>Ga0206128_1000007_pt1:0-312500 | contig 313665 bp, 294 predicted proteins | sample Helgoland_Spring_7_FD_148601 | JGI IMG/M metagenome (GOLD analysis project Ga0206128, IMG submission 148601) | Pelagic subsurface seawater microbial communities from Kabeltonne, Helgoland, North Sea - Helgoland_Spring_Bloom_20160426_1 | ecosystem: Environmental > Aquatic > Marine >... | reverse complement strand
TATTCTAAAGATGTAACCTTGCCATATTTTGAGAGCATTTCTGATGTAGCGCCGGTTGCCGCTCCAACATTTAGGATAGTTAGGGGTTTATCTTTGGCGATTATCTTTACCATTGATTCTAAAATATTCAAACGAGCCCTAAACCACCAGCCTTCTCGTTCTAAATGATAATATTCATTATAAAACTGTGGGTTCATTTATTTTTTCAAATGCTGCTCAGCATGGTAACTCGAGCGAACTAAAGGTCCACTTTCGATATATTCAAAACCTAACTCTAAACCTATTTTTTTATATCTATCAAATGTATCGGGATGAATATATTCTGCAACTTTTAGATGCCTACTACTAGGTTGCATATATTGCCCTAAGGTAACTATGGATACATTTGCTTTTCTGAGATCTTCTAACGTTTCAATAACTTCTTCTTCTGTTTCTCCCATTCCACACATAATACCACTTTTAGTTTTCATCCCACCTTCTTCTAAATACGCTAATACAAACAGAGATCGTTCATATTTAGCTTGAACTCGAACTTCTTTTGTAAGTCTCCTTACAGTTTCAATATTATGAGATACTATTTCTGGTTTTACACGAATAATCGTATCAAGTTGTTCTTGATTACCTTGAAAATCTGGAATAAGTGTTTCTAATGTAGTTGTTGGATTAAATTCACGAATAGTTTGCACTGTTTTTGCCCAATGGTTACTGCCCCCATCGGCAAGATCATCTCTGTCAACACTTGTTATGACAGCATGTTTTATACCCATCATATTGATGGACTGAGCCACTTTAAATGGTTCGAGACTGTCAAGCATATCTCCTTTTCCTGTAGCAACATTACAAAACTGGCAACTTCGTGTACATGTGTTACCCAAAATCATAAATGTAGCAGTACCAACTCCCCAGCATTCACCAATATTTGGACATTTTCCACTTTCACATATGGTGTGTAGTTTATTGTCTTTTACTAATTTTAACATTTCAGCATACTTGCCATCTCCTGGAATTTGAGTTTTTAACCAATCAGGCTTAATTCTTTTATTTTGCTTGATTTTTACAGCAGGTTTATTTTCAATATTATTTGCCATTCTTAATACAAATTTAGTGTAGATTCTGGGTTTTAAAATTATTATAGTTTTAAATGTCTTGCGGTAATAAAACATGGATATCAATCGTTAGTTTTGTGCAAATATTTCAACATGTTCAGATCCATTTTCCTTTTGGTAATAGCTTATTCTACATTTAGTTTTGGTCAGAACAACACACCAACGTATACCTGGAGAATGCATTTGCCCTATAATAGTGTTCGTCAAATAATTGAAGCAAATCAAAAATTATATGTATTAGCCGATGTGGGGATATATGAGTTTGGATTAAAAAGTGGAGAAGCTAATTTTTTAACAAAAGTTAATGGATTCTCTGAATCGAATGTCGTTAGAATGGGCTATTCATCTGCATATAGTACCTTAGTAATTGCATATAAAAGTGGTAACATTGATCTACTTAAAAATAATGTCATCATAAATATACCTGGAATTAAGCGTTCATCTATTTTCGGATCTAAGGAAATTTATGATATAAAAATATATAATAATCTAGCGTATCTTTCAACTGCTTTTGGAATAGTTGTATTAGATTTAGATGCCGAGGAAATTATTGATGATTATCAGAATCTAGGGAGTGGAGGTGTTCCATTAGCTGTTAATTCATTGGCTATTCTCAAGGATACAATTTTCATTGGTACTACAGAGGGGATAAAGTATGCACCATCACAAAGTAGCAACGTCAACTTAAAAAATTATGCGAGTTGGCAATCATACAATCAATTTGATTCTGCTTCATTAATGGAGGTATACGATGATGCTCTATATTTTGTATCAGATAGCATACTTCACAGATATAAAAATAATAAATTTATTTATGTCGAAAATGCTCAGAAGAAAGGATACCAAAGTATGGTAGTAAGTAATGAACATCTAATTATTTGCAGGTATGAAGGAATTGCCTTAATGGAGAAAAATGGAGATATAAGTGAGTATGGAGAAGTTGCAATGCAGTATGCTATTCAAGATTTTCAAGAAAATTTATGGTTTGGTGGGTTTTATAGAGGTTTAATCAAGAAAACACCTAGTGGAGAGATTAGCTATTATACGCCACAAGGACCTTTCGCATCAACTAATTATGAAATGATAGGACAGGATAATAGTTTATGGGTTAGCTCAGGTGGTCACACTTCTGCTTATGCTCCTACTTATAATAGCTATGGCTATTATCGCTATGAAGATGGTAATTGGTTTAATCGAAATGTTTCAGATCCTTTTGCAGGTTCTATGCTGGATTTTACGTCTATATATGTGCCTAAAAACAGAAATGAAACTTGGCTAGGTAGTTTTGGAAGTGGATTATTAAAACTTGAAAATGGAAATCCAGTTAAACGCTATAATAGTTCAAATAGTTCATTAAAAACTTCTGTAGGTGCCAACGAAATTGTCTCTGGTATGGTCTATGATAGTAATGGTAATTTATGGATTTCTAATTATGAAACGGATAAAGCATTGGTTGTTTTTAGGGCAGACGGGACTTGGGAAGATTTCAACCTTGGCACCAAACGATTAGGTGAAATGATTATAGATCAAAATGACCAATTATGGATTTTAGTTCCAAGAACATCTGGGAATGGTATAGTTGTAGCTAAAGAGCTTTCAAATGGGAGTATTCGCACTCGATTTTTGAGTACAACAAAAAATAATGGAGGACTTCCAAGTAACAATGTCAATGCATTAGCCATGGATAAAGATGGTGAAATATGGGTAGGAACAGAATCTGGGATAGCGGTTTTTTATAATCCAAGTTTGGTTTTTGACGGAGGAATCAATGCAGATGCACAACAAATAATAATAGATGATGGAAACGATATCGGGTATCTTCTGGGAAATGAAGTTGTTAATGATATCAAAATTGATGGAGGAAATCGAAAATGGGTTGCAACTAATAATGGAGCTTGGCTGATTAAAGAAGATGGATCTGAAGTGGTTCAACATTTAACATCAGCCAATAGTCCACTTCCAGGGGATTTAATTAATTGTATAGGTATAATCCCCAATACAGGAGAAGTTTTTTTTGGATCAACAAATGGGATTGCTTCATTTAGAAGTGATGCCACTGAAGCAAATGATGTTCACGAGAATACATTAGTTTTCCCAAATCCGGTACATCCCACATATGACGGACCTATCACAATAAGTGGACTGCCTGAGGATGCAACAGTAAAAATTGTAGATATTGTAGGTAGAGTGGTTTATGAACTTATAGCAGTTGGAGGCACAGCTGTATGGAATGGGCTAAATTTTGATGGTGAAAAACCTCAAACGGGTGTTTATCTTATTTTTAGTGCTAATAAAGAAGATGAAGATTCATTGGTATCAAAGCTTTTAATTGTAAGATAATGTATGTTAAAACTAAGGGAATAATTCTTAAAAATACGAATTATAGCGAGTCTAGTTTAATAACAAAAATTTATACTCAAACATCTGGGTTAAAGACATTTATGCTTAGGGGTGTTCGCAAGGGAAAAGCTTCAATTAGAACATCAATGATTCAACCTTTATCCATTGTAAGTTTAGATTTTTTTCAAAAACCGAATACAACAATATTCAATGTAAAAGAACTTAAAAATACACCTGTATTATATGAAATACATTCCAATATTTTTAAAAAGACAGTAGCTATGTTTTATACAGAAGTATTAAATCAGTGCCTGACCGAAGAAGAGAGTGATGAGGCTTTATTCGGTTTTTTAGAAAACGAAATTATTGCGTTGGATCACTCGAATTTTTCAGCTGATTTACCCATACGTTTTTTGATTAAGTTGTCCAATTATTTAGGGGTATATCCACAAGGATCCCATAATGAGACGACTCCTTTTTTTTGCATAGAAAGTGGAGGATTTGTAAGTCAATCCAGCTTATATACTTCATCAATTGAAACATCATTTCTGATTTCTAATTTTATTTTAGATATAAATAATAATCAACAATTTAATCGAAGTGTTAGAAAAGATGCTCTTGATCAGATTATTAAATATTATCAATTTCATGTAACGCGCAATAAAAAAATCAAATCAGTCGATATTTTAAGAGAAATACTAAACTAAATAGAATAAAGCATTAAAATGTTAAGAATGAAAATAGTTTTTACAGGCATATGTCTGTTGGTATTGTGTGTTCATACAATAGCTCAAGAAGAAATTAATCAAAAATCTTCTGCACTAATGAGAAAGGTGTATATGGACGGAGATACCTTCTTTTTGTACACTTTTGATGAATTTATTTTGAAAGAATTTGAATCAAAAAAAGAAAAGAATTCATATCTTAGATTGGTTAGAGATGTAAAAAAAGTAATGCCTTACGCCAAATTAGCAGCTTTTAGATTACAAATGATGGATGATAATTTAAATCAAATGCCCACTAATCGGGCTAAAAAGAAATATATTAAAGATACCGAAGATGCAATTAAAGATGAATTTATTAAGCAGTTAAAAAGTTTAACGGTATCTCAAGGGAAGTTACTCATAAAGTTAATACATCGTGAGACAGGAAATACTACGTATGAAATCTTAAAACAATATAGAGGTAGTGCAAGCACACTTTTTTATGGTTTATGGGCCAAAATGTATAATGCCAATATAGATGTAAAATATGATCCAATAGCAGATCATCAAATAGAGTATATCATAAAAAATGCTAATCTTGAATAAAATTATCTAAAATTAAAAGAAATGAAATTAGACATTTTAGCAATAGGTGCTCATCCAGATGATGTAGAATTATCGTGTGGAGGTACTCTTATAAAAAGTATTAGAGCGGGGAAAAAAGTTGGGATTCTGGATTTAACAAAAGGTGAGCTTGGAACACGCGGAAGTGCTTCTATTCGTGCGAATGAAGCCGCCGCAGCCCAACACGTATTAGGGGTGTCTATTCGCGAAAATTTAGGAATTGAAGATGGTTGGTTTCAAAATAATAAAGATACTCAAATGAAACTCATTCAAAAGATTAGATTGTATCAGCCAAGTATAATTCTAGCAAATGCCATTGATGATAGACACCCAGACCATCCAAGAGCTGCTGCACTAGTTAAAGATGCAGTATTTTTGGCTGGATTACAAAAAATTATAACTAAAGAGAGAGGAGTCGTACAAGATATTCACAGAACAAAATATCTTTTTCACTATATACAATACAGGCATATTAAACCTGATTTTGTAGTTGATGTCACTCCTTACTATGAGGATAAAATGAAAGCATTACAGTGTTATAAAACACAATTTTATAACCCTGATGAAGAATCAAATACACTCATCAGTTCAAAAAAATTTTTAGATTTTTTAGATGGAAGATCACGAGAAATGGGAGGGAGCATCCAAGTTGAACATGGGGAAGGATTTTTGAGTGATGTCCCACTTCAATTAGACTTAAACACTTTTTTATAAATGTCAACTAGAAAACGAATTATTGGTGGGGCATATCTAACTTCATAAAATGGCTCATTTACAGAACCAAACGAAGCATAAAAATCACGAACACTTGGGATATTAGATCCTTCAAAATCAAAAGTTAGATCATGTTCCTTACAAAACTGTATCATTTCGTAGATACCTACAGTCAAAGAATTTAAATTTCTGCCAATTTTACTGGGAGCTCCTAAAATATAGTGTGCGCGTTCGTTACCTACTGCAAACATCAAACAGGCAGTTAAATTTTGGTTATGAAGCACATGAATATGCACAAAATATTCAGGTGAATTTCCTGAAATATTTAGTAATTTTTGATAATCTGCGTTTTTAAGATGATATGCTAAATGACCATAATTTTTTTGATATATTTTTACGGTTTGAGATGGCTTAGGCTTGGGATGAATGGTATGTTTAGAAAGTGCTTTTTTTAAGTTTTTTTTGAGTGTTTTACTAAATGATGATTCAATATTATGGATTTTTTCACTTGGGATAATTAGATTAGACCTATCAGTTAAATCTGTATCAAAAGGCAAGTTTGTATTAAATTGAATGTAGTTAAATTTCGCAATAATTATGCTCCAAATTTTTGCTATTGTTCTTTTGTCTGGAACTTGACCAACCCACAAACATTGTTGAATAAAGTTAGGTTGTAATAAGCCACGTACACCAATTTTTTTTGATATGGGTAATGGAATTCCAGCTGAATAATCACCAAGGATAATGGCATCCCAGCTGCAAAATTGATTCAAAAAAAAAGATTGGTTGTATACACGCCCATTAATATGGGTATTGATCATATTATCCCACTTATTGAAATCAATTTGATGATGTCTAATATATTCTGGAAGGTGTGTCATTAAATTGGACCAATATAAACCACAATGATAATCAGATTTAGACTCTTTTATCTACTTAATCTTAGAATGAAAAAACGCTTAAATTATAATATTTGATTTTTTTATAAATACCGTTTGTAATCTTATATTTAAATACTACTTTTGCAGACCTTTTTAGAAATTTGGAATAAAATATATGCCTACAATACAACAGTTAGTACGTAAGGGAAGAAAGGAGCTTACTAAGAAAAGTAAGTCTCGAGCACTTGATTCCTGTCCCCAAAGAAGAGGTGTATGCACAAGAGTATACACTACTACTCCTAAGAAACCTAACTCAGCAATGAGAAAGGTGGCTAGGGTTAGACTCACCAATGGGAATGAAGTTAATGCATACATACCTGGAGAGGGTCACAATTTGCAAGAACACAGTATTGTTCTTGTGAGAGGTGGTCGAGTAAAAGATTTACCTGGTGTTCGATATCACATTGTTCGTGGAGCATTAGACACTGCTGGTGTAGAAGGTAGAACCCAACGAAGAAGTAAATACGGAGCAAAAAGACCTAAAGAAGCGAAGAAATAATGAGAAAGTCTAAGGCAAGAAAAAGAGAGATCGTTCCTGATCCAAGATTTAATGATGTTTTAGTTTCTAAATTCATCAACAACATGATGTTGCAGGGTAAAAAAGAAACTGCTCGAAAGATATTTTACGATGCAATTGAGATTGTTGATCAAAAAGTAGAGGAAGAGTCAGGTATAGAAACTTGGAAAAAAGCACTAAATAATGTGATGCCATCGGTTATGGTTAAGAGTCGTAGAGTTGGTGGAGCAACATTTCAAATTCCGATGGAAGTTAAGCCAGATTTGAAAGTTTCGTTTGGAATAAAGTGGATGATTAATTATGCACGAAAAAGAAATGAAAAATCAATGGCTAACAAATTAGCAGGAGAAATATTTGCAGCGTCTAAAGGTGAGGGTGCTGCTGTTAAGAAAAAAGAGGATACACATAAGATGGCAGATGCTAACAAAGCATTCTCTCATTTCAGAGTATAAGGTAATGAGTAAAAGAGATTTAAAATTCACAAGGAATATTGGTATTGCTGCTCATATAGATGCAGGAAAAACGACGACTACTGAGCGTATATTATACTATGGTGGTGTAAGTCACAAAATAGGTGAAGTGCATGATGGTGCAGCTACTATGGATTGGATGGAGCAAGAGCAAGAAAGAGGCATTACAATTACCTCTGCTGCAACTACCCTGACTTGGAAATATCGCGATCAAAATTATCATGTTAACATAATTGACACCCCGGGTCACGTTGATTTTACGGTTGAAGTAAATCGTTCATTACGAGTACTAGATGGTCTTGTATTTTTGTTTAGTGCTGTTGATGGCGTAGAACCTCAATCAGAGACCAATTGGAGATTAGCTAATAATTACAATGTACCAAGGATTGGATTTGTAAATAAAATGGATCGTCAAGGTGCTGATTTCATTAATGTATGCAATCAAGTTAAAGAAATGTTAGGTAGTCATGCATTACCACTTCAATTAAATATTGGTGCAGAGGATGGATTCAAAGGAGTTGTAGATTTAATTAACTTCAGAGGAATTACATGGAATGAAGAAGATCAAGGGATGACCTTCCAAGAAATTGATATTCCTGCAGATATTGTAGATGAGGCTAGACAATTAAGAGAAGAATTACTTGAGGCTGTCGCTGAATTTGATGAATCCTTAATGGAAAAATATTTTGAAGATTCAGAATCACTTACCGAGAGAGAAATATTAAATGCACTCAGAGAGGCTACCATAGCTGGGAAAGTGGTTCCTATGATGTGTGGTTCTGCATTTAAAAATAAAGGTGTTCAAGCTATGCTTGACATGGTTATGGAAATACTACCATCACCTATCGATCAAGAAGCTATCGAAGGAATAAATCCAAAAACAGATGAACCTACTTCTCGTAAGCCATCAGTGGATGAGCCTTTTGCTTCTCTAGCATTTAAAATTGCAACAGATCCTTTTGTGGGAAGACTCTGTTTTACTCGTGCTTATTCTGGTGTCCTAGATTCAGGTTCTTATGTTTACAATACACGAACTATGAAAAAAGAGCGTATTTCTCGTATTTTCCAAATGCATGCTAACAAACAAAATCAAATACCACAGCTTCAAGCTGGTGATATTGCTGCATTAATTGGATTTAAAGATATACGAACAGGAGATACGCTATGTGCCGAAAACGCGCCTATAGTCTTAGAGTCTATGGATTTTCCTGACCCGGTAATTGGTGTTGCTATTGAGCCAAAAACTCAAGCTGATGTCGATAAATTAGGTATGGCTCTTGGAAAATTAGCGGAGGAAGATCCAACATTTGTTGTAAAATCGGACGATGAAACTGGTCAAACAGTTATTTCAGGAATGGGAGAACTTCATCTTGAAATTATTATAGATCGATTGAAAAGAGAATTCAATGTGGAGGCTAACCAAGGTCAGCCCCAAGTAGCATATAAAGAAACAATTACCCAATCCGTAACTCATCGAGAAACTTACAAGAAACAGTCTGGTGGTCGAGGTAAATTTGCGGATATTCAGGTAGAAATTGGTCCAGGTGACGAAGGTAAAGATGGATTAGAGTTTGTCAACCAGATAGTTGGGGGTGCAATACCAAGAGAGTTTATTCCTGCCGTTGAAAAAGGTTTTAAGGATGCCATGAAAAATGGTGCCTTGGCTGGATATGAAGTTCAAAACTTGAAAGTTAGACTTTTTGATGGATCTTTTCACGCAGTCGATTCAGACTCTCTCTCATTTGAGACTGCAGCTAAATTTGCATTTAGAGAAGCTTGTAAAAAAGCAAGCCCTGTGATACTCGAACCAATCATGAAGTTAGAAGTAATTACCCCTGAAGAAAATATGGGAGATGTGATTGGAGACTTAAATAGAAGAAGAGGGCAAATGCAAGGTATGTCGGAAAAAGGTGGTGCACAAGTTGTAAAAGCCCTAGTTCCTTTATCTATGATGTTTGGATATGTGACAGACTTAAGGACAATTACCTCTGGTAGAGCAACTTCTACCATGGAATTTAATAATTATGATATCGTACCTGCAAACATGGCTACTGAAATCATAGAAAAAGCTAATGGAACAACTGTAAAAGCATAATTTAAAATGATTAATCAAAAAATTAGAATAAAGCTAAAATCTTACGATCATAATTTGATCGATAAATCTGCTGATAAGATTGTGAAGTCAGTAAAAGCAACGGGTGCTATTGTAAGTGGTCCTATTCCGCTGCCTACACAAAAGAAAATTTTTACAGTTTTAAAATCTCCTCATGTCAATAAAAAAGCAAGAGAGCAATTTAAATTGTGTTCATATAAAAGATTGATGGATATCTACAGCTCTAGTTCAAAAACAGTTGACGCTCTGATGAAGCTTGAGTTACCAAGTGGTGTTGATGTAGAAATTAAAGTATAAAGAAATGATAGGTGCTATAGGAAAAAAGATAGGAATGACTTCCATATTTACTGAAAATGGTAAAAAGGAAGCTTGTACGGTTGTTGCTTTTGAGCCAAACGTAATTACGCAAGTTAAAACGCACGAAAAAGAAGGGTATAATGCCATTCAGATTTCTTCGATTGAGAAGAAAGATAAAAGTTCTAATAGTCCCGAGAAAGGTCATTTTGCCAAAGCTAAAACAACACCTAAACGTGTTACTGTTGAAGTAAGAGACTTTCAAGGTGAAGTATCACTTGGAGATTCTTTTGGAGTAGAAATATTCGAAGAAGGTGAATTTGTAGATGTCGTAGGTACATCAAAGGGTAAAGGCTTTCAAGGTGTTGTTAAAAGACACGGATTCAGCGGTGTTGGTGAATCAACTCATGGTCAACATAATAGATTAAGGGCTCCTGGTTCACTGGGTGCGGGATCAACTCCTTCTCGTGTATTTAAAGGTACCCGTATGGCTGGTCAGATGGGTAATGTGAGAGTTAAAATGCAGAATTTAAGAATCTTGAAAGTAGATGCTGAAAAAAACTTATTGGTAATTGGCGGTGCTTTACCAGGGCATAAAGGTTCATACGTAATTATTGAAAAATAAAATGAAATTAAAGGTATTAAATACATCAGGTGATGACACTGGAAAGCAAGTAAGTCTTCCAAAAGAAATATTTGGAATAGAGCCTAACGATCATGCTATTTATCTTGATGTAAAACAATATTTAGCGGGCCAGAGACAAGGTACACACTCTTCAACAGAAAAAGGTGCAGTTAGAGGCTCTACTCGTAAAATTAAAAAGCAAAAAGGTACGGGTACAGCCAGAGCAGGATCAATTAAATCTGGTGTTTTTGTTGGTGGTGGACGTATGCATGGACCTCGTCCACGAGATTATAGTTTTAAATTAAATAAAAAATTAAAGCAATTGGCCCGTATATCAGCTCTATCCCATAAAGCTAAAGATAAAGGTATTATGGTTATTGATTCTATAGCTATTGAATCACCAAAAACTAAAGACTATTTAAATGTTTTAAATAATCTAAAAGTAGCGGACTCTAAAACATTGCTACTTACTCCGGATTACAACAAAAATGTTTATTTGTCTTCAAGAAATATACCCAATGCACAAGTAATGAATATTACTGATGTAAATACTTATAGTATTTTACACGCATCCAATATCATCCTTGTTGAAGGTTCTATTAATAAATTAAAAGAGACATTAAGTTAAGATGGCAACATTAGTAAAACCCCTTATAACCGAAAAAATGTCCTTACTAAGTGAAGGTAAAGGACAGTATGGTTTTAGAGTAGCTCTTAACGCTACTAAACCTGAGATAAAAGCAGAGATAGAAAAAATGTATGCTGTTGAGATTACCAAAATTAGAACGTTAATCGTTGCTGGTAAACGAAAAAGCAAATTTACCAAATCAGGTGTGTCTAATGGAAAGGCCAGTAACTATAAAAAAGCTATTGTTAGTCTAAAAGTCGGACAAACCATAGATTTTTACGAAAATATATAAGCTGAAAAATGGGAATTAAAAGAATAAATCCAGTAACACCTGGTCAGCGTTTTAAATTAGCTGTAACCTTTGAAGCGTTAACAGCAAGTAAACCAGAAAAGAGTCTTTTGGCTCCACTAAAAAAGTCTGGGGGTAGAAACGATACAGGTAAAATGACCATGAGAAATCGTGGTGGTGGACACAAAAGAAGATACCGTATTATTGATTTTAAACGTAATCGATATGAAACAGCAGAAGTACTCACTGTAGAATATGATCCTAACAGAACCGCATTTATATCATTAGTTCAATACACTGATGGTGAAAAACGATACATTGTTGCTCCAAAAGGGATTAAGGTTGGTCAAAAAATTTCATCTGGTCCAGGTTCTTCACCGGATAATGGTAATGCTTTACCTTTAAAAGAAATACCATTGGGAACAACTGTTCATAACATTGAGATGAAGCCTGGGAGAGGTGCTGAATTGTGCAGAAGTGCTGGAACTAGTGCCCAATTAGTAGCAAGAGATGGTAAATATGCTGTCATAAAGTTACCGTCAGGTGAGAGTAGAATGATACTAACAACTTGTTTAGCAACTGTTGGTGAAGTTTCTAATGGTGATCATCAATTAGAAATATCGGGGAAGGCCGGTAGAAGTAGATGGTTAGGTAGAAGGCCGCGTACACGTCCTGCCGCAATGAACCCTGTAGATCACCCTCAAGGTGGTGGTGAAGGTCGTTCTAAAGGAGGGCAAGCAAGAACCAGAAAAGGAACGATGTCTAAAGGTTTAAAAACAAGAAATAAAAAGAAAATATCTTCTAGATTAATTTTAGAAAGAAAACGTAAATAAGTATGCCTAGATCATTAAAAAAAGGACCATTTGTTCACTATAAACTTCAACGTAAAGTTGATACGATGAACGAAGGAAGCAAGAAGTCAGTTATTAAGACTTGGAGTAGAGCTTCACTCATTACTCCAGATTTTATTGGACATACCTTTGCCGTTCATAATGGTAATAAATTTATTCCCGTTTATGTGACCGAAAATATGGTAGGACATAAATTAGGTGAATTTTCTCCAACTAGAACATTTAAAGGTCATCAAGCTAAAAAGTAATCATGGAAGCAATTGCTAAATTAAATAATTGTCCGATGTCTCCTCGTAAGATGAGACTTGTTGTTGATCAAATTAGAGGTCAGCGTGTTGAGGATGCGTTAAATACTTTAAAATACAGTCAAAAGAGAATATATGCTGAAAAAGTTGAGAAACTTTTAAAGTCAGCGATTGCAAATTGGCAACAAGTAAATGACGAACGTGTTGATGAGACCACCGGCCTAATAGTAAAAGAAGTTTTTGTGGATTCTGGGAGAATGCTTAAACGTATTCAACCTGCACCTCAAGGTAGAGCTCATCGAATACGAAAAAGATCAAATCATATTACCCTAAAAGTGGATAGTGTGACTTCAGACATTAATACAGAGGAATCAAATTCAGAAGAATAATAAATGGGACAGAAAGTAAATCCAATAGGTCTTAGGTTAGGTATCGTTCGTGGTTGGGAAAGCAACTGGTTCGGAGGAAAAGAGTTTGGCGAAAAACTTGCAGAAGACAATCAAATCCGTAAATACCTCAACGCACGTATGCCGAGAGCAGGTATTTCTAAAATACTTATTGAGCGAATGCTCAAGCGAATCATTATCACGGTCCATACTTCAAGGCCAGGTATAATTATTGGAAAAGGGGGATCGGAAGTTGATAAACTGAAAGAAGAAATTAAAAAATTAACCAAAAAAGATGTTCAAATCAACATTTTTGAGGTTAAAAGACCGGAGTTAGATGCCATGTTAGTAGGTCAGTCTATCGCTCAACAGATTGAGGGCAGAGTTAATTTTAAACGAGCAATTAAAATGGCAATCGGATCTACAATGAGAATGGGTGCTCAAGGTATCAAAATAATGGTATCTGGTCGTTTAAATGGTGCTGAGATGGCAAGAACTCAACAGTTTAAAGAAGGAAGAATTCCACTTCATACATTTAGAGCTGATGTTGACTATGCATTGTCGGAAGCTTTAACGGTATACGGTAAAATCGGAGTTAAAGTTTGGATATTTAAAGAAGAAGTTTTTGGTAAGCGTGATTTATCCATCAATATGGGTATGGGCGAACCCAAACAACAAAGAGATAAAAGAGGCGGGAACGATAGAAGAAGAATTAAAAAGTAATAAGACATCATTATGTTATCTCCAAAGAGAATAAAATATAGAAAACGTCAGAAAGGTAGAGTTAAAGGTATTGCAGGTAGAGGTCATCGTGTTCAATTTGGTGATTTCGGTTTGAAATCATTAGAGCCTCATTGGATAACTTCCAGACAAATAGAAGCAGCTAGGATTGCTCTAAATCGTTACATGAAAAGAGAAGGTAAGGTTTGGATACGTATATTCCCTGATAAACCTGTTACAAAAAAGCCAGCTGAAGTTCGTATGGGAAAAGGTAAAGGTTCACCTGAGTATTGGGTAGCTGTTATTAAACCAGGTACGATCATTTTCGAAGTAGATGGTGTAAGCGAGGAAATTGCCAAAGAAGCTATGAGATTAGCTGCTCAAAAACTTCCAGTAACCACCAAATTTGTTGTTAGACCAGATTATAGCGCTTAATTATTATGCAATATCAAGATATAAAAAATTTGACTGAAAAAGAACTTCACCTTAATCTAAAGGATGAAAGAGCTCAACTTCAAAAAATGAAGTTCAGTCATGCAGTGTCTCCTATCGAAAACCCTCATAAAATTAGAGTGGTTCGTAAGACTATTGCTAAATATTTAACAGAGATAAATAGACGTAGAAACGAAAATAAAGCTTAGTGATGGAAAGAAATTTTAGAAAAGAAATTGTAGGGATTGTTAAGAGTAACAAAATGGAAAAAACGATCACGGTATCTGTTGAACGTAAAATGAAACACCCGAAGTACAAGAAGTTCGTAAAATCTACGGCAAAATTCAAGGCTCATGATGAGAAAAATGAATGCAATGAAAATGACATCGTTCGTATTATGGAAACTAGGCCATTAAGTAAAGATAAGCGCTGGAGATTAGTAGAAATTATAGAAAGAGCAAAATAAGATGATACAACAAGAATCAAGACTGAAAGTTGCCGATAATAGCGGTGCTAAAGAAGTGCTCTGCATACGTGTACTTGGAGGTACAAAAAGGAGATATGCTTCTGTTGGCGATAAAATTATTGTAACGGTTAAAGATGCCATGCCTGCAGGTAATATCAAAAAGGGTACTGTCTCAAGAGCAGTTGTGGTGAGAACCAAAAAAGAGTTTAGAAGACCAGATGGTTCTTATATTCGCTTTGATGATAATTCTTGTGTTTTACTAACAGCCAATGATGAGCCTAGAGCTACACGTATTTTTGGTCCTGTAGCACGTGAATTGAGAGATAAAAAATTTATGAAAATTGTATCACTAGCACCTGAAGTATTATAATCATGAGAAGGAAATACAATAAAATACCTAAACTACATATCCGAAAAGGAGATACTGTTAAAGTCTTATCAGGAAATGATAAAAATAAAACAGGAGAGGTTAAACTAATTAACTTAAAAGAAAGAACAGCTATTGTAGATGGTGTTAATATGGTGACCAAACACAGAAAGCCTGATGCTGACAATCCAAATGGATCCATTGTTAAGTTAGAGTCTCCAGTAAGAGTGTCTAAACTTCAACTTATGGTTAACGGTGAAGCTACACGTATCGGAAGAAAAGTTAACGAAAATGGGAAATTGCAACGATTTTCTAAAAAAACGGGTGATTTTATAAATAATTAATATGAAACCAAGATTAAGAGAAAGATTCGAAACGGAGTTGGTTGCTAAATTAAAGGAAAAGCACAACTATAAAAATGTGATGCAAATTCCTAAATTGTCAAAAATATGCCTTAATCAAGGTGTAGGTGATGGAGTTGCCGATAAAAAACTAGTAGATACAGCGGTTGAAGAAATGTCGATAATTGCTGGTCAAAAAGCGGTGCCAACATATTCCAAAAAGGCAATCTCTAATTTCAAATTGAGAGAAGATATGCCCATAGGATGTCGAGTGACACTAAGAGGAGATAGAATGTACGAATTTTTAGATAGATTTATAACAGTATCTCTACCTCGAGTACGTGATTTTAATGGAATTAGCGATAAGGGTTTTGATGGAAGAGGTAATTACTCCATGGGTGTTACTGAGCAAATAATCTTTCCTGAGATAGACATTGACAAAGTATCTCGAATTAATGGTATGGACATCACGTTTGTTACAACTGCAAAAACAGATGTTGAATGCCACAGTTTATTAACAGAATTAGGACTACCATTCATAAAAAAATAAAAGAAAATGGCAAAAGAATCAATGAAGGCAAGACAGCGAAAAAGAGAACATGCTGTAAAAACCTATGCCGATAAAAGAGCTGCTCTAAAAGAAGCAGGAGACTACGAAGGTTTACAAAAACTTCCTAGAAATGCATCACCTACTCGATTAAGAAATAGATGCTCAGCTACGGGAAGACCGCGTGGTTACATGAGAGATTTTGGTATTTCTAGAAACGTATTTAGGGAAATGGCCTCCAAAGGTTTAATCCCAGGTATAACTAAAGCAAGTTGGTAATATTATGAGTAAAATTACAGATCCAATCGCAGATTTTTTAACACGAGTAAGAAATGGTATCAAAGCTAACCATCGAATAGTTGATATACCTGCTTCAAATATTAAAAAAGCCATTACACAAGTTTTATTTGATAAAGGATATATCCTTAATTATAAATTTGATGAAACTTCTGGTCCACAGGGGACCATCAAAATCGCTTTGAAATATCATCCTACAACCAAAATATCAGCTATCCGTGAGCTTAAAAGAGTTAGTAAACCTGGATTAAGACAATACAGAAATGCAGAAGAATTGCCTCGTGTATTGAATGGATTAGGTATTGCTATTGTTTCTACTTCTAAAGGTGTAATGACAGACAAAGAAGCTAGAACACAGCATGTCGGAGGAGAAGTATTATGTTTCGTAACCTAATTATATAAATTAAAGAAAGATGTCACGAATAGGAAATAACCCGATAGCAATTCCATCAGGAGTTGAAGTAAAGGTAGAAAATAATGTGGTTATAGTCAAAGGTCCTAAAGGGGAGCTTAGCCAAGATTACACTCATGTTCAGGTTAAAGTTGAAGAAAATCAAGTTTTCGTCATAAGAAATGGTGAAAGTAAAGAAGAGAAATCAAAGCATGGTTTATATCGATCTCTTATCAGTAACTGTATAGAAGGAGTTAGTAATGGTTTCAAAACTGAACAAGAATTAGTTGGAGTTGGTTACAGAGCTAATGTAACAGGTCAATTATTAGAGCTTAATCTAGGATATTCGCACACCATATTCATGCAGATTCCTGATGAAGTTAAAGTTTCAACAGAGGCTGTGAAGGGGCAACCACCTCTAGTTACTTTCGAAAGTATTGATAAACAACTAGTTGGACAAGTAGCTGCCAAATTGAGAAGTTTAAGACCACCTGAGCCATATAAGGGTAAAGGAATCAAGTTCAAAGGAGAACAATTAAGAAGAAAAGCAGGTAAGACTGCAGCAAAATAAGTTAGGTTATTATGATTAAAAGTAAAGCAACCAGAAGAGCTAAAATCAAAGCTAGAATAAGAAGCAAAGTTCAGGGAACAGCTGATATGCCTAGATTATGTGTTTTTAGAAGTAATAAAGCCATTTATGTGCAACTTATAGATGATACAAAGGGTACTACCTTATTGTCTAGCTCATCTTCTGGACTGGATAAAGGGACTAAATCTGAAATCGCAAGAGAAGTAGGGAAGTCGATAGCAGCTAAAGCAACTGCAAACGGTATAGAATCTGTTAAATTTGATAGAAATGGATATTTATACCACGGGAGAATTAAAAATTTAGCAGAAGGAGCTCGTGAGGGTGGTTTAAAATTCTAATAAAATGGCAACACAAACATTAAAACAAGTAAGAACTACAGATCTTGAATTAAAAGAAACAGTAGTAAATATCAACCGAGTAGCTAAAGTTACTAAAGGGGGTAGAACATTTAGTTTCAACGCAATTGTAGTTGTAGGCGACGGTAACGGTATTGTAGGTCACGGCCTAGGTAAAGCTGGTGAAGTTATTGATGCAATACAAAAGGGTATTGAAGATGCGAAAAAGAATTTAATCAAAGTTCCATTAAATAACAATACTATTCCACATGAGCAATATGGTAAATATTCTGGGGGAAAAGTATTCATGAAACCTGCCTCGAATGGTACTGGAGTAATCGCAGGTGGTGCTATGCGTGCTGTATTTGAAAGTGCGGGTGTACATGATGTGTTAGCAAAGTCTAAAGGATCTTCTAATCCACATAATGTGGTTAAAGCCACCATTGACGCTTTGTCTAAACTAAGAGATGCTTATACAGTTGCTGAGCAACGTGGAACGAATTTGAATAAAGTGTTTAACGGATAAAATGATGGGGAAGTTAAAAATAACACAAATTAAAAGTTCGATAAGACGACCAGAAGATCAGAAAAGAACTTTAATTGCTTTAGGTATAAAAAAATTAAACAAAGCAAGAGTGGTTGAAGAGTCACCAGCTGTTAATGGAATGATTCGTAAAGTTGAACACTTATTAAAAATAGAAAAAGTATAGTTATGAATTTGCATAGTTTGAAACCAGCTGAAGGTTCGGTTAAAAAAGAAAAAAGAATAGCTAGAGGGCAAGGATCTGGAAGAGGGGGAACTTCAACTAAAGGTCATAAAGGTGCTCAATCTAGAACAGGATATAGTCGGTCTGTAGGTTTTGAAGGAGGACAAATGCCACTTCAAAGAAGGATTCCAAAGTTTGGTTTTAAAAATCCTACTCGCATTGAATATGTTGGATTTAATCTTGATAGGCTTCAAGAATTTGTTGATAAAACCAAGGCTACTGAAATATCAACAGCTTCTCTCATTGAAGCTAATGTTATTAAAAAGACACAAATTGTTAAAATTTTGGGTAGAGGAGAACTTACTAGCAAAGTAGATGTGAAGGTGAATGCCTTTACCAAAACGGCGAAAGCTGCAATAGAAAAAGCTGGAGGAACAGCTGAGGTGATATAGATTTATGAAAAAGTTAATAAGTACTATAAAAAATATTTTTTCAATTGAGGATTTAAGAACACGGCTTCTTAATCTTTTTCTTCTACTTGTAATCTATCGAATAGGTACATTTATTGTAATCCCTGGTGTCGATCCATTGATTCTGAATGATCCTAATTTTTATGGTAATAAGGAGTCGGGTGGTTTTTTAGGTCTTGTTAACACTTTTTCAGGTGGAGCTTTTGATCGAGTGTCTATTTTTGCTTTGGGTATAATGCCGTACATTTCTGCATCCATTGTAATACAGCTCCTAACGGTTGCTGTGCCTACATTCCAGAAAATGCAAAAAGAAGGAGAGGATGGTAGAAGAAAAATAAATGCTATCACTCGTTATTTGACAATCGCCATAACCTCTGTTCAAGGTATAGCTTATTTGATTAATTTGAAATCAAATTCAGGTTCTGGTAAACCATTAGCATTAATGTCAGAGACTTCTGATGCCCTAGGTTGGACTACTTTTCTTATTATAGGAACTCTAGTATTAGTTGCCGGGACGATGTTTACCATGTGGCTAGGGGAGAGGATAACAGATAGAGGAGTTGGAAATGGTATATCGATTATTATCATGGTTGGTATTATAGCTCGTCTTCCATCAACATTATTAGCTGAAATTATTGATCGTTTTGGAGGTAGTCAGGTTATGTTACTCATTGTGGAACTGGTGATTTGGGTAGTTGTAATATTAGCTGTTATTGCTTTAGTTCAAGCAACTCGAAGAATACCTGTGCAGTATGCAAAACGTATTGTAGGTAATAAACAAATGGGAGGAGTTAGACAATATTTGCCCCTTAAAGTGAACGCTGCAGGAGTAATGCCTATTATCTTTGCACAAGCTTTGATGTTTCTTCCTGGGTCTGCAGCTAGAATTCCAGGTTTAGAAGATTCTGCTTTTTTGACATCACTATCTCGACCCGATGAAATTGGGTATAATATTTTAACTTTTGTTTTAATTGTATTATTTACCTATTTCTATACTGCTATTACCATTAATCCAAATCAAATTGCGGATGACTTAAAAAGAAATGGTGGTTTTATTCCTGGTGTAAAACCCGGAAGAAAAACTGCAAACTTTATTGGCTCAGTGATGTCTCGCATCACATTACCCGGTTCTGTTTTTTTAGGTATAGTTGCTATTACACCATTTTTTGCAATTAAGGTAGGTGTAAATGATCAATTTGCTCAGTTTTATGGCGGTACATCATTACTCATTATGGTAGGTGTTGTTTTAGATACATTGCAACAGGTAGAACAGTATTTAATCATGAGACATTACGATGGACTCATGAAAACAGGAAGAATTAAAGGCAGATCCTCTGTTGGAGGTGCCATGACAGGTTAGTTTGTATAAAAGAATAAAAAAAAGTAAATTTGCAGCCCTTTAAAAATGGCAAAACAACAAGCAATTAAGCAAGATGGTGTAATCACCGAAGCATTGTCCAACGCGATGTTTAGAGTGAAGCTACAAAATGGACACGAAATAGTGGCTACCATCAGTGGTAAGATGCGCATGTATTATATCCGTATTCTTCCTGGCGATAAAGTGCAAGTTGAGATGTCACCATATGATTTGACAAGGGGTAGAATTAGCTACAGATATAAATAACATAATGAAAGTTAGAACATCAGTTAAAAAAAGGTCTAGTGATTGTAAAATTGTTAGAAGAAAGGGGCGTGTTTACGTCATTAATAAGAAAAATCCAAGATTTAAACAAAGACAAGGATAAACCATGGCACGTATAGCAGGAATAGATTTACCAAAAGGTAAAAGAGGAGTAGTAGGACTTACCTACATTCACGGTATTGGAAGCAGTAGAGCTTCATATATATTATCTGAAGCTAAAGTAAGTGAAGATAAAAAAGTTCAGGACTGGACTGATAGTGACATCTCAGGAATACGTGATGTTATATCAAAAGGCTTTAAAGTTGAAGGTGAACTTCGATCTGAAGTTCAAATGAATATCAAGCGTCTTATGGATATTGGATGCTACAGAGGACTCAGACACAGAAAAGGATTGCCACTGCGAGGACAGCGTACAAAAAATAATGCTCGTACACGCAAGGGAAAGAAAAAAACAATGGCTAATAAGAAAAAAGCACCGAAATAATTAAAACATGGCAGGTAGTAAAAAAACAGTAAAAAAGAGAAAAGTTGTTATTGATGCAAATGGTTTTGCATATGTAAAATCTACTTTCAATAACATCATAGTATCTATTACAAATAGCCAAGGACAAGTAATCTCTTGGAGTAGTGCAGGTAAAATGGGTTTTAGAGGTTCTAAAAAGAACACACCTTATGCAGCTCAAGTTGCAGCTCAAGACTGTGCTAAGGTTGCTGTTGACTTAGGTCTCAAAAAAGTAGAAGTACTTGTCAAAGGACCTGGAGCAGGAAGAGAATCAGCTATTCGTACATTAAGTCAGTCTGGTCTTGAAGTTTCTGCTATTCGAGATGTAACACCACTTCCACACAATGGTTGTAGACCTCCTAAAAGAAGAAGAGTATAATTATTAGGGTAATATAAAATAGAAATATAATGGCAAGATACAGAGGACCCAAAGCAAAAATTGCACGTAAATTTAGAGAACCCATTTTTGGGCCATCTAAGGCATTGGAGAAAAAAAATTACCCTCCAGGTCAGCATGGAAATTCCCGAAGAAGAGGAAAGAAATCAGAATATGCAATGCAATTAGCTGAAAAACAAAAAGCGAAGTATACCTATGGTATTCTTGAGAAGCAATTTTCGCTAACTTTTGATAAAGCTGCTCGTAAAAAAGGAATTACAGGAGAGAACCTCCTTAAGTTTTTGGAGGCAAGATTAGATAATACAGTATTTAGATTAGGAATCGCTCCAACGCGTAGAAGTGCCAGACAATTAGTAGGTCACAAACATGTTCGCGTCAATGGTGTGATTACTAATATTCCTTCATATCAATTAAAGCCTGGGGATATAGTAGAAGTAAGAGAGAAGTCAAAATCACTAGAGCTTATAAGCGATTCAACTGCAGCTAACCGATCTTTTAATTGGTTAGATTTTGATAAGACAACACTAACAGGTACATTCTTAAACTATCCCGAACGAGCGGATATACCTGAGAATATAAAAGAACAATTAATCGTAGAACTTTACTCCAAGTAATAAAATGGCAATATTAGATTTTCAACAACCTGATAAGGTTATCATGCATAAAGAAACTGCCAATTATGGTATGTTCGAATTCAGTCCATTAGAAAGAGGTTATGGTGTTACCGTTGGTAATGCTATGCGAAGAATTCTACTCTCTTCTTTGGAGGGTTGGGCAATCACATCAATTAGAATACCTAGTGTAGATCATGAGTTTACTACAATTAAAGGGGTGCTAGAAGATGTTACTGAAATAGTATTAAACTTAAAACAAGTTCGATTCAAAAAATTAATCGATTCAAACGATTCAGAAAAGATTTTTGTTTCCATCAAAGGAAAAGAGCAATTTCAAGCTGGAGAAATTTCAAGGTATACCAACGCATTTGAAATATTGAATCCTGATTTTGTCATTTGTTCTATGGAACCTTATGTCAATTTTGAAATTGAACTTACGGTAGAAAAAGGTAGAGGTTATGTTGCGGCTGAAGACAACAGTTCAGATACTGCTCCTCTTGGTGAAATCGCTATTGATTCGATTTTCACACCTATCAAAAATGTGAAATATCATGTAGAGGATTTTAGAGTAGAGCAAAAAACGGATTATGAGAAATTAGTGTTTGAAGTAAAGACTGATGGATCAATACATCCTGAAGAAGCACTCAAAGAGGCTTCTAAAATTATGATGAGACATTTAGTATTATTCTCTGATGAGAGTATTTTAGAAGATACTCAAGTTCAATCACAAAAAAGTGAGGTAGACGAGAATATGCTTCACATGCGTAAAATATTAAAAACCTCCTTATCTGATTTGGATCTTTCAGTGAGAGCATACAATTGTTTAAAAGCTGCAGAAATACGAACTCTGGGTGAGTTAGTAAGTTTCCACATTGAAGATCTATTGAAGTTTAGAAATTTTGGTAAAAAGTCCTTAACAGAATTAGAAGATTTTGTTAAAGATAAAGGATTAAATTTTGGTATGGATGTTTCAAAGTATAACCTTGAAGACGAATAATAGTAAACAAAAATGAGGCACGGAAAAAAATTCAACCATTTAGGTAGGAAAAAAGGTCATAGAGAAGCTATGCTAAGTAATATGGCATCTTCGCTTCTTACACACAAACGTATATTTACTACAACAGCAAAAGCTAAAGCTTTGCGGGTTTATGTAGAACCATTGATTACAAAATCTAAAGATAATACAACCCACTCTAGGAGAGTAGTTTTTGGTTATTTGCAAAGTAAAGATGCTGTAAACGAATTATTTACTGCCATTGCTCCTAAAGTTGCTGATAGACCAGGAGGATATACACGTATTTTAAAAACCCATAATCGTCTTGGTGATAATGCAGACATGTGTATGATGGAGTTAGTAGATTTCAATGAAGCTATGCTTGAGGCCAAATCTTCTAAAACTTCTGCCAAATCTGGTGCTAAACGTACACGCCGTGGCAATAAAACGGAGAAGCTCGCAGACAAGGTCAAGGAAACTACAGACACACCAGTGGTAGAAGATAGTGCAATCGAAGACGCTGTTGTTGTTGAAAATTCACCTGAAAATTCAGCCCCAGCTGCCAAAACAAAGAAAGCTGCACCTAAAAAAGCAGCCACGAAAAAAGACGTAGAAAAATAATCTTTTTCTATATTAATAGATTTAAAAGCTCAAACCGTATCGGTTTGAGCTTTTTTATTTAATCAAATTTGATTATGTAAAATATCTAAAGTCTTGTCCGGCCTTTATGCTACAAACAGTATGATACATCAATTGAATACACCTTTCAATATCTGAATAAGCCACTGTTTCAACAGTTGTATGCATGTACTTTAAAGGCAAAGAAATTAGTGCAGATGCAACTCCCTTATCACTATATGCAAAGGCATCTGTATCGGTACCAGTACTTCTACTTGCCGCTTGTTTCTGAAGGGTGATATTCTGGTCTTTTGCTACTTCTAGGATGAGTTGTAATAAGTTGTTTTGAACTGCAGGTCCAGTTGTTACCGCAGGTCCGCCTCCGCAGGAGGTATCTCCTTGCTCTTTTTTATTATACATTGGACTTTGTGTGTCGTGGGTTACATCCGTAATGATAGCAACGTCTGGTTTTAATCTCCTACTGACCATTTCAGCTCCTCTTAGACCAATTTCTTCTTGTACTGAATTTACAATGTATAGGGTAAATGGGAGCTTTTTCTTATTCTCTTTCAATAATCGAGCAACTTCTGCAATCATAAATCCACCACCTCTATTGTCTATTGCTCTAGCTACTACATACTTTTGATTGAGTTCCATCATTTCTGCATCGAAAGTTACGACAGTTCCTACATCAATACCCATAGCAAGTACTTCTTTTTTATTCGATGCTCCCACATCAATCGTCAGATTTTTAAGTGACGGCTTTTCTTCTCGTTCTCTGTTGCGAACATGAATGGCTGGCCAACCAAATACACCATCTACTTTTCCATTCTCAGTATGTAATTTGACACGCATACTGGGAGCAATCTGGTGATCACTTCCACCATTTCGTATGACATAGATATACCCTTTATCATCTATATAATTTACAAACCATGCTATTTCGTCTGCATGAGCTTCCAATACTACCTTATATTCTTTTCCAGGATTAATAACCCCTACTACTGATCCGTACACATCTACTTCATATTCATCAATATATGGTTTAAGATATTCTAACCATACTTTTTGACCTGCTGTTTCAAAACCAGTAGGTGAATTTGCATTGAGGTAGTCTTTTAAAAACGTTTTACTTTCTTTTCTCATGGGTGTCAAAGTTATTATATTGAAAGAAGTTGGACAATGATTGTTTTCTAATAATTATATCACTTCAAAAATTGAACAAAAATCATATCCAAATATGACGAAAATCATATTTTAACGATAGAATTTCGTTCACTCATAAGCGAACATTGTGAGGATAAAAAAAATATAGATATGATTATGTTTAGAATTGTTTTGTTTTTTAGTTTGATAAGTATTTTAGGTTCGGCCTTTTCCCAAACGGATGGTCAAGTGTTAACTAGAGTCGATGGAGGAGCAAGTTGGTCGGATCCAACGGGATCTAATATTTATTCTCAAGATGGCTCAATCAATGAACATAGAACAGTAACATTGGGAACAGACACTGTAAGTTTCATATCCAATGCTATTAACGGTTTTAACATAGATGGTGCAACTTTTAGCGTTGATGGAGATCATCACAGACTTGGAGTGGGAACTACAGACCCTACATCAGGAATACATATAAATACTTCTATAGCTTACCCTATGAGGTTATTTATAGCATCAGATCCATCTATTTCAACAACCACTTTGGGGGATGATGATTATATACTTCGGGTAAATGCTCAGATGGTTGATGCTAATATAACTCTCCCAGACCCGACTTCATGTAGAGGTCGTGTTTATGAAATTTATAAGACTAATAATACCAATTCTATGATTTTTTCTCGTCCTATTAGTGGTCAAAATACATGGACTGCTCGTGTCTATATTAAAATTATTTCAGATGGTACTAGATGGATTTTACTAGAAGAGCATTGAACGCATATTTTAACTCAATTTATTATTAACCCATCCTTTTACCAAAATAGTTAGCCGATCAGTGAGGTAGTACATCACTGGAACAATGACTAAAGTCAAGAACGTAGAAAAAATCAATCCATAGATTACAGCCCACGCCATGGGTCCCCAAAAGTCAGCATTTTGTCCACCCCAATATAACTCCGGATTCCCATGAGTTAAAAGTCCTACAAAATTAATATTTAATCCAATGGCGAGTGGGAATAAACCCAAAACAGTAGTTATAGCTGTAAGCAATACAGGCCTCAAACGTGTTCTGCCTGATTCTACAATCGTTTCTTTAATTTCTGGAATAGTAAGTACTTCCTTTGCATCCATACCCTTGGCTACTTTTTTTCTTTTTCGAAGCAGATTGGTGTAGTCTATAAGTACTATCGCATTATTTACTACAATACCTGCTAAAGAAATAATACCAATTCCGGTCATCATTCCAGAGAAAGTAGTTTGTGTAAGTGAGAAAGCTAGAAAAACACCAACAGTACTCATAACGACTGATAACAAAATGATGAATGGTCCAGCAATGGAATTAAATTGTGATACAATGATTAAAAAAATTAAGAATACGGCAATCATCATAGCTCCACCTAAAAAGGCCAATGATTCTGCTTGTTCTTCTTGCTCACCTGTAAATTTGAATTCATAGCCACTTCGGATATCGTGATCGGCTAATATATCTTTGTACTGAGCCACTATTTCATTAGCATTTCCACCTTCTTCAACTTCTGAATATATGGAAATAACACGATCCATATCTTTACGTTTAATGGATCCATAGGTCGAATTATAGTTTGCTGTTACAACGGCTGATATGGGTACTTGGCTTATCTTTCCGTTGGCCGGATTACGGAACGTGATTCGCGTATTCAATAAATTATTGAGGTTATATCGGTACTTATCTTTAAATCGAAGTTGAATCTTGTAATCATCTTCACCTTCTTTATATTTAGAAATCTCCTTACCGAGTAGGGCTGTTCGGATTGTCCCTGCAATTTGCATTGTACTAAGTCCAAAACGTCTTGCGGCTTCTTGATTAATGGTTACTTCTAACATGGGTTTACCTAATTCTAGATCGGTTTTAAGCTGATCTACGCCTTTGAGGTTGGCATTTTCCATTTTCTTTTTGATCTTTTCAACCTCTTCAATCAGAACTAAGTAATCCTCACCTTTAACTTCTACATTGATCGGTTTTCCAACTGGGGGACCCATATTATCTTTACCTACAGTGATTTGAGCTTTAGGATAATCTTTTATGGCCTCTTTGATATTGCCCATAATCTCTGAAGTATTGATATCGGATAAAAAGACTCGCTTTTCGTATTCGTAAAAAGAAACGGTAATTCTTGCTTTGTTAGGGGAAGATCCCATGCTTGGGCTACCTCCATTAGGGTCTGCAGTCTTTTCACCTACTTGAGTTAGAATAGCTTCCACTATGACACTATCTTTCTGAACAGCTTTTGCTATACGCTTTTCTAATTCTTTCGATATTTCATTGGTGGTATTAATATCAGTGCCTAATGGTGTTTCGATAAATACATTGACATAGTTGGGTTGATTGTCTGGGAAAAATACAATTGGGGGAGGATTGATGGCAAATGTCATGATAGAAACGACAAAAACTATAATCATTCCAATCATAAATAGAATGGGTTTCCATCCAGATAATGCATATTTAATAAATTGAGCATATTTATTTTCTATACGTGGCATGGTCTCTTTCATGAACCAATTCCCCCATGGTGTTAGTGCATAACGGTTGAGGACCGAAATCAGAATTACAGTTATAAAGAGACCTCCCAATAAATTAAAAGAGGATACGTACAAAAGAACGGAGATTAGAATTAATAAGCCATTACGAATCCAAAATTTCTTATTAGGTGATTTTTCAGAATTGCCAATTTTTATTAAATCTGACGTTAATACAGGATTAATTACTAAGGCTACAAACAATGATGAGGAGAGTACAATGATTAGGGTAATAGGGAGATATTTAAAAAATTCGCCCATTAGGCTTGGCCAAAACATGAGAGGAATGAATGCCGCTACAGTAGTTGCCGTTGATGCTATGATTGCCGTTGCTACCTCACCTGTTCCTTCTTTGGATGCTTGATCTCTAGTCTTGCCTTTTTCAGAGTATAGCCTGTAAACATTTTCTACGATAACTATACCATTATCAACCAGCATACCTAAAGCAAGAATTAATGAAAATAGGACCATCATATTGAGTGTGGTTCCACTAAAATTCAAAATAGCAATTCCCATCAACATACTAAGTGGTATGGCAATTCCCACAAACAAGGAGTTCCTAACACCTAAGAAGAAAACAAGAACACCAATTACAAGTAATACTCCCATGATGATACTATTCTCCAAATTAGTAATCATGTTTTTGGTCATTTTACTTTGATCATTTGTGATGACAATTTCCAAGTCTTTTGGAAATATTCCTTGTTTAGCTTTTTTGACAATGTCCTGAATACTCGCAGCAGCTTCAATTAAATTTCCACCACTTTTTTTCTTGATATCAAGCGTTACTACTGGATTTCCATTGAGTCTAGCAAAACTCGTTGGTTCTTTCTGACCGAATTTCACACTTCCGATATCTCGGAGATAGACAATGTTTTGGAATTCATTTTTAACAATAATATTCTCAATATCCTTCCAATCTTTAAATTCACCTGCGATTCGAATATTTCGTCGAGTAATAGATTCATTTTCAATACTTTTAATATCACCACCCGACATGGTTACATTTTCATTACGAATGGCATTTTCAATATCAAACAATGAAATTTGAAGTGCCTCCATTTTGACACGATCAATAGAAACCTCTACTTCATCTTCAGACAATCCAGTAATATCAACTGAAGATATTGCTGATAGATTTTCTATTTTGTCTTGAAGATATTCAGCATATTCTTTGAGTTTGTTTTGAGGGTAATCTCCAGAAACATTGACATTCATTACGGGAAACTCTGAAAAATCCATTTCCATTACGCTTGGATCTGCGGGTAGGTCATTGGGGAGATCAATTTTTGCACGATCAATAGCATCTTTTACCTCTAGTACGGCTTTTTCACCTTCTACACTTAATTCAAATTCAGCAACGATGATCGAAAAATCCTGAATACTAGTACTGGTAAGTTTTTTGAGTCCAGAAATGGTATTTAATTCTTTTTCAATGGGTCGGGAAACTAAATTTTCCATATCTATAGGAGAGTTGCCCGGATATGCCGTATTAATATATACGATGGGTTGTTTTACTTCTGGAAAACTCTCTTTAGGCATCGATTTATAGCTACTAACACCTATGATGCTAATGATTCCAATTATGACATATACTGATATTTTATTGTTAACTGCCCACGATGAGAGTTTAAACTCCTTGATTATTTCTTGAATTCTCTTTGACATTGAATTTCTATTTTTATTATTCTGAAATAATTTTTACCTGATCGCCAACTATAACTGAATTTACTCCCTCAGTGATAATTAAATCCCCTGATTTAAGACCGGATTTAATAATGGTTTCATTAGGAAACTGTTGTTTGATTTCAATGATACTTTTTTGAACTGTATTTCTATCTCCCTCTTTTTTAATGGTGTAGATAAAATATTCCTCATTAGCGATTCGAACAAGTTTTGTGGGCACACTGATAGCCTCGTCATCTACATAATCATAAGCAGTAATCATTGCTAGTAAATTAGGTTTCATCAATTCAATATGCTGAGTTGGTTTGATATAAAAAGAGAATGTCCGATTATTAGAGTTGATAATATTGCTAACTGCACTAATCTTTTCTTTGGAGTTAATTTGTAATGATGGGAAGTGTATTTCGACATTTTGCCCTACTTGTATTTTATCCAAATATGTTTCTGAGACGGAAGCTACAATTTTGATATCACTCAGATTTACAATCCGGACAACAGGTCCTCCAGTGAGGCTTCCAACTAGTTCTCCTTCATTTGCCATTATCTCGTCCACGGTGCCACTGATAGGTGCTTTTAAAGCGTATTTACCTAGCTGAGTATTTGCTGTTTTAATTTTATTTTTTAGACTTTCATATTGATTTTTAGCTTGAAGAAATTGCATTTCACTTCCAATGTTTTGTTTCCATAATCGCTGTTGTTTTTCAAAATTAGCTTGGGCGAGTTCAAGTGATCCTTCTAACTCAGAGATTTGAGCTTTTGCAATACTTCCATCAAGTGAGGCGATAATTTCTCCTTTTTTTATCTGTTGTCCTTCTTTCACATAAAGCTTAAGAATTTTTGCAGGAACTTCAGGAGATACCAAAACATTTTTATCTGATTCTACCAATCCCTGAACTTCGAACGGATTTTTGAATGCCTTTTCTTTAATTTCCAGAGCCATAACTGCAATGGCATTATCTTGTATCGATGTATCTAAAGCTGCGATATCCCGTTTTAAATCAAGAATTTCTTTTTTAATTGACGCTAATTCTTTTTCCTTTTGTACAAGTTCGCCTTGTTTTTTTTCTAATTCTCCCGACGGACTACCTCCGCATGCAGCTAAACTTATGATAGTAAAAATGGTAAGTATATTTTTCATGATGTATTTTTATGGATTATAGTTTTCCTAATGCTTTTTCAAGATTGATGTGTGCTATGTTTAATGAATACAAAGCATTTAAATAATTAATTTTTGATTGAGTTAAATCATTATCAGATGTAATTAATTCAAAACTACTTCCGATGCCTTCTTTAAATTTAATGGCGGTGGTATGATATATGTATTCAGCTAGTTGTTTGTTGTTCTGTTGGATATTTAATGTTCTTTGTGCATCATCATAATTTATTTTAGCTTGGTTTATTTCAAGTGATACGCCTCTTAATGCTTGATTTTTATAGTTTTCGGTTTGTTCTATCTTAATTTTTATTTGGTTCATTTTTGATTTTTTATAAAATCCATCAAAAAGAGGAACGCTCAGTCCCAATCCATAGCGACCGTTACCGTACCAGTCGGCACCTATGTCAGAAAAATTATCTTCACTAGCAAATGTGCTTGAACCATAGGAAAAATTACCATAAATACTGGGCATATATCCCACTTTATAACGTTTTAAGTCAAGATGGTTTAAGCGCTGTTGTTGATTAAGAAGTTGAATTTCAATGCGATCGTCTGGATTAAAAGTACTTAGGGATAAATCCATATTAATCTCAGATGGTAAACTTGTAGTAAGTATAAGTTTTTGATTTACATCAATTCCAATGCTGTTTAATAATAGTTGTTTAGATAAAATAGCTTGATTTTTCATGCTATTGATATTTATTTCTAGGTTAGATACTGCTAGAGTTATTCGATCTACATCTAATTTTTCTAGAATACCAGCTGTATACATGGCTTTAGTTTCTTCTTGAAGTTGTAGCATGTTAACATAGCTTTTTTCTAATTCAATCAGGTTTTTATCCGCAATCAAAACCATATAATAGGCTTTTATGATTCCCATTTTTATCTCAGTAGCGGTAGATTTTGCATTTAGTTCGCTGATTTTCACGAATTCAGATGCAGCCTTTAAACCTAAAAAAAATGTTCCATCAAAAAGTAATTGTCTAATTCCCACACTAGCATTGGCATTGAATGGTACACCAAATTGTGCAGGTATAGTTGTGCCTGGCTGACCAATAAAATCACCTGGAATGATTTGAGTCGGAATTTTGAAAGTATTGCTAATGTCAGTATTAGCACTGATTTGGGGATATCCCTGAGCCTTGACTTCGTTGACTTGTGTTTTAGCATATTGAATATCCAGATTTGAATTCAATATCTGAGTATTTTTTTGAAAAGCTAAATCAATAGCTTCAGATAAAGAAAGTGATATTTCTTTATCCTGGCTTAAACCAACTAAAGAAAATAAAATGAGTATAATGGTTGCAACGTTTCTCATATTATATTGGATATTTCATTAATGTGTTGTTTTAAATATATTCTTCCTTTATCAGTACATATACCATGTAAATGATAACTTACCATTTGAAAATGTATCGTTTGAAACTGATAATTGTTTTTTGATGATACTAACTGTTGCATCATACCGCTGATCAGAGTAATATACATAATCGCTATAATATCGGCGTTGATATCTGTTCTAAATAATCCAGATTTAATACCCATCTTGATATTATTTTTTACGGTATTTCTTATATATATACTTCTAAATTCATCCATTTTTCTCCATTGATTTGGATAAAATTTTTGCATATCGTAGATTATGGTTGGATTTAAATCCTTTTTGGTTTGACTGATATAACGACTAAAATCAATCATTCGTTGAATAGCATTACTATTTTGGCTGGCAAATTTTTTTAAAGCGGTTTTATCTTCATTGATTTTTGTGTCAATGACTTTGCCAACTAAATCTCGTTTATCTTTAAAATATTTATAAATTGTTTTTTTACTCATACGGAGTTCTTGAGCAATATCATCCATGCTCACACTCTTGATACCTATTCTCATGAATAAAAGTCGGGCCCCGTTTAATATTTTAACTGTTTCTTCCAATGAGAGCAACAAATATATAATACTGGAAACTATAAATACAAAAAAAGTTTCTTTAGTTTTATATACTGATTTGAAGTTTTTTACATCCGGTGACATTTGTCTATTTTCGTACTGTGCAAAAAAAATCCCCCTATTTGGTTGGTTTAGCAGGAGGTAGTGCTTCAGGCAAAACCACATTTATCAACCAATTAAGTGAAACATTTGGAAAGCATCAGATCTGTGTCATTTCACAAGACCATTATTACAAAGGCCTTTCTGAACAGTTAAGGGATGAAAATGGGATGGTGAATTTTGATCATCCATCAGGTATAGATTTTAATCGTATTAAAAAAGATTTACGAAAATTACTGAAAGGAAATCCAGTTAGTATTGTGGAATATACGTTTAATAATCCAACTATTTTCCCTAAACAGATTATATATGAACCAGCACCTATTATTTTGTTAGAAGGGCTATTTGTTTATGTAGACAAAGGTCTAGATAGAATGTTTGATTATCGCCTATATGTAGATGCTGATGAGGCTGTGACGCTTCAACGCAGATTGAAAAGAGATACTACAGAAAGAGGAATGACTCAGGAGGAAGTGATATATCAATGGAATAATCATGTAAAACCAGCCTATGATTCGTTTTTGAAGCCTTACAAAGATAAAGCCGATTATATCATCCAGAATACGATAGATTTTAATGCCTGTATGGATCATTTAATCTCTAAGTTTAAATCGATAATCTGATTGCTTTTTATTTTTTTTTCAATTTTTTGTCTTGTAAAAAGTCACATTAAACTTTAATTGTTAAGTTACCCCAATACTATTAAATTTGCAGACCTTAAATTTTTTGAGAAAAATCTACTAAGAACAGATAAATATGAACAATAAAGGATTTATCCAATTTGTAACAGTACTTCTATTATTGGCAAGTGCTTACCAACTTTCTTTCACATTTGTGACGAACTCTATTGAAAAAACAGCGGCAACCAAAGCCAGCTCACTTTATCCTGATTCTCCAGAACAAAGAGATAGCTTTGAGAATAGATATTTAGATTCAATGTCACAAGAAGCAATTTATCCTGTTTTAGGATTTACCTATCAAGAATGTAAGGAGAATGAGTTGAATCTTGGTCTTGACCTTCAAGGGGGTATGAACGTAACTCTAGAAGTTGAAATTCCAGCTGTTATCAAAATAATGGCTAACAATACTACAGATCAAGCGTTTCTAGCCGCTTTTGAAAAAACTAACAAAGAATATTTAGGTCAACAAAATTTTGTGGATCTATTAGCCAAAAATTATGATGCCGAAAATCCAAATGGTAAATTAGCTCCTATTTTTTACGGTAAAGGTCTGAAAGCTGAACTGCCTAATGAGTACAATTCAACCAATCAAGAGATATACGATTACCTCAAAAGAGAAAGCGAAAGTGCAGTCAGCAGAGCTTTTGAAATTATTAGCACTCGTATTGATAAGTTTGGGGTTGCACAACCTAACGTTCAACGTCTTGATAACGGACGAATCCTGGTTGAGCTTCCTGGAGTTGATGATCCTCAACGTGTTCGAGATTTATTACAAAGTTCAGCTAAATTAGAATTTTGGAAAGTTTTTCCAAATTATAAAGGATTTGAATATTTAGAGCAAGTCAATAAAATTGTATATGGCATTAATAAATTAGACGAAGTCAATGGGTCTGATTCTACGATTAGCGATACAACATTAAATGATACCTCAAATATTAAAGATAATAAAAAGGTAGAGAATGACTTATTTGCATCGGTAAATTCTGATTCAGATTCTTCTCAACAATCAAAGGAACAAATTCAAAAAGAGAATCCGGTTCTAAGTAAACTAATTCCAAATGTGGCTAACGAAGGTAAAAACTGGGCACAATCTGCTGAAATTGGGTACATAAATGTAAATGATGTTGATGATTTTAAAGGATATTTTGCCCGGAAAGATGTACAAGCATCTTTGCCATCCAATCTCCATTTCAAATTTGGATTTAAACCTATAAAAATTGAAGGTAAAGATTTTATTGCACTTTATGCGTTAAAAAGTGGAAGAGGTGGACAGCCTGCACTGGCTGGTGATGTAATTACAGACGCACGCCCTACTCGTCAAGATGATCTAAATTTAGCCGTAAGTATGCAGATGAACCAAGAAGGAACATCAGTATGGAGAAGAATTACTAAAGAAGCTTCATCGAATAATCCTAAGGAATGTGTTGCTGTTGTTTTAGATGATCAAGTATACAGTGCACCCACAGTACAAGGTGAGATACCAAATGGTAGTTCTGTAATTACAGGTAATTACGAATTAGACGAAGCTACCGATTTAGCTAATATCTTAAAAGCAGGTAAACTTCCTGCTCCAGCCAAAATTACTGGAGAAACTACAGTAGGACCAACTTTAGGTGCTAAAGCGATAAATGCTGGCCTTATTTCATTAGCTGTTGGTTTTCTATTAGTGATCTTGTTTATGATTATCTATTACGGTAAGGCTGGATTATATGCAGACATTGCATTGCTTGTCAATCTAGTTTTCATTATAGGAGTATTAGCCGGACTTCATGCGGCTCTTACTCTTCCTGGTATGGCAGGATTGGTTCTTACTATAGGTATGGCCGTGGATGCTAACGTACTAATTTTTGAGAGAATTCGTGAAGAGATTCAGGCAGGAAAATCCTTAAAAATGGCTATTAAAGATGGATATTCTGGTGCTTATTCGTCCATAATTGATGCAAATATCACAACCATAATTGCCGGTATCATACTTTGGGTTTTAGGTAAAGGCCCTGTAATGGGATTTGCTGTTATTCTGGTTATTGGTATTCTTTCTTCTCTATTCACATCGATATTCTTAACTCGTTTGTTGATTGATAATGATTTGAAAAAAGGAAAAGATACATCCTTCTATTCAGGGATTTCAAAATCTATTGGAATAAAATTGAATGCTATCAACTGGGATTTTATTGGTAAAAGAAAAGTATTTTACATCATTTCTATACTGATTATAGCCGGTGGTTTAGCATCGTTATTTACAAAAGGTGTCTCTACTGGTGTAGATTTTAAAGGGGGATGGAGTTATGTAATTAGCGTTGAAGGAGCGTCAACTGCTGAAGTCAAAAAAGCACTAACAACTGGTTTTACAGATGCCAACACTGAAGTGAAAACATATGGAAGTAATAATCAATACAAAGTGACTACATCCTACTTAATTGATAGTAAAGATGCTAATGCAGGATCTCAAGTTGAATCTATATTAGTTTCGTCACTAAGCAAGTTTGACGTGAAAGCCGATAATATACTCTCTAGCAGTAAAGTTGGTCCAACCATTGCGAAAGACATTACCGTTCGATCTACATGGGCTATTGCTTTGGCTATCATAGGTATGTTCTTATATATCTTAATACGATTTAGGAATGTTGGATTTAGTTTAGGTGCTACCACAGCTATATTCCATGATGTTCTGATTGTTTTTTCATTATATTCAATTTTGTGGGGAATTCTTCCCTTCGAATTATCAATTGATCAGGCATTTATTGCAGCTATTTTAACCGTAGTGGGGTATTCAATCAACGATACAGTGGTTGTTTTTGACCGTGTAAGAGAGTATATAGGTATGAACAGAAGAGAATCAGATCAGTCATCTGTCATAAATAGAGCAATAAATTCAACCTTGAGTAGAACGCTGATTACATCTATTACTACCTTGTTGGTAATACTAATCTTATTTGTTTTCGGAGGTGAGGGACTTAAAGGATTCACATTTGCCTTGTTAGTAGGGGTGGCTGTAGGAACCTACTCTTCTGTTTGTGTAGCAACACCAATAGTTGTAGATTTCATGAAACGATTTAAGAAATAGAAATCTAATTATATTAGATCAAAAGCCTCCCAAAACTAGTTGGGAGGCTTTTTTGTATAAAAATCATATCCATTTATGATAAAAATTATATTCTAGAGGGATTTTTTAAGCTCATTTTACTTCAACTTTGTGGTTGAAATAAATTTTTTAATTCATAATTTAAAAGCTTGTTGTTAACCAACCTGACTGATTTATTGTTAAATACCAATCAAAATTGATTTTTTTCTAAATTTCATCCCTTGTTTAACCAAGGGCTGTTTTTGTTAAAAAAAAACCCAGCAAGCTGAGTTTTAAAATAAATGTATCTATAAATATTCTCTTTATCCTTCAGTAATTTCTAAATCGCTTAAAAAGCCTTTTAGATTCATGATGATAGGAACATTCATTAAATCGGAACCCAATTCATTGGCTAACATAACACTTACCCAATCTAATCGGTAAATAACGTCAAATATGGACTGCAAGGTGAATGAAGGAATTTGCATGGGTAAAATAATATTATTTTCAAGTTCCAAATGGGATATTAAGAAGTCAAATCGAGCAGATACACGTTCGTTGTTATTGGAATATAGCATGATGAAGTTGGTATCCATGCGATCGGTATAGCTTTCAATTGCGTTATGATTTGCTTCAGGTAGAATATTGACAAACCCTTCCAATTTGGAATTCTCTTGAAGTTGTTGGGTAAATCGGATAGCAACAGGAGCAAATTCTCTGTCAGCCACAATAACGAATTTTTTACGAATTGTTTTTTTGAAAAAATCAAAAATTTGGGTTGCACTCTCTTTTTGACGATTTCTATTTTCTTCAAAATAATCACGGATAGCTCGAATTACAGGTTGTTGGTCGTCTTCTAATAATTCTCCCAAAATCATACTAATGAATCCCAGGCCCATACCAACAGTCATTCGAGGCTGATATCCACCTTTAAGGTCATAGGTTTTTAGATGATGTATTGTCGCAAGTTCTTTGAGTTTTCCACCACCAGTGAGAATAATTATTGAACATCCAGCAGCTTTTGCTTCTGAAAATAATTGGAGGGTTTCCTCAGTATTTCCTGAATAAGAATTTAAAATAACTAACGAACGGTTGTTTGCAAATTTTGGTAAATGGTAATCAGCAACTGCTTCAATAGGTAGGGGACATTTATCGTAGAACCAATTTTTCGCTAATACAGCACCTATGCCACTCCCACCAAGACCTCCCAGGATAATATTTTCAAATTCACTTATACTCATTCCGTGATTGGAATAGTTGTTTAATACAAAGTCAAATTGCTCTGTAAAATTATCGAGAGAAGATTCATGTGTAATCATTATTATTCTTAATACTTTTGTGGCTGCAAAAATAAACAGATTCACGGTTTTGTGGTTCTATCATTAAGAGAATTCAAGATAATGCCTAATTTATCCAAAAACGAAGTTCAAGTTGAAGAAAGTGAGTTGTATTTGAAATATTCATTTACTGTTGATGAGGGTCAAGAACCCTTACGTGTTGATAAGTATTTGGTCAATAAAATTGAGCGAGCAAGTAGAAATAAACTTCAAGAAGCAATTGATCAAAAACATGTCATGGTTGATGGTAAAGCTGTTAAATCAAATTATAAAGTAAAGCCTAGAAATTATATTGAGGTTTTGGTTGATAAGGAACCAAATGAACTGGAAGTGTTACCTCAAGATATCCCACTTGATGTTATCTATGAAGATAGAGATCTTATGATAATCAATAAAGAAGCTGGCATGGTTGTTCATCCAGGATTTGGTAATCAATCTGGAACATTACTTAATGCATTAGCTTTTATTTTAGATAAAAAAGCGACACATAGAGGGAAGAGGCCATGGCTTGTTCATCGTATTGATAAAAACACAAGTGGTCTTATTGTGATTGCAAAAAATGATGAAGCAATGGCTCATCTATCCAAACAGTTCAAAGATCACACCATAGAGAGAACTTACCAAGCATTAGTATGGGGTAGTCTAAAGCAGTCTGAGGGGACACTATCTTCAATAATAGGGAGGGATAAATATGACCGCAAAAAATATGTGGTTTTGTCTGAGGATGAAGATAGAGGGAAACACGCCATTACACATTATAAAGTTTTAGAAGATTTTTTATATACCAGTTTGGTAGAATGTAAATTAGAAACGGGGAGAACACATCAGATACGTGTACATATGAAACACCTTGGGCACCCACTTTTTAGTGACGATCACTATGGTGGAAACCGTATTTTGAAAGGAGTCGTGTTTAGTAAATATAAGCAGTTTGTTGATAATTGCTTTAGTCTTATGCCCAGACAGGGTCTACATGCTAAATCTTTAGGTTTTGTGCACCCTTCTAAAAATGAGTTTATTCAATTTGAATCAGAATTACCTCATGACATGCAAACCGTTGTAGAAAAATGGAGAAATGCAGCTATTACCTATGGTTTTTAAATCATGCTAAAAATCACTCCTAAAATAACTTCGTTTAACTATTAATTTACCCATAGTATAGTCCTGTACTGTTACTAAATAAGGAAAGTCTGTGAATGTAGCAAAATATCGTTCAGTATCTTCTAGTATGACTTGTCCCTGCTTGTCATATAAATTATTTCCTATTTTAAAATCACCTTTACGATAAAGATTTAGGGCTATGGATTTTCCCTGGATTGGATTTACTTTTATGGTTATAAATGGTTGTGTATTTTTAATGGAATCTTTTTGTTCTAAATTCAAATAATTAGCATAACCTTCTAAATTTTTAAATGAAAATAACGAAAAATAGCTGCGTGATGCTGACTGGGAAAGAGAGGTCAGTGTAGGAGAAATATTGTAAAAAGAATCTTTCTTTGACAATTGAAATGATTCTTCCGGTATTTCATTATTCATGACTTCAATAGATGAAATATCATCAGGTTTGAAATCAAAAATAGTTTTGTTAAACCAATCTTGTGGATTGGTGCTAAATTTGGGTTCTAGTAAACTAGCAAACCCAAAAATATGAGCTTCAAAAGGAGTCTCAGATCCTTCAATGTAAATATATGTAGATGATCGGTCTGGATTAGGAGAACCTACATAATAATCTCTAATTCGTTCAGATCCCTGAAATAATTGCACATGAATTGAATGACCAACTAATTTTCGGACTACATTTTTTTGCGCAGTTTTAGCAACAGGTCCTTTTATTCTTATATTCTTTAGAGTCTCATTAAGTAGTGATTCAATTTTTGGGAGAAAAACGGGCAGCATGTCATTAACATACCAGATTCCTTCTTTTTTTGTTAATATAATTTCGTTTCCTTCTCGATCTTTTAGTTCTATTTTGGTAATAATGGAAGGATCGTTTACAGCAATTTCAGTGATATCTGATTTAGCTGGTTTATTCCATTTTTGATAAGCAAGATATCCTAAAATTCCCAAGATGATTATAAAACTAACTATTCCGATCTTCTTCATATTTATTGCTCAAAGTAACAATCGAAATTTTGAAATTCAAGCATCCATAATCAAATCTTTATTTGATGCTCTTGAATAATGAATTAAAATAACTTAAATCTTTAATTCTAATTGCTTGTTTTACCTTTGAAGTTGTGAAAAACGGACTTAAGCATCTAAAAAAATTTATTCTTCAAAATAAAGAAAATGCGATCATTTTGGTTGATAAGCACACGTATGCCTTGTGCTATCCATTGTTAGAATCAGATATTCCCTATATTCTTGTCCCATATGGGGAGAGTTATAAAAATTTAAATAGCTGTGAATTTATTTGGAAAAAACTCATTGAACTTTCAGCTAATCGTGACACGGTACTCATTTGTCTTGGTGGTGGTGTATTATGCGATATGGGTTCGTTTGCTGGTATGTGTTTTCAGCGAGGGATGCCAGTAGTATTGGTACCCACAACATTGTTGGCTATGGTAGATGCAAGCATAGGGGGTAAGAATGGCGTTGATTTTTTAGGACTAAAAAATTATATTGGTCATTTTAATCAACCTAAGCACATATTCGTTTGTCCTGAATTTTTAGATACACTTCCATACGCTGAGAAAGTCAATGGTTTAGTCGAAATGCTTAAGCATGGATTAATTGCGGACCCGTCTCATTTTGAATCTATTAAGGCTTTAATTTTAAACAAAAATTCCAAGATCGATTTTAATTTATTGGAAGATTCTATTTGTATCAAAGAAAATATAGTGAGTCAAGACTTTCATGACCATGGGATACGAAAAAGGTTGAATTTTGGACATACGATAGGGCATGCTATAGAGGCTTACAGCTTGCATATAAATGATGAAAATGAGGCCTTATCTCATGGCTTATCGGTGGCGTTAGGAATTGTAGTAGAAAGTTATTTAAGTACTATTGTGGCTGGGCTGTCTTCAGAAGAATTAGAAAACATAACGTATACCTTAAGAGATATTATTAGGCCAATTTTGGATGATGTTCCTCCATTTGAGGATTTATTGCCCTATCTCAAAAAGGATAAGAAAAATAATAATGAAACCATCAACTTTTCCCTGATTAGTTCTATAGGTGTGAGTCGACAAGACTTTGAAATTCAAGAACAAATTATTTGTGAAGGTTTAATCTATTTAATAAATATTTCATGATTCAGCTTTCACATACGAGTAAGCAATTAAAAGGGGAAGTGAATTTACCTAGTTCAAAGAGTATTACCAATAGAATGTTAATTTTAAGTAAACTTTATGAACCGGATTTGTCTTTAGAGAATATATCTACAGCAAATGATTCTCAGATATTACAATCAATATTTACAAACAGTGATTCAGATATGTATGTTCATGATGCTGGAACTGCGTATCGTTTTTTAACAAGTTATTGTGCTGTCTCTGAAGGGGATTGGGTTATTAAAGGTACGCAAAGACTTCATCAGCGTCCAATTGCTCATTTGGTAGATGTGCTCAAAACCTTAGGGGCAGATATTACTTATTTGGATAAGGAAGGATGTGGTCCATTAAAAATTAAAGGGACAAAACTTAAAGCTCCCACCAATTTGATTGATATTTCCCATATCAACAGTAGTCAATTTGCATCTTCTTTATTAATGATAGCTCCCTTGATAGAGGGAGAATTCAACTTTAAAGTAAATACCAAAATGTCCTCCTATGCCTATGTTTTATTAACCATTGCTTGTATGCGTAGAATGGGATTTTCTGTATGGGTTCAAGGTGGGTATATTAAAGTATCCAAAAAACAAAAATTTGATGGTGAATATTTTAAAATAGAACCAGATTGGAGTTCATTTTATTATTGGGTAAGTATGGTTCATTTGTCGCAAGAATCGGATTTAATTTTTCCAGGAATTCGTCTCAACAACATGCAGAAAGAGAGAAAGAAGTTATTTGAGATCGGCCACCCGAGTATACATTTCGAAGAAAACAGAGATGGGATTAGAATAGTTAAAAAACAAATCAAAAAACCCTATGATTTTCCAGAAGAACTAAATTATTCTAATTTCCCTGATATGGCAATGACTTTTGCTTGTCTATTACCTTCATTAGGCTGTAAATATATGAAATTTAAAGGACTTGAAAGTCTGAAATATAAAGAGTGCAATCGCGAACATGCCCTAAAGAAACATCTTCACAGTATGAAGGTAAAATTTAAATTTGTCCATAAAAAATGGCACATGGATTCGACTCAATTTCATGTAAAAGAAAATACCTTATTTGATTCTTTTGATGATCATAGGATGGCCATGTGCATTGCTCCACTTTCCTTAATAAAACCTATTTGTATCTCTGATTCATCCGTGGTGAAAAAGTCTTATCCTCACTTTTGGGATGATCTAGACAGACATGGGTTTCAAATTAATTATCTTTGATCTAATGAATACCCTTGGAAAAAATATTCGATTAACATCTTATGGGGAGTCTCATGGCATTGCGGTAGGTGCTATTTTAGATGGGTTTCCAGCTGGCTTCGAAATTGATCAATCTTTTATTCAACGCCAATTGGATAGAAGAAGACCCGGACAGTCAGCCCTTACTACTACTAGGAACGAATCAGATATAGTGACACTTCAAAGTGGGGTATTTGAGGGAAAAACAACGGGTGCACCTATACATTTTCAACTGTTAAATAAGGATTCCAATTCCGATGATTATGATCATCTAAAAAATATTTATAGACCAAGTCATGCAGATTACAGTTATGCTATGCGTTATGGAACAAGAGACCACAGGGGTGGAGGAAGAAGTAGTGCAAGAGTGACTGCTGGCTGGGTTGCAGGGGGGGCAATGGTCCAAGACTTTTTATTCAAAAATCATCAAATTAATGTGAGTGCTTATGTTACGCAAATTGGTTCTATCCATTTTGAATCGTATGATGAATCATTCTTACGCTCATCAATTGATGAATCAATCGTACGTTGCCCAAATGCAGATTCAACTCAAAAGATGATTGAAGCTGTACAGTTAGCAAAAGCTCAAAAAGATAGTTTGGGAGGTGTTATTAAATTAGTAATTTCGGGTGTTCCTGCCGGCATTGGCAATCCAGTATTCGACAAATTGTCTGCATCTTTAGCTCATGCTATGATGAGTATAAATGCAGTGAAAGGTTTCGAGATTGGTGGTGGCTTTTCACTATCTTCAAAAAAAGGATCAGAAGTTAATGATTCTTTTGTTAATGATGGTGGCGATATAAAAACAAAAAGTAATTTTTCTGGAGGTATTCAAGGTGGAATCAGTAATGGGATGGATATTGTATGTAATGTTGCTTTTAAACCAACTTCTACAATTGGGGTAACTCAGCAAACGGTAGATTCAGAATTTCAATCTGTAGCGTTAAGTGCAACTGGAAGACATGATCCTTGTGTGGTTCCTCGTGCAGTTCCAATTGTAGAAACCATGGCTGCTCTTGTAATTGGAGACTACCTAATTAATAATTGCTAAGTTGATACTGTTTTTTCTTAAATGGTATATTACCTTAGTAAATAAGCTTTTCCCAAAATTGGGGGGAAAACATGCTTTTTTACTTTTTTGTTACCCGTTCCCTCTCACATTAAAAAAACATCAGTCGGCTTTTTTATCAACAGGTCGATCAAGTTATTTTGATTTTGAAGGAAAGAAGATAGCTCAATATCAATGGGGATATGGAGAAAAGAAAATTCTATGCCTTCATGGCTGGCAAAGCAGTAGTTATCGTTGGCGTAAATACATTCAAACATTCAATCATGATGTATATACAATTACCTGTCTGGATGCTCCTGCCCATGGAAAATCAGATGGAAAACTTTTTAATGTACTCATGTACGCTCGATTAATAGAGCATTACTTAACCCTACATCCATCAGATTATATTTTGTCTCATAGTCTGGGGGCATTTAGTTCTATGTACTTATTTGCCCATAAACCTCATTATGCTCCTCGTAAAATAGCAGCGCTAGGCACTCCAAGTTCAGCTCATTTTTTTATTGACGAGTATATTCGAATTTTGGGAGTTTCAAACACGGTTAGGGACAATCTTGTACGTTATTTTAAAGATTATTCGAAATTAGATCCCTCAGATTTTGATACTAAATTGTTTGCTAAACATCAGAATTCGGAAGGACTTATCATTCATGATGAACATGATCAGGATGTCCCATTTGAATATGCCAGGGAAATGGCCAAGTTATGGAAGAATGCTAAATTTATAGCAACGCAAAGATTAGGACATAAATTACGAGATCAGTCGGTGGTTGATTGCGTAGTTCAGTTTTTTGAAGATTAATTTTTAATCCTTCTTGTCTTTTATTTTGGCCAACTGCAGGTGCTTAAAAAAGTGTGATAGCATCGCTACAAAAAATCCAGTATCATAAGAAAGGATTTGAATGAAACTGGTGGCAATAGACAATAATGCTATCAATGGATTTTTATTTTTAATGAATGAATCCACAGCTATGATGATGGTTACACTAATCAAAGGAAATATAAAAAACCAGGATGTAAAAATCGAAATAATGATTGACGTAATTGTAAAGAGCAGAAAAAAGGTGGGTAAAAAATGTATGATATGAATGGTTTCAGGATGTCTTAGAATGTTTTCTACTCTTCCACATCCAAAATTATACGTCTGTTTTATGAAATGGATTATGTTACTTTTTCTTTTGTGCCAAACAAACGCATTATGAATAAGGCCTGTTTTGAAACCATGCTTTATGATTCGAATACTCATATCTATATCTTCTCCATATCTCATGATTTAAAATCCTTTTGTAGCATTGAAAACATCCCTAGAGTATCCCATATTGAAACTTCGAGGCTGGAATTTGCACAAACTTTCATTTTTTCCTCGAATACCTCCAGTTGTGAAATACGATGTCATGGAATAATTGATGGCTTTTTGCCAATGACTAAAATCGTGATTTGCATTGTCTGGTCCACCATAAGCATCTACATAATTTTTGACTAGTGATTTTTGAACATTCTTAATATAATTCTGAGGTAAAATACAATCAGAATCCAAAAAAATACAATAATTTCCTTTAGCTTTTTCATAACCATAATTCCTGCTTGAGCCAGGACCTGAGTTTTCTTTATAAAAATATTTTATGTTTAGTTTGTCTTCAAAATCTATGATAATATGATTACATGTATTCGTTGAGCCATCTTCAACAATGATGACTTCGTCTACTTTTGATGTCTGATTTACAATACTATTTAATAACTGATGAATTTCTTCCGGTCGGTTATAAACAGGTATAATAATTGAGAAATATAATCTATCAAACGTTTTCATAGTTTGCGATAAAAATTATCACCATGCAAATATATAAAAATCAAAGTTCATCATGGTAGTCTAAATGATTGGAGTAAAAAAAAATCCTTAACATTGAAGGAATGAAAAAAGTAGCGTTACACTGGCAAGTGATCATAGCCTTATTCCTTGGTATTGTATTTGCCTTTTTCGCAGTTAATTTAGGCTGGCAAGATTTCACTAAGGCTTATGTTTCTCCATTTGGTAACATATTTATTAATCTACTAAAACTAATTGCTGTTCCACTAGTACTCTTCAGCATCATTACAGGAATAGGAAGTTTGAAAAATATCAAACAACTGGGTAGAGTTGGACTAAAGACGCTACTCATCTATGTTGCTACAACCATGAGTGCTATCATGATTGGTTTATTTTTTGTAAATACGATAAAACCAGGGACATTCTCTTCAGATGATTCCCGGATTGAAAAGAGAATTGAATATGAATTGTGGTTGGAAGAGAACCCTCAAGTACTCGCTCTTGATGACACTCACATTCTTCATGATTCAAAATACAGTAAGAAGATAGCATCGGTCAAGGAACGAATTAGTTCGAATGATATAAGTGCTGTAGTTAGAGACAAAATAGACAAAGCCAAACAATCCCAAAGTCGAGGACCACTTGCTCCACTGGTTGATATTGTTCCCAAAAATGTGATTGTCGCACTTGCAGAAATGGAAATGTTACAAATCATTTTCTTTGCTATATTTTTTGGAGTCGTTTTAGTGAATTTACCTGATGCGCAAGCAAAGCCTGTTCGGAACCTTATGGAAGGGTTAAACGCTTTATTTGTTGCCATGGTCAATGTCATTATTAAAACAATGCCATTTTTTGTTTTTGCATTGATGGCTGGAAGTTTGGTAGAAGCAGCAGGAGAGAACCTGGACAAACTAGGAGAACAGCTCCTATTTTTGGGACATTATTCATGGGTAGTTGTTTTAGCTCTATTTGTTGTCGCCTTTGTTTTTTACCCTTTACTCATTCGAATTTTTGTAAAAAAACTAAGTATTAAAGAATTTTTGAAAGGGATCAGTAAAGCACAACTCACTGCTTTTTCTACCTCTAGTAGTATGGCAACTCTTCCTGTAACCATGGAATGCGTACATGATAATTTAAAAGTTCCTAAACCTATTTCTAGCTTTGTTCTTCCTATTGGAGCAACAGTTAATATGGACGGAACAAGTTTATATCAGGCTGTGGCAGTAGTGGCAATGGCTCAGTTCCATATGATTGATTTGGATGTGACCCAACAAATTATGATAGTACTGACTGCTACCTTAGCAAGTATTGGTGCAGCAGCCGTTCCAAGTGCGGGTTTAGTCCTGATGATCGTAGTTCTCGAAAGCGTTGGATTAAATCCAGTTTGGATTGCCATTATACTACCCGTCGATAGAATTTTAGATATGTGTAGAACTGTAGTAAATGTAACAGGTGATGCAACTGTGTCAGCTATTGTTTCTGCCTCTGAAGAACAGAAAGCATGATAAATTCGAACATTATGACTAAAAAATGGTTCTATTAATTGGTTTGTTGTAAGTATAAACTTGTATTTTGTAAATGAATAAAATGAGAAAAATAATATATGTATGCTTTTTAATAATCATCTCCCTGGGAACGTTTGCACAATGTGGAACAGATGAATACAATCGAAGATTGGTCGAATCTCAATTAGTTGAAGGTCAAGATTATATTGAGTTTTTGGAAAGTCAACGTGATTTTGAGTATTCTGAAACTGTGGATACCAAAACTAAAAAAGCGATTCGCACTATTCCTGTTGTATTCCACATCATTCATGCCTATGGGGAAGAAAATATAAGTAAAGCACAAATTGAAGATCAATTACGCGTTGTGAATGAGGACTTTCAGCGTAAAAATGCAGATGCATCCAATACACGTTCTATGTTTCAAAGTAGAGCGGCAAATTTTAATATTGAGTTTAAGCTTGCTCGTATCGCACCCGATGGTTCCTATACAGAAGGAATCACAAGAACGTATGATCCAATAAATATGATTGAAGATTATGAGGATAATGATAATGAAGCTAAGAATGCCGTCCCTGCCTGGGATAGAGATAAATATTTAAATATTTGGGTTGTCAAGGAAATTAAAAGTAGTGGATCTGGAACCATACTTGGATATGCCCAATTTCCGGGTCAGCAAGCATCTACAGATGGTATTGTCATGATTCATGACCGTGTAGGGACCATTGGGACAGCTACTTCGTCAGGTAATGGAAGAACACTTACTCATGAAATTGGCCATTGGTTAGGTTTATATCATCCTTTTCAAGGAGGATGTTTTCGTGGGGATGGAGTTGCGGACACACCTCCAGTAAATGAACCTTCCTATGGATGCACTGCAAGTCAAAATCCGAATACATGTTCCAATGACGCACCCGATGAAGTAGATATGGTCGAAAATTTTATGGATTATGCTAATGGAGCGTGCATGAACGCATTTACAAATGGTCAGTTAGCTCGTGTCAATGGCTATCTAAGTTCAACAAATGGACGAGCAAAAAATATCGCAAATAGCAATTTAGTAGCGACAGGAGTAAATACGAACCCTATATCAATACCTAAAGCAGATTTTTGGTACGAAAATCCTGATAGAGTTGTTATATGTGCGGGTAGTTCCATGACTTTTAAAAATTACACTTACAATGGAAATGTAACTACACGTACCTGGAAATTTGAGGGAGGTTCTCCTGCCACATCCTCGGATATAAATCCAACGATAACGTATAATACTCCAGGGGTTTACAAGGTGGAACTTGATGTAGTAAACTCAGCAGGAACAAATTCACTCAGTAGGCCTTTTTTTGTAACTGTAGTCCCCTCTGTATCTCCTTCGAAAGCTCCTTTTGGACAAGATTTTGAATTATCTAATTCGGTTGAAGAATGGCAGTTCGAAAAAGATTTAGCAGGGAATGGGTGGTCAAGAAACACCACGACTGGATTCTCGGGATTTAGTTGTATTGAAGCAGATATTGATGAAAATACAGCTTCATCTTATCGTATGACGGCTATTTCTAAACCTGTAGATGTTAGTAGTTATGAAGTTCCATTGAATTTACATTTTAAATATGCTTACGCTCGAAGATTAAGTGACGCATCCGAGATTTTAATCGTGATGGCATCTGAAAATTGTGGAGATTCATGGTCTAACTTAAAAGCATATAATAGTACCAATTTAGTAACGGGTCCTACATCACCAGATTGGAAACCAAGTAGCAAAGATGATTGGAAGAAAGCGTCTATTAGCCTAGATAAATTCAAAAATGCCACGAATTTATTTATCCGATTTGATGTCATAAGCCAACAAGGAAATTCAGTTTATATTGATGATATTAATATCGGTGAATTTGCCTTGTCAACTCCTAATTATAGTGATTCAAAAATTTGGTCAGTATACCCAAACCCAGCTCAACATCAATTTGAGGTTAAATCTGAAAAAAATCAAGTGTCTGCCGAACTTTCTATGGTAGATTTAACTGGAAGATTACTTTTGCAGCAAAATTTAGACTCAGGTAACATGACTATTTATACTAAAGAAATACCCAATGGATTATATTTTTTATTAATAAAAACCACTGAAGGTGTTTGGTCTAAAAAGCTAACCATAAGCAAATAATGTCAAAAAATTTAGTCATTGTCGAGTCGCCAGCTAAGGCAAAAACAATAGAGAAATTCCTAGGGAAAGGATATACGGTTAAATCAAGTTTTGGTCATATAAGAGATTTGGCTAAGGGAGATAGTGCCATAGATATTGAAAAAGGATATAAACCTAATTACATCATATCTCCCGATAAAAAGAAAATTGTTACTGAGTTAAAAAAACTTGCAAAAGATGCTGACATGGTCTGGTTGGCTTCGGATGAGGATCGTGAGGGGGAAGCCATTTCGTGGCATCTTTCAGAGGTGTTAAATTTGAAACCAGCAAATACCAAACGGATTGTGTTTCATGAAATTACCAAAACAGCGATACTTCACGCCATTGAAAATCCTCGAAATATTGATGACAATTTAGTTAATGCACAACAAGCAAGAAGGGTGTTAGATCGATTGGTAGGTTTTCAACTTTCTCCTGTCTTATGGCGAAAAGTAAAACCTTCACTAAGTGCAGGAAGAGTTCAAAGTGTAGCTGTTCGTTTGATTGTAGATCGTGAAGAAGAGATTGAATCTTTCAATACAAGTTCAAGTTTTAAATTACAAGGCTCTTTTAATGCCAATAAAAAAATAATAGTAGCTGATGTAGCTAAAAGACCTAAAACTTCAGAAGAAGCAAATGAATTTTTGATGAGTTGTCAAGGAGCTAATTTTAGTGTAGGCGACATTAAAAAAATTCCTGCCAAAAGGTATCCATCACCGCCATTCACTACCTCCACCCTTCAACAGGAAGCAAGTCGAAAATTAGGCTATAATGTTTCCAAAACAATGATGTTGGCTCAACGCTTGTACGAAAATGGTCACATCACATACATGAGGACTGACTCCGTAAATTTATCCGAATTTGCCCGACAAAGTGCACAGCAAAGTATAATTTCTGAATTTGGCCAATCATATGCTAAGTCAAGAACGTATACTACGAAAAACTCAAGTGCTCAAGAGGCTCATGAGGCCATACGTCCTACCCATTTCGATATCAACGTTGCTGGTGATGATGATGGCCAAGAGAGGTTATATCAATTGATTTGGAAAAGAGCAATAGCTTCCCAGATGAGTGATGCTGAATTGGAAAGAACAACAATAGATATAGTTAATGATAAAAATGAAGATGTTTTCAGAGCGAAAGGAGAGGTAATCAAATTTGATGGTTTTCTTAAGGTTTATTTAGAAGGTACAGATGATGAAAATGAGGAGGATGAAAGTGCCTTGTTACCTCAGGTTACGATTGGTCAAATATTAGAACTAAACGAGATTAAAGCTACTCAACGATACACTAGACCTCCAGCAAGATATACCGAAGCAAGTCTTGTAAAGCGTCTTGAAGAATTAGGTATTGGTCGCCCCTCAACATACGCACCAACTATTTCTACCGTTCAAAAAAGGGGATATGTAGTAAAGGATGTAATTGAAGGAAAGTCAAGAAATTATGATTTATTAGTCCTCAAAAATGGTTCAATCAAAACAAGTACACTCTCTGAAAACTATGGTGCAGATAAGAATAAAATGCACCCTAGTGACATAGGTCGTGTTGTTACTAAATTTTTAATCGAACACTTTGGTGAAATAATGGATTTTGGATTTACAGCCAGCGTAGAAAAGGAATTTGATCATATCGCTGAGGGTTTAAAGAATTGGTCCAAGATGATTGATGATTTTTATCAACCTTTTAGTAAGGATGTTATCAAAACACTTGAAAATGCCGATAGGGCTACTGGTGAACGAGCCTTAGGTGTTGATGCAAAGACAGGAAAACCTATTATTGCACGTATCGGAAGATTTGGTCCTATGGTTCAGATTGGAGAACAGGATGATGAAGAAAAACCAAGGTTTGCCAGTTTAACTAAAGGTCAAAATATAAATTCAATTACTTTAGAGGAAGCACTTGATCTATTCAAAATGCCACGAATTCTTGGTACTTATGAAGATATTGATGTGAAAGCAAATATTGGAAGGTTTGGACCTTATGTTCAGCATCAAAAAATGTTTGTATCTATTCCCAAGGAGGAAGATGTGATGAACATTGGTTTAGAAAGAGCCATCGAATTGATTGAAGCAAAACGATTGGCAGACGCAAATCGACTTATCAAAAAATTTGATGAAGATACAGATATTCAAATCTTGAATGGAAGATGGGGACCCTATATTAAGTCTGGAAAGAAAAATTTTAAAATTCCTAAAGATTTGGAGGATCCATCAAAACTCTCTTTGGAGGAGGTAAAACATATTATTGAAAATCAACCAACAAAGGGGAAGTCTAAAGTAAAAAAAGTTTCAATTAAATAAACTTAATTCTCATTTAAGATTATTCAATGAAATTTGAAGATTTCAAAAATATGGTGTATTTGTTAGATGATTCTGACGAACGAGTTGTTCGCCACATCGAAGAACAAATTCTTGCTATGGGTTACGAGTCCATCCCCATTTTGGAATCATTGTGGCCCGATGAAAAATCAATTCAAAGACAAGAAAAAATAATAAATCTCATCAATCAAATTAATAAAAATCTTTTAGCTGAGGATTTTAGAGATTGGTATAATTCAGAGGATCAAAATTTAATGGAGGGTTTATTCATTATAAATAAAATATTAGATCCTACGGTTGATAGACAGTATATTGAGAATCAGATTAATAAAATTAAACTAGATGCATGGTTGGAGTTGAATTATGATTTAACTTCTTTCGAAAAAGTTAAAATTCTCAATCGTATCATTTTTGAAGTGCATGATTTTAAAGGGGATACAGACTCCTATCATCATAGTAAAAATTCGTTTTTATCTTCAGTCCTAGAGCGTAAAAAAGGCAATCCTATTCTCTTAGCTATCATTTATAGTATTGTAGCACAAAGACTAAATATTCCTATTTATGGGGTGAATTTACCCCAACATTTTATTTTGGGCTATGTAAAGGATCTTGAGTGGCCACCTTTACTAAATTTTAATGATCCTTCAATCGTAAAGGATGACAATCACTCAGATATTTTATTCTACATCAATCCTTTTAACAACGGTTTAATTTTTAACCAGGATCACATCTATACATTTTTAAAACAATTGAATATAGAGGCTAAAAGTGAATATTTTAATGTGTGTAGTAATTTGGATATGGTCAAAAGAGTATTAAAAAATCTGGAAATTTCTTATGCAAAAGAAAATAACCTAAGTAAAAAAGAACAAGTAGAAAATTTGATACGCATTATTAACCAACAAGATACAGATCAAATTTAATTAGTTTTACCAACCTAAAATTTTAGCAAAAATTAAAGGAGCAACAATAGTTGCATCACTTTCAATGATATATTTTGGAGTCTCAATCGCCAATTTACCCCATGTTATTTTTTCGTTGGGGACTGCGCCAGAATATGATCCGTAACTCGTTGTGCTATCACTAATTTGACAAAAATAGCTCCACAACGGAGTAGGTCTTTCCAAGTCTTGTTCTAACATTGGCACTACACATATTGGAAAATCACCGGCTATACCACCACCAATTTGAAAAAAGCCAATGGATGAGCTTTTAGATGTGTCGGTATACCACTGAGCTAAAAATGTCATATAATCGATTCCGCTTTTCATAGTAGTGCTTGTGAGTTTTCCTAAAATACAATTACTAGCAAAAATATTTCCTAATGTACTATCTTCCCATCCAGGTACGACCATAGGTATATTTTTTTCTGCAGCAGCTAGCACCCATGAGTCTTTAGGGTCTATTTGATAATGTTCTTTCAAGCAGCCATCTAAAAGTAGTTGGTACATGTATTCGTGTGGTAAATATCGTTCTCCATGGTCTTCTGCTCTTTTCCAAAATCGTTCAATATTACCCTGAATTCTTCTGAAAGCTTCTTCTTCAGGAATACAGGTGTCGGTAACTCTATTTAACTGACGCTTCAGTAAATCATTCTCATTTTCAGGTGTTAAGTCACGATAGTTAGGGATTCGTTCATAATGATCGTGGGCTACTAGATTCATGATATCTTCTTCTAGATTGGCACCTGTACAACTGATAATATGAACTTTATCTTGTCGGATCATTTCTGCAAGAATTTTCCCTATTTCTGCTGTACTCATAGCTCCGGCAAGGGTAATCATCATTTTATTGCCTTTTGCTAGTTGTAAATTGTATTCATCAGCCGCATCGACCAATGCAGCTGCATTAAAATGTAAAAAGTAAGTCTCTAAAAAATTAGTAATTGATTTCATTGTTTTATACTTCTTGCTTTAATATCCTAATATTTTCATCATACTTTCAGCGGTTTGTTCTTCGGTAAATAACTCGTCGATTAGTTCACCCTTATCATTTTTAAAAATTAAAATTTTTTGTGGACTGGGTATTAGGCAATGTTTTATTCCTCCTTCACCGCTCAGGCTATCTTGGTAAGCACCGGTATTAAAAAATCCAATATACAGAGGATCTTTTTTTTCAAATTCAGGCAGATATATAGCATTTACATGTTGCTCGCTGTTGTAATAATCATCACTATCGCAAGTGAGTCCTCCTAACAAAACTCGTTCATAACTAGAATTCCATTTGTTAATGGGAAGTAAGATAAATCGCTCATTTATAGCCCAAGCGTCAGGTAATGAAGTCATAAATGAACCATTAATCATGTTCCATTTTTCACGATCATTTTGTTTTTTCTGATGAATAATTTCATAAATGACACCACCACTTTCACCAACGGTATAACTTCCAAATTCTGTAAATAAATGAGGTTCTTCAATATTTTTTGTAGAACATTCTTGTTTGATTTGACCAACAATTTCATCGACCATATAAGCGTAGTCATAATCAAAATTTAGGTTTTTCTTAATTGGAAAACCACCTCCGATATTAAGAGAGTTCAAATGAGTGCTACTCTTCTTTAATTGTACATAAACATTTAGACATTTACGAAGTTCATTCCAATAATAAGCGGTATCTCTTATGCCAGTGTTTATAAAAAAATGAAGCATTTTAAGTTCAATATTAGGTTCGTTTTTAATTTGATTTTCATAAAACGGGACAATGTCCTTGTAGCCTATTCCTAGTCTAGACGTATAGAACTCAAATTTTGGTTCTTCTTCAGATGCTATTCGAATACCAACTTTGATTTTTTTAGTTGTTGTACTTTTTAATAATTCAAATTCTTTTGTGTTGTCAATGATAACATGAAGGTTTTCGAAACCTAAGTTTATTAGTTCAATAATTTTTTCAATGTATGATGCAGTTTTGAAACCGTTACATATGATGTATTGATTGATATTGATTTCATTATTTTGGTAGAGATTTTTTATAATATCTAAATCAAAAGCGGAAGATGTTTCAATGTGAACATCATTTTTTAAGCACTCTTTTATGACATATTTATAATGTGAACTTTTAGTGCAGTAGCAATATTTATAATCGCCTTTATAGTTATGTTTATGAAAGGCATCTTTAAACCAGCCCTTTGCACGCTGGATATTGTCCGAAATCTTTGGTAAATAACTGAAACGAAGCGGAGTTCCGTATTTTTCAATTAAATTCATCATAGGAATTTCCCTATACATCAATTCACCATCGGTGTTGATCTCAAATTCTTCCGTAGGAAAATTGAACGTTTGTTCAATGAGATCCGCATATTTATTTTTCAATGACTTAAATCTAGCCTACAAAAGAATACAAAAAAGTGTATTGCATCACTATATTTTTTGACACTCTTGTATTTCTAGTTTTTGAATATATAAGTGTTAATTACCCGTATCCGTATTTTAATCTTTATTCAAGAACATAAGTCTAAATTATACATGTATTTCGTAACTTCGCAAACTTCTAAAAAACCAAAATTATCAAAAAAAATAATACTATTCAGATTGTAGGAGCTAAGGAACATAATCTAAAAAATATTCATTTAGAAATCCCACGACACGAACTTGTTGTTTTTACAGGATTAAGTGGAAGCGGAAAATCAAGTTTAGCTTTTGATACCATATTTGCTGAGGGCCAACGAAGATACATGGAAACATTTTCTGCCTATGCTCGTCAATTTATAGGTGAGATAAAGCGTCCTGACGTTGATAAAATTGAAGGACTTAGTCCTGTAATTGCAATTGAGCAAAAAACGGTAAGTAAAAATCCTAGAAGTACTGTTGGAACAATCACAGAGGTATATGATTTTTTAAGACTACTATTTTCTAGAGCAGGGGTAGCATACTCCCATATAAATGGAAATCGAATGCAAAGTTTTACAGAGCAAGAAATTATTCGCTCTGTGAATGATTTGTCTTATGATCGGATGGTCATTCTTTCTCCTCTGATTCATGGAAGGAAGGGGCATTATCGTGATCTTTTTAATCAATACAGAAAAAGAGGTTTTTCTAAAGTAAGAGTCGATGGAAAACTGGAAGAGTTGCTTCCTGACATGCAACTTGATCGTTACAAAGTCCATGATATTGAGTTAGTCGTCGATCGAATTTCAAGAGAGGATTTGGGAAGTACACGGTTGATAGAATCCTTAAAGACTGCGTTGAAAATGGGTAAAGGTATAGTCAGTATATTAGATTCTGAAACAGAAGAATTAACCCATTTCAGTAAATTTTTAATGGATGTTGAAACAGGATTGTCCTATAGTGAGCCACAGCCCAATCTTTTTTCTTTTAATTCTCCATATGGTGCCTGTAAATCTTGCAATGGTTTGGGAACAGCTTCTGATATTTTTGAAAAGGACATCATACCCAACCCTAAATTAAGTATTAATAAAGGGGGGCTAGCTCCACTAGGTGATGTTAAAAGCAATTGGACATTTGCCGTTTTAAAAGCTATTGGCAAAAAACTTAAATTTAGTTTATCAAAGCCTATTTCTGAAATTTCCTCAAGTGCAATGAGTGTCATTTTGAATGGTTCAGATGAAAATTTTGAAGTAGAATATAGAGGGAGCTCGGGATATGCTCAAGTTTTTGAAACACACTGGAAAGGACTAATTCCCTCCTTAATGGAAGCATATCATGAAAAAAACTTTGGTAGTCTTAGTAGATGGGCTGATGAGTTTATGACGGTAGTTACTTGTCCAATGTGTAAAGGTGGGAGACTTAATCAAGAAGCTCTATCATATAAAATTGGTGATTTATCAATTGCAGATCTATCCAACAAAAGTATAGGAGATTTACATCACTGGTTGGAAACGGCAGAAGCCTCTATGGGCGATCGCCAAAAGGTTATTGGAAAAGAAATCTTAAAAGAAATTAGGGAGCGTATTCAGTTTTTAATGGATGTTGGATTATCCTATTTATCCTTGAATAACTCTGCCAAGACACTTAGTGGTGGAGAAGCTCAGCGAATCAGATTAGCAACACAAATTGGATCAAAGCTAGAAGAGGTTCTTTATATTCTTGATGAGCCAAGTATTGGTTTGCATCAAAGAGATAATCATAAACTGATACAATCTCTAAAAAAATTACGTGATATTGGGAATTCGGTTATCGTAGTAGAACATGATCGAGATATGATTGTGGAGAGTGACTATGTGGTGGATATTGGTCCTAAAGCTGGTAAAAATGGGGGTGAAATTATCTCATTTGGTAAATGGGAAACAATACAGCACAGCGGGACTTTGACGGCTGATTACTTATCGGGAAAACGAAAAATAGTAGTCCCTGAAAAGAGAAGAAAAGGCAATGGTAAAAAAATTGCTCTATTGGGTTGTGAGGGAAATAACTTAAAAAATATATCGGTCAAATTTCCCTTAGGAAAACTTATAGCAGTAACGGGTGTAAGTGGGAGTGGTAAGAGTTCTTTGATAAATGAAACACTGCATCCAATCTTGTCGGAATATGTTTATAATTCTAAGAAAAAACCCCTCAAATATGATAAAGTAAAGGGTTTAGAATATATCGATAAAGTGATTACTATAGATCAGTCACCTATCGGCAGAACACCAAGAAGCAACCCAGCAACATATGTAGGTTTTTTCTCTGATATCAGGAATTTATTCGCAGAGATTGGTGAATCAAAAATCAGAGGTTATAAACCTGGAAGGTTTAGTTTTAATGTTAAAGGTGGACGATGTGAAACTTGTAAAGGGGGTGGCCAAAAGGTAATTGAAATGAACTTTTTACCCGATGTGTTAGTGGATTGTGAAACGTGTCAAGGTAAACGCTACAATAGAGAAACCTTAGATATTAGATTTAAAAATAAGAATATAAGTGATATTCTGGATATGACAGTGGAAGATGCTGTTACCTTCTTTGAGTCAATACCTTCAATATTTCGCAAAATAAAGGCATTAAATGATGTTGGTTTAGGATATATTACTTTGGGTCAAAGTAGCACTACGATATCAGGTGGTGAAGCTCAGCGAGTAAAATTAGCTAGTGAATTATGTAAAATTAGTACTGGACAAACATTTTATATCCTCGATGAACCGACAACTGGACTTCATTTTGAAGATTGTAATGTTCTTTTAAAGGTATTGCAAAATTTGGTTGATTTGGGGAATACGGTTTTATTGATTGAACATAATTTAGATGTTATAAAAGTTGCTGATTGGATTATCGATATAGGACCTGAAGGTGGACAAGCTGGAGGAGAATTAATAGTTGAGGGCACTCCGGAGGAGGTGGTAAAGTCAGCAAAAGGGTTTACAGCTAAATTCCTAAAACAAGAACTAACCAAGGCACACAATTAAATGGAATCTGTATTTAGTGTAATTAATGTAAATTTTACAGAATATGAAAAATAAAAAAGTATCCTTTAGTTGGGCCTTTAAAACGTATATATGGCCTCGAAGAAAAATTATTTTTCTGGGGTTAATTCTCATTGTAATTCGTAGCTTATCCGGATTAGTTTTACCCTATGAAACGAAAATTTTATTGGATGATATTGTTCCTTCCGGGAATAGAGCGGATTTGTATCAAGTAATTACCTTAGTTTGTTCGGCAATCTTAGTACAAGCAGTTACCTCTTTTGCACTAACCCGATTACTCAGCGTTGAAGCACAATATTTAATTTCACAATTACGAGCTCAAGTTCAAAAAAAACTTCTCAAATTACCCATTTCTTTTTTTGATAATCATAAGTCTGGAGCACTGGTAAGTAGAGTTATGAGCGATGTTGAAGGCGTGCGTAATCTGGTTGGAACAGGTTTAGTTCAACTAATCGGCGGGTCAGTTACTGCTGTAGTCGCTTTGTTTTTTTTAATTAAGATTAGTTCAGTTATGACTCTTTTTGTCTTACTTCCTGTACTTGTCTTTGCATTTATAGCACTTAAAGCTTTTGGTTATATCCGACCTATTTTTAGAGACCGCGGTAAAATTAATGCAGAAGTGACGGGGCGTTTAACAGAAACATTAAATGGGGTTCGTGTCATAAAAGGGTTTAACGCTGAAGAACAAGAAAATGTGAATTTTGAAAAAGGAGTTGAAAAATTATTTCTCAATGTAAAAAAGAGTCTTACTGCCACAGCTTTTATGACAAGTTCTTCTACTTTTTTATTGGGGATAGCTTCTGCAGGTATTATGGGAATGGGGGGGTATTTTATGATGAATAACTCTATGAGTAACGGAGATTTTGTATCGTTTACTCTTTTCCTTGGTTTTATGATTGCACCCATAGTTCAGATGAGTAATATTGGAAGTCAGCTAACTGAGGCATTGGCCGGGTTAGATAGAACCCAAGAGTTGATGAATATGGATGAAGAGGATGATCCTGAAGAAAGAACGCATGCTATTGAGCAAATGGACGGCACCATTGTATTTAATAACGTATACTTTGGATATGAAGAGGATAACAACGTATTACATGGGATTACGTTCGAGGCAAAAGCAGGTTCTGTAACAGCTCTAGTTGGTTCCTCAGGCAGCGGAAAATCTACTATAGCTGGGTTAGCAGCTTCTTTTTTAACCCCGCTTAAAGGGGAGGTTACTATTGATGGTCAGGATTTAGTTCAGGTGAATTTAAGTAGTTACAGAAAGCACTTAGGTGTAGTTTTGCAGGATGATTTTCTTTATGAGGGAACCATTCGTGAAAATATACTTTTCCCAAGACCAGATGCAACTGAAGGTGAATTAATTTCAGCGGTTAATGGGGCTTATGTTCATGAGTTTACAGATCGTTTTGAGCTTGGTTTGGATACAGTAATAGGCGAACGTGGTGTTAAACTAAGTGGTGGACAACGTCAACGGATAGCTATAGCTCGAGCTTTATTAGCAAATCCAAAAATTATTTTACTCGACGAAGCAACCTCAAATTTAGACACGGAAAGTGAAAGTTATATTCAGAAAAGTCTTCAAACTCTAATGAAAGACAGAACTACATTTGTTATTGCACATAGATTGAGTACGATTCAAATGGCAGATCAGATTTTGGTTATAGAGAATGGTAAGATTGAAGAGCAAGGGAAACATCAAGAATTATTAGACAAGAAAGGGCGCTATTTTGATTTGTATACTTACCAAAGTAGGATATAATCTAACGCATTTTTACCCATTCTTTACGTTTATTAGGGGTATGGTAGGTCCAGGCTACAATTCGACTACTTTTATTACCTTGTCCTAATGGGATGGTTTTAACATCAAATGCTTCAGCTTTTTTAAGAGCAAGATACATGTCTTTTAAGTTGCCAAATTTGCTAACTAGAGAACTGAACCATAAAACATTATTCTTGAATTGAATACTTTCTTTAATCATATCTTTAATGAATCGTAACTCACCTCCTGGGCACCACAATTCATTATTTTTACCTCCAAAACTAGCATTTGGTCTTTTTGGCTTTTCTCCTTTTAGATTTTTAATTTTCCGCATGTTAGCAGATATAGCTTCAGCCTCCGAACTATGAAAAGGAGGATTACACATAGTAATGTCAAATTTTTCATCACCTCCTATTATTCCCTTAAAAAAATTAGAATTATTCTTTTGTAAACGAATATCTACACTCAGATTGTTGGCTTTTACAATAGATTTAGCCGAGTCTATGGAGATTTGATCAATGTCGCTGCCAACAAAATCCCAGGCATATTCGCAGTGACCAATCATGGGGTAAATACAATTAGCACCTACACCGATATCTAATGCATGAATAATTGGTCCAGTGGGGATCTGTTTTTTATCATCACTTGCCAATAAATCTGCTAAATGATGTATATGGTCAGCTCTTCCTGGTATAGGTGGACATAAATATCCAGTGGGGATATCCCAGTTTTCGATGCCATAATCATATTTGAGTAGTGATTGGTTTAGTAATTTTACAGCTTCTGCATTAAAAAAATTAATAGTTTCAATTCCATATTTATTGACAGCAACATGCCTTGCTAATTCTGGTGTTTGCTCAATTAGTTTCGGAAAGTTGTATTTTGTTTTATGTTTATTCCTGTAATGAAGTTTGTTTTTTAAAACAGGCTTTTTAAGTTTTTTTGGATCTATTTCTTCCATGTTAATATTGTTTAAGTAGTCAATTCGTTTTAAAAATCAAACCAACTTCTTCTTCTGTTAAGTTTAAGGTCTTGGAGTGTGCTAGATTTCACATTGATTCCAAATGAAAACATCTGCCTACCAATAGGATACCACTCAAAATTCATTTGCCAACAATGTAGATCTCTGAAGAAATTTAATGAGGTCAGTGAAAGTTCTTTTTTTGAAATATCATAACCACTATTAATCCCAATTTTCCAATTTTCAGATAGTTTAATATCTCCATTGAAAGTTAAACTCTGTGTTATATTTTTCTCTAAAAGAACAGGTTTTGATGCTCTCATATTATAGTTAATGCTTAAACTCCAAGGGATGTTAAAATCGATATAATTTTGAAGATTATTATTAATGAATTCTAATTCTTGCTCGTTCGCATTTTGCGATGATTTACGTTGAAATGCATCAGGATTGAGGTTGGTAGAAATGGATAAATTACTTTGAGTAAAGTGTCCAAGAGTATTCATACTATTTAATGCATAGTTCTTTCTGCGATACGATTTTGTTCGGTCTGAATTGAGTTCCCATTGATAGGGATCAAAAGTGGTTCCAAATGTCATTCTAATTTTGTTCAGTATAGTGGTATTCCCACTTAATCTAAATGTTGATAAATGAAAAGAATCAGCTAAAAAATTATAACCACTATTGATATTAAAATTTTCTATGATTTTAATTTTCTTTATTCCTCCATTGGTTGTATCCTTTTTTGATTTTATTTTTATTTCTAGATTATTGCCTATGCCAAAATTAAGTGAGGCTTGAGGTCCAGAGTTAGGTCTTCCTAATAGACCATTTTCATAAATAGAATATGTATTAAAAACTTGAGGTGTGTCTGTTTGAACCGTTCGGTATCCATTATTCTCTCCTGCAGAAAAATCAGGAGCCCATACTGCGGATAAATTAGGTCGAACCACATGTCTGATGGCTTGTAGTTTGCTTTCTTTTTTAAATACTTTCATACCATAAATAATGGTGCTCATACTAATGCTTGTTCGGTAGGAAAGGGCTCTATCAAATCCGGGTATGGTAGCAGTAACGAGCGTATCATTTTCGCTATCCCATTTTTTATTGGTTGTTTCTAAGTACCAGTATTCATCAAAACTAATATTGGGGGATATGGTAATCCATTTTAAGGCTTTAAATGAAGTGCTAATCGGAATTCTATGGCTTATCCCATTTTTAGTTGCATCTGCTAAGCTAGCTGTTTTAATAGATGGTCTGCCTGAAAATCGCTCTTGTATGCTTCCAATTAGGATGGTGTCCTTTGTACGTATCTCATTTCGAAATGTTCCTTGATAGGATACACCCAAATTACGCATGAAGCTTTTTAGGGATTTACTCTTTGTTGAGAAATTTTTGAAAGGCATTTGCCGGCTCATGTTTGCTGTAAGTTGAGGAAGAGTCATGGTCAAATCACCTGTGCTTAAATTTTGATTGATATTACTAGCAATATTCAGATTGACTTTACGATTCAAAAAGCCCTTACTGTATGATATACTAGAATTGGAATTTGTACTTATAATATCAGAATAATTGGTTGTATTATTCTTAAGAAAGCTACTTGTGACAAAATTCACATTAGCACTAAAATTACTGCCAGGCCTTGACTTTGCGTCTTTGGTATATGACCATCTAAGACTATAATCATTGGAAATTCGAAATTCTGGTGATTCAGGTTCACCAAATTCATTTTTATTGAAACTGAATTGTAAATTTCCACGATACTTATACCGTTTGTAATAATTTGAACGAAGTGTAGCTCCCCAACTACCTCTAAAATAGATGTCACCAGAAACTTGAATATCAAAAAAATCATTGACAGGAATATAGTAGCCTAATCCCCTCAAATTGTAACCTCTTTCTTGCGATTGACCAAATGTTGGGAACAGAATTCCTTGTTTTCTTTTTTCAGGTATTGGGAAAAAACCAAAAGGTACAACTAGTGGTGTATTAATACCTTCAATAACTAAATTAGCCGGACCTGTAATGATTTGTTTACCGGGTATGACTTTTATTTTATCAGCTTTTATGTAAAAATGAGGATGAGGTAGATTACATGTAGTGAATTGTGCATTTTTTACATATATATTCTCTTGACTATCTCGTAGTACTCTTTTACCGTGAATAAATCCATCTTTTTCAGTAGTAAGAACGCCATAAGATATCCCTTTTTTACTTTTAAAATTATAACGCATGGTATCTGCTTCATAGACCTTTCCTGCATCATTAAAAGAAGGCTTACCTATATATTTTTTGGTAGAATCAACCCATGTTCCAGTTGCAAGCACGTCTTTTGTGTCAAAATCGATAGCAATGTAATCGGCATTGAGCTGAATGTCTTCAAAGAAAACCTCTGCTTTACCAAAAAGGTATGCTCTTTTGTTTATAAAATCAATAATTGTAGAATCCTGAGCATTATAATCTACTTGATCTTCAATCTCCGATTGATGTTTATCAATATCAAATCGGATTATATCTTGAAAAACGGTGTCTGTAGCCACAATAGAATCATTGCTTTGTGCGAAAGAAAAAGATGATAAAAGTATCCCCGTACTATATAAAAGCAGACGTTTTAGAAATGGCATTAATCCAGATTGAAGGTACAAATTTATGTTAGTGCTTAACCTCACGAAATTTCATAAAAGGGTACTGCAATAATCGTTCATAGGAACAATTTTATTGAACAGGATTAATATTGATTACTAAAATCATACTAAAATAAAGACATATTGGGTTTATAGGTTAGATTTTAGATAAAAATGAGCAGAGTTTAATTTTGAAAGAACTGATTTGTAAAATAGACCCTAATGAACCAGATAGGCTACATAGTTGTAATTTATCAACAATCAAAAGCCCTACTATTGGGTGAACTTCTGTGTATATTTGAACCAATCTAACTATTTTAGTACGTATAACAAAAACCATTTAAAATGAAGATTTCCAAAGAAACGAAAGTCGGAATATTAGTTGCCATAGCCATTACAATTTTGGCTGTAGGATATAATTTTATGAAAGGAAAAGATGTCTTTACTACTACAAACGAATATTTTGGGGTCTACAATCAAATTGAAGGTTTATTTAAGTCTAATCCAGTTCTCATCAACGGATATAAAGTAGGAAGTGTAAGTTCAGTAGAAATGAATAAGGAAACACTGGAGTTAACGGTTGGTATTGCAATATCTGAGGACATTAAAATACCCAAGAATTCAATCATGAAAATTGTCAATAACGATATGATTGGCAGTAAGGCTATAGAAATAATTTTTGGTGATAGTAAGGAAATAGCTCAAAATGGAGATTTTTTTACTTCAGAGCAAGATAAAGGAATAGCACAAGCTGTAAGTGGAGTTCTGAGCCCATTGTCCGAGCGCGTAAATTCTGTATTAGGGAGTATGGATACGGCCATATCTGGAGTTGATATTCAAGGTACATTAATCGATGCTTCTAAGGCACTTCGTTCATTTAAAGAAACAGCTGATAAGCTTAATAAATTATTAGATGGGAAAGAAGAAAAAATCAATGGGATATTGTCTAACATTGAATTGTCAACCGTAGGTATTGCTAGTGCGACTCCTAAGCTGAATGGAATACTAGAAAATTTAGACCAAACCAGTAGCAAACTTAATGAAGTGGATTTTAAACATCTAGCCGATCAGCTTGATACACTCTCTGTAGAATTATCCAAAACAACCCAATCTATCAATAACAAAAAAGGGTCTCTTGGAATGCTTGTTCATGACAAGACATTATACCATAAACTAGATTCATCAATATCAAATTTGAATGCTTTATTGAAAGATGTAGAAAAATATCCCAGAAGATATACTGGTTTCACAGAGAGGCAACGCAAAAAAGGCGATCAACTGAAAGAGGAAAACTAATTTAATAATCCTATCTTTTTTATTAATCTGGGACCTGAATACACAAAACCCGTATAAATTTCTAACAAATCTGCCCCTGCATCCAATTTTGATTGGGCCGATACTTCATCATCGATTCCGCCTACCCCAATGATGGTCATTTTAGATTTATCTCTAATGTAACGGATCATAGCATTAGAGGTGTCTAAAATTACTTTACCACTGATGCCTCCATTTCCTAATGCATTAACGATATCCGGATCGGATTTTTTGAGTAGCTTTCTATCAATACTTGTGTTGGTTGCAACTAATCCTTCAAATTTAATTTCATGTTGTAAATCTATAATTTCATCCAACTGAGATTGTGTGAGATCAGGTGCAATTTTTAGATAGAGTGGCTTCCAATTTTTTTGTTTAGCTCTTATTGCTAAAAGTGCATTTAAAATTTTAAGTAGCTCATTTTTGTTCTGTAATTCCCTCAGATTGGGGGTATTTGGAGAACTCACATTAACGATGAAAAAGTCGGCTAATTCATATAATTCTTGATAGCATCTAACATAATCATCTACAGCATTTTCATTTGGTGTCATTTTATTTTTTCCAATATTAATTCCAATTTTCATAGAACAAGACGGCTGTTTATTTCTAAAATTTTGTAGTCGTATTTTGAGAGATTTTAACCCTTCATTATTAAATCCCATTCGGTTTAATAAAGCATTATCTTTTTTTAATCTAAAAAGTCTGGGCTTAGGGTTTCCATCTTGAGGTTTTGGGGTGACAGTACCTATTTCAATAAATCCAAAATTGAGTGTGTATAATTCATGCAAAAATTTTCCATCCTTATCAAATCCAGCAGCCAATCCCGCTTTGTTTTTGTATGTAATTTTATCTACTGTAGTTGGATTGTCTTCAAACCGAAACAAATAAGAGATTAAGGGTATCTTAATGATATACTTGAAAAGAGTCATAGTAATAAGATGTGCTTTTTCAGCAGGAAATAAGAAAAAAAAAGATCGAATTATAGTATACATTTCAGCAAATTTTATTTAGAACTAATTTAATATCAAAATAAAGTTTAGCCCCTTCTAAACACATTGTTAAATTTGTTGTTGTAAAACTAAGTTATGTCAACCCAAAAACAAAGTTTATCGAGTATAGGTAGAAAAGTGCTTATGGCACTTACTGGTTTCTTTTTAATGGTGTTTTTATTGCAACACATGAGTATTAATATGTTGTCTGTGATAAACGCTGATGTATTTAATGAGGTTTCCCATTTTATGGGAACAAACGCTCTAGTTCAGTTTGTTCTTCAGCCAGTTCTCATTTTTTCGGTGTTTTTTCATTTTGTATGGGGGATGGTTCTTGAATATCAAAATAACCAAGCTCGTTCCGTCAAATATGCCAAATACAGTGGTCATGCAAACGCAACATGGATGAGCAGAAATATGATTATCTCTGGCTTAGCTGTATTAGCATTTTTAGTAGTGCATTTTTACGATTTTTGGATTCCAGAAATAAATACAAAATATATAGAAGGAGATATGACCGGCTTACATCCTGGCTCCAATGAATTTCGTTATCATGAAGAGCTCGTGGATAAATTTGCCAATCAACCTATTCGAGTGATTTTATATGTAATAGCATTTTTTATGCTCTCATTACATCTTATGCATGGTTTCCAATCCGCTTTTCAATCTGTAGGTTTTAATCACTCTAAATATACCCCTATTATCAAAAAGATGGGAAACATATTTGCCATTGCAGTACCTTTAGGTTTTGTTTTTGTGGCACTATATCATTTCATTTATCATCCACATTAAGTTCATTAAAAGATTAAATTTATGTCAACATTAGACGGAAAAACACCTGCTGGTCCGATTAAAGATAAGTGGACCTCGTATAAAGATAAAGTGAATTTAGTAAATCCTGCCAATAAACGCAACATTGATGTTATTGTAGTTGGTACGGGTCTTGCTGGAGGAAGTGCCGCAGCTACATTAGCCGAGCAAGGATATAATGTGAAAGCTTTTTGTTATCAGGATTCACCACGAAGAGCTCATTCTATAGCTGCTCAGGGAGGAATTAATGCTGCTAAAAATTATCAAGGTGATGGAGATTCAATTTACAGACTTTTTTATGATACGGTAAAAGGTGGTGATTACCGAAGTAGAGAAGCAAACGTTCATCGTTTGGCTGAAGTATCCACAAATATTATCGATCAATGTGTTGCCCAAGGAGTTCCTTTTGCAAGAGACTATGGTGGACTTTTAGATAACCGATCTTTTGGTGGTGTGCTTGTAAGTCGAACATTTTATGCCAAAGGACAAACAGGTCAACAATTGTTATTGGGAGCATATTCTGCAATGAATCGTCAGATTGCTCGTGGTAAAATTCAAATGTTTAACAGACACGAAATGTTAGATATTGTCGTCATAGATGGAAAGGCTCGAGGTATCATTGCCAGAAACCTAGTGACTGGTGAAATTGAAAGACATTCTGCTCATGCCGTTGTATTAGGTACGGGTGGTTATGGTAACGTATTTTATTTAAGTACTAACGCCATGGGAAGTAATGTTACGGCAGGATGGAAAGCACATAAACGTGGAGCTTATTTTGCAAATCCGTGTTATACTCAAATTCACCCCACTTGCATTCCCAGAAGTGGAGATTATCAAAGTAAACTGACATTAATGTCAGAGTCTTTAAGAAATGACGGTAGAATCTGGGTACCTGCCAAAAAAGAGGACGCTCAAGCCATTCGAGATGGTCAATTAAAGCCTACGGAAATTAAAGAAGAAGATAGAGATTATTATTTAGAACGAAGATATCCTGCATTTGGTAATTTAGTGCCTCGAGATGTTGCCAGTAGAGCAGCCAAAGAACGATGCGATGAAGGATATGGTGTAAATGCCACCGGTGAAGCGGTATACCTTGATTTTGCAGCAGCAATTATTCGTTATGGCAAAGAACAAGCCACGATCAAAGGAGAAAATGATGCAAGTGAGGCTAGAATAAAAGAATTGGGTAAGGAAATAGTAAAAGCTAAGTATGGGAATTTGTTTGATATGTACAAACAAATTGCCGCTGATAATCCATACGAAACACCCATGATGATTTATCCCGCTGTACATTATACCATGGGAGGTATTTGGGTAGATTATAATCTGATGACTACAATCCCGGGTTGTTATGCTATCGGAGAAGCTAATTTTTCTGATCATGGTGCCAATAGATTGGGTGCCTCTGCATTGATGCAGGGTCTTGCTGATGGATACTTTGTTTTACCTTATACAATTGGGGACTACTTATCGTCTGATATTAGAACAGGAAAAATTTCAACGGATTCTAACGAATTCGAAGAAGCAGAGAAAAATGTTCGTGAGCGTATAGAAAAACTTGTAAGTAACAAAGGAACTCAATCAGTGGATTACTATCACAGAAAATTGGGCAATATCATGTGGAACAAATGTGGTATGGCAAGAACTGAAAAAGGCTTAAAAGAAGCCATTCAAGAAATTTCAGAGTTACGTAATGACTTTTGGAAAAATGTAAGTGTCCCAGGTGGTGCCAACGAGCTCAATCAAGAGTTAGAAAAAGCAGGTAGGGTTGCTGATTTCTTAGAACTTGGCGAATTATTTGCTAAAGATGCTCTTGATAGAAATGAAAGCTGTGGCGGTCACTTTAGAGAAGAATATGTGGAGAAAAGCGGAGAACAACAAGGTGAAGCTCTTAGAGATGATAAAAACTTTGCTTATGTTGCTGCATGGGAATATACCGGTGTTCCAAGTGAAGCTAAACTTCACAAAGAGCAATTAGAATTTAATGATATAGAATTAAAACAAAGATCGTATAAATAATCATGAACGATATGAAATTAAATCTGAAGGTCTGGAGACAACAAGGCCCTCAAGAAAAAGGAAGAATGGTAGACTATCAAATTGATGGAATATCAGAACATATGTCTTTTCTTGAAATGATGGATGTTTTGAATCAGAAATTAATCGGTAGCGGGGAACAACCCATTGCCTTTGATCACGATTGTAGAGAAGGTATATGTGGTAGCTGTTCAATGTTTATAAATGGAGAGGCCCATGGTCCTGTAAAAGGCACCACAACCTGTCAATTACACATGCGAAGTTTCAAAGATGGGGATACCATTTATATTGAACCCTTCAGAGCGAATGCCTTTCCTGTCATTAAAGACTTAGTTATTGATCGCAGTGCTTTTGACCGTATACAACATTCAGGAGGGTACATTTCTGTAAATACAAGTGGAAATACTCAAGATGCTAATGCAACGCCTATTGCAAAAGAACATGCAGATTTAGCGATGGATGCGGCAACCTGTATTGGTTGTGGTGCATGTGTTGCTACGTGTAAAAATAGTAGTGCGATGTTATTTGTTGGAGCTAAAATATCACAATATGCTTTATTGCCTCAAGGACAAGTAGAAGCCAAAGATAGAGCCCAAAATATGGTGGCTCAAATGGATGCAGAAGGTTTTGGAAATTGCACCAATACTGGAGCTTGTGAAGTAGAGTGCCCGAAAGGAATTTCACTTACCAATATTGCTCGAATGAACCGCGAGTTTTTAGGAGGTAGCTTAACCAAATAAACCATGTTTAGTGGCATTATTGAATCATTGGCGATTGTTCGAAATATAGAACATGAAGGGACCAATATTCATTTCACCTTTGAAAGTACCTTTACATCAGAACTCAAAGTAGATCAGAGTGTAGCACATAATGGTGTATGCCTCACAGTCACTCATATACAAGGAGATCAATATCGTGTTACCGCTATAGAAGAAACCCTTCGATTAACCAATTTAGGTTTACTCAATATAGGAAATAAAGTAAATGTTGAGCGATGCATTCGAATGAATGATCGATTGGACGGACACATAGTCCAAGGACATGCAGATGGTACAGCAGAAGTCACTCAAATTATCGATAAGAATGGGAGTTGGGAATTTGACTTCAAACTCAGTGACTCCTTTTCCTTAATTCATGATCATTCGCCAGAAAAATTGATTATTCAAAAAGGGTCTATTACGATAAATGGTACCAGCTTAACCGTAACTCATGTTCAAGACCAAACTTTTGGAGTGGCCATTATTCCATATACCTTTCAACATACGAATTTCCATGCACTGAAAATAGGAGATATGGTCAACATCGAGTTAGATGTTCTTGGAAAGTATGTGGCAAGATTGACACGCCATTAACTTGAAATGAAAATTTTAAAATACATCAGTATATTCATTCTTTTTATTGGGGCAGGCTATTATGGACTCGTTTTTATGGCTCCCAAAAGCATAGAATTTCAAGTGAATGAAGATTTTGATGCACCTATTGATAAAGTATTTCAAATGGTAGCTAATCCAGCTAAATTGACTCAATGGAATTCCACCATGGATAAGGTGACTTATGGGGAAAAATATCCACTCATGGTAGGCGATAAGTATGAAATTTACTTTAAAGGTGACCAACCACTAATATTGTCGAGAACCGTTCAAGGTTTTGATCAAAATCATCGGCTAGTTACTCATGGTATTATTCCAAACTATTTTGTATGGAATGAGGATATTCGGTTCGAAGCCTTGGATAGTACCCATACCCGAATTTTTACAAAAATAACATTGAAATCGGAGAGTTTGAGAACACGTTTACTCATGTATGCAAAAGAAACACATGAAAAAAATGTATCTCAAAACTACCAAAAATTGAAAAAGGTGCTGAAGCGATAAGACTTACGCAATATTCTCCCAGTCAGTATACCCTTGCTTATCTTTCATGAAATGATACAAAGCAGGATGATGTTCAAAGGAGGGGTCTTGGGTCAATAATTCTATAATTGCATTTCGGGCCAGTTCTGCTATATGTCCATCTGTATGAAGTGATGCAAGCTTTAGCTGGTCCAGACCGCTTTGTCGTGTCCCAGCAATATCTCCAAAACCTCTTAGTTGCATGTCAATTTCGCTCAGTTCAAATCCACTGGAAGTATGGACCATAGCCTTTAATCGGGTTTTAGCATTTGCACTTAAATTTTTACTACTTAATAGAATGCAATAACTCTGAGCTGCACCTCTACCCACTCGACCTCTGAGCTGATGCAATTGTGATAAACCAAATTTTTCAGCACTTTCAATAATCATAATAGAAGCATTTGGGACATTAATACCTACTTCGATTACAGTTGTACTCACTAATAGGTGTGTTTTTCCATCAGAAAAGTCTTTCATTTTAGCCTCTTTGTCACTAGGTTTCATTTTTCCGTGTAGCATTTCAACTTGGTAGGTTGGTCTTGGAAATGATACTAAAAGTTCATCGTAGCCATTGTTTAAGTCCTTGTAATTTAGTTTCTCAGATTCTTCAATCAATGGATAAACGATGTAGGCTTGTCTTCCCTTGATTATTTCTTGTTTTACAAATTCATGTACTTTTTCACGAGCAAATCCAAAACGGTGAACTGTTTTAATTTCTTTTCTTCCTGCAGGCATTTCATCTATAACACTGTAATCCAAATCCCCATACATGCTCATAGCAAGAGTACGTGGTATGGGAGTGGCTGTCATTACCAAAACATGGGGATTTTCTTTGCCTTTGCCTTGGAGTTTGGCACGTTGAGCAACTCCAAAACGATGTTGTTCATCAATAATCACCAATCCTAGGTTTTGAAATTTTACGACATCTTCAATCAGGGCATGGGTACCTATGAGTAATTTGATTTCTCCGGAAAGTAGTTTTTCGTGGATTGTGACACGTTCTTTTTTTGTTGTTGAACCGGTGAGTAAACCTATTTTAAGGTGAAGTTGGTCTGCCAACTCTTTTAAACCCATAAAATGCTGTATCGCTAATATTTCGGTAGGAGCCATGAGGCTTGCTTGATAGCCATTATCTATGGCTCTTAATACACTTAAAAAAGCAACGATGGTTTTGCCACTTCCAACATCGCCCTGCAGAAGCCTGCTCATTTGCTTACCCGATGTTAAGTCGGTGGTAATTTCTTGAAGAACTCGCTCTTGAGCATCGGTTAATTCAAAGGAGAGATGTTGATTTACAAACTGGTTATATAGCAGTGCATCTTTTCCAAAAGTAATCCCTTGATTGGCCTCTCTTCGATTGATTTTTTTTCGAATAAAAGGGAATTGAAGAAAAAAGAGTTCTTCAAATTTAAATCGGTACTGAGCGGCTTCAATATGTCTATGGCTAGGAGGTTGATGGATATATTTGAATGCTTTACTTCGTGGAATGAGTTTATATTTTTCACACAGTTCTGGACTAAATATTTCAGGCACAGCATATCGTTCATGATTGAGGGCATTTTGAATGATTTGTCGAACTATTTTACTCTCTACTCTTCGTGTTTTCATCATATCAGTCGTATGATAAACGGCCTCTAGTGGAGCTGTTTTAAGTCGATTGGCAACGGAGTCTAACTCTGGGTGAGTGAAGTTAATGCTTCCTTTGTAATGGTTGGGTTTGCCAAAAATGACAATTTCTTCACCAATTTTCAGAAGTTTTTTAATCCAAGTAATCCCCTTGAACCAGAGTAGCTCTATTTCATTTTCACCATCAAAGAAATGCGCAACTAATCTTTTAGTATGCGTGGTTCCCATTTCTTCTATTCGTATGACTTTCCCTTTAATTTGAATATAACTGGTATCTGAATCAATCTCTGAAATGCTATAAAATTTCGTTCGGTCTACATATCTAAAAGGAAAATAATGTAAGGCATCTTGAAATTTAAAAAGACCTATTTCTTTTTGTAATATTTCAGCACGTGTTGCACCAACCCCTTTTAAAAATTTGATATCTGATGCTAAAAATTCGTTCATTGAAAAAAATATTTACTCAAAAATGCACCGATCTCCATCAACCATGCAATACCTACATGCACAATGATTCCTCCCCAAATGGATCTACTGTAATACGAAATAATTCCCAATAAACTACCCCCAAAGAAAGAGCTGATAAGCTCACCCATAGGCTTGTTCCAATGGATAACTACATACATGTATGCAACGGGGATAATAGCCTTAGGTCCTACTATACTTACGAATCCTAATATCATGAATCCTCGAAAAAAGAACTCAATGGAAAAAAAGTCAAGGCCATATAAAAATTCATAGATAGCATAAAATTTCCAGTGACTTGGTGTTTCCATATTCAGAGATGCTATGCGTTGTACCCGAGGATAGGATGATAAAAAGTCCGATTGAGAGCTAGCAGCTGCAATTAAAGGTAGCATGCAACCTAACATGATTAAATATGGTTTAAAGTCAATTTTTTTTGATGAAAAACCATAAAAAGGCTGATTTTTTCGACCAGTAAAATACCAATAGGTGAATAAAACAAGGAACAAAAATAAACCACGAGCGATGGTGGATAGTATTCGATTAAGCCAATCTACATGAGCATATGTTGCATAATTTTCCAACCAATCATTGATCATAAAAGTAATTGAACTTCTAAATGAAAAAATGAAAACACCAAAAAGTAGAAGCAAAATAAAGGCTGGATTCTTCCAAAAGGTCCAATGCTTATGCGTGATGCTGTGAATTAGATAACCCAATAAAATGGGGGTAAGGTAAAGTACGAAATGAAAACTGAGTTTCATATCTGCCAGATAGGCTTTGAGCCACCAGCTTGTTAATAGCGATATGTCTTCATCAAAATAAGGGATAAAGGTATAGTATCTAAAAACACAAAAGCAAAAGACAAAAAGAAGAGCAAAACTAAATTCTTTCCAATTGAAATGGTCTGTGTAAAATTTGTTAAGGTATTCTCTAATCTTCTTCAAATTGCCAAAAATCAAACAATAATAAAACTATCCGAGAGATATACCGAAGTGGACAATTAAAATCTTCGATGAATACTCCAAATTTGAAGTATACTTGTATCAATTACATTAATTCATGCCTTCTTTTTCCCACTTACATTGTCATAGTCAGTTTTCATTATTAGATGGAGCATCTCCTATAGATGATATGTTTGTTAAAGCAAAAGCAGACGGTATGCGTGCAGTAGCGCTTACAGATCATGGCAATATGTTTGGGGCGTTTAAGTTTGTTAATGCTGGACTTAAATACGGAGTAAAACCTATTGTAGGTTGTGAATTTTACATGGTGGAAGATCGAACTCGACGGTCTTTTGTAGGAGACACTAAAGATAAACGCTATCATCAATTGATTTTAGCCAAAAATCAGAAAGGATATGAAAATTTATCATTGCTCTGTTCTTTGGGATATATAGAAGGTCTGTATGGTAAATATCCGAGAATTGATAAATCTATTTTAAAAAAGTATAGTGAGGGCTTGATTGCTACATCTTGCTGTATTGGTGCTGAAATACCACAAGCTATATTATTCAAAGGTGAGGCAGAAGCAGAAAAACTGTTAAAAGAATATTTAGAAATCTTTGGAGATGATTTTTACATCGAACTTCAACGCCATGGAATTCAAAATATTGATGGTACAGGCATGAGCCAGGAAGATGTCAATCAGGTGCTCATCAAATTTGCTAAAAAATACGATTTGCATGTCATTGCTACCAATGATTCTCATTATATGGAAGAGGATGATGCACTTCCACATGATATTCTGTTATGTGTAAATACCGGCTCTAGAATGACTGATCCCAAAGGGTATGGGAAAGGGATGCGTTTTGCGTTTCCAAATAATGAGTTTTTCTTTAAAACTCAAGCTGAAATGGGTCGGCTTTTTGCTGATCTACCCGAAGCATTGGATAATACCAATTTAGTTGTGGATAGCATCGAAACACCTCAATTAACTAGAGATGTCTTGTTGCCAAATTTTGTAATGCCTCCAGAGTTTAAATCTCAGGATGATTATTTAAAGCATCTCACTTTTGAAGGGGCAAAAAAAAGATACCCTGATCTAACTTCTGAAATAGAAGAACGTCTACTCTTTGAGCTATCGGTTATTAAAGATTCGGGTTATCCGGGTTATTTTTTAATTGTACAAGATTTTACCAGTGTAGCTAGAGATATGGGAGTTTCTGTTGGCCCAGGTAGGGGTTCTGCTGCGGGCAGTGCTGTAGCATATTGTCTCGGTATTACCAATGTTGACCCAATTGCATATGATCTACTTTTTGAGCGATTTTTGAATCCAGAACGGGTATCTCTGCCAGATATTGACATTGATTTTGATGACGAGGGTAGACAAAAAGTAATTGATTATGTGGTAGACAAGTATGGAAAAAATCAAGTTGCTCAAATAATCACATACGGAAGTATGGCTGCTAGGTCTTCACTCAGAGACGTAGGTCGAGTAATGGATGTTCCACTTGGAGAGGTGGATAAGGTCACGAAAACCTTTCCTTCACATTTGAGTGCTAACCTAAAAAAAGTACTAAATGATGGTGGCATTGATAAAAAATTGAAAGGGGATATGAATGCAGAACAGGTTAAAGCTGCTGAAGATTTTAGATTATTATCAGAAAAAAATAATTCAATTGGGGAAATGATTCGAACGGCCAAACGGTTAGAAGGATCGGTTAGAAATACAGGGATACATGCCTGTGGTGTAATTATTACCCCGGATGATATCACGAAGTATGTCCCCATTACCACCGCCAAGGATTCAGACTTATTGGTCACTCAATTTGACAACAGCGTAGTAGAGTCTGCCGGTCTTTTGAAAATGGATTTTTTGGGTTTAAAAACCCTGACTATTATCAAAGATGCTGTTGAAATTGTCAAGAATAAAAGAGGAGTAACTATAATACCAGATGAAATTCCATTGGATGATGCTAAGACCTTAGAATTATTTACAAAAGGAAATACCAATGGTGTATTTCAGTTCGAAAGCCCCGGAATGCAAAAGAATCTCAAGATGCTCAAACCCGATAAGTTTGAAGATTTAATTGCGATGAATGCCCTATATCGCCCAGGCCCAATGGAGTATATTAAAAATTTCATAGCTCGTAAGCACGGTCAAGAAGAAATTCATTATGATCTACCAGATATGAAAGAATATTTGGCAGATACCTACGGCATTACGGTATATCAAGAGCAAGTGATGCTACTTTCACAGAAGTTAGCTGGATTTACAAAGGGTCAGGCAGATAGTTTACGAAAAGCGATGGGAAAAAAGAAAATTGAAGAGATGAATAAACTCTTTGATTTATTTATTAGTCAAGGTACTGAAAGGGGTCATGATGAAAAAATCCTTCGAAAAGTTTGGACGGATTGGGAGGCATTTGCGTCATATGCTTTTAATAAAAGTCACAGTACTTGTTATGCCTATTTAGCCTTTCATACAGGCTATTTGAAGGCTCATTATCCAGCAGAATTCATGGCATCGGTACTTACACATAACATGAATGATATTAAAAAAGTAAGCTTTTTTATGGATGAATGTAAGTGGATGGGTATAGAGATACTTGGACCAAGTGCTAATGAAAGTGAGCGAAAGTTTAGTGTAAATAAAGACGGAGCAATACGGTTTGGCCTTGCAGCAATTAAAGGTGTTGGAGATACAGCAGCTGAAGAAATTATTCGGGAACGCCGTAAAAATGGACCGTATGCTAATATTTTTGATATTTGTAAACGAGCCAATCAACGGATTGTAAATAAAAAATCACTGGAAAATTTGGCTATAGCTGGAGCGTTTGACGAATTTGGTGTAAATCGGTCTAGCTATGTAATTGATTCAGGAGCAGGAAAAGGGATTGATATAGCAGTAAAGTTTGGAAATCAAGTGCAAAATGATGCTTTAAGTAATCAGGCTTCTCTATTCGGTGGTGCAGGATCATTGGAAATATCAGAACCCGTATTGCCTCAAGTTGAACCATGGTCTTTGATGGAGAAATTGCAATTAGAAAAAGAGTTGGTAGGCATTTATATATCTGGTCATCCTCTGAACAATTATAAGTTTGAGATAAACCATTTCACAACACACGACTTATTGAAAATTGAGGAAGAAAATTTAAAACTAGAGGGTACTGAGATAAAATTAGCGGGTCTAATTACTTCAGTCCGAGATTCTGTAAGTAAAAATGGAAAGCCATTTTGTATATTCATGCTTGAAGATTTTAGCGGAACCAGAGAATTTGCTCTGTTTGGCGAGAAGTATATTCAGTTCAAACCATGGATAGAATTGAATGCTCAGATATATATTATAGCTAAAGGTGAGAAAAGCTATAGAGACCCCAATAAACTGGATTTAAACCTGACTCACATTTCATTCTTAGAGGATACCGTAGCGCATCAACTCAAAAAAGTAACTCTTGAAGTAGAGGCAAGTTTAGTCAACGAAAATTTAATGGAATCTATCTTCGATTTGATTGATGAGAGGGGTAAAATTAAATTATCATTTTTAATAAAAGATGGCGACAAAAGTGTAAGAGCTTCCTCCCAACGATATAAAATTCAGATGGATGAAATCACGAAAAAAAAGTTGAACAATTTGGGTTTAGAATTCAGATTTAATTAGCCAACGATCCTTATTTTTTTTTATTCGTTTTTAAGTTAATCTGCTAATTTTTTGACTTTTTGGAACTTATTATGTATATTTAACAACCCAAAACTAATTAAATACTAAAACAATGAATACGGCATTTAACAAAATTTTAGTAGCGTATGATGGAAGTGATTCATCAAAATCTGCTATGCAAAGTGCCTATGGAATAGCTCAAAAATTTAATTCAGAGGTAACAGCTTTAGTTGTTCCAGAAACGACTACTGACATGGAACTTTGTGCATCTTATCTCCTCAAATTTGCTGAAACTAAGCATTTAAAATTAGAAATTATTCAGCGAAAAGGTAGAGTATATGACGAGGTGATTCAACTAGAGAAAGAACACGACTTTAGTTTGATATTGATTGGTACTCATGGGACAAGTGGTTGGAAATCAAATTGGATGGGCAGCAACGCTTACAAAGTGATTAGTAGTTCAAATTGTCCGGTAATCAGTGTCCAAGAAAATAAATCTTCACCAGAATTAAATCATATCTTGTTACCTTTAGTAAACTCGATTACAACTCGACAAAAAGTATCGTATTGTTTGAAATTAGCAAATGCGTTTGGTGCTACCGTTCACGTTTTAGGGACATCAAAAAATAGTTCTTCAGAGACACAGAAACATGTTCACTCCTATGTGAATCAAACAGTAAATTACCTAAATCAGAAGGGTGTTCAATGTACACAAGAGGAAAAGTATGGAGTGAATGTCCCTGAGACCTGTATTGCATACGGCGAAGAAGTTAACGCTGGATTAATGTTAATTATGACCGAAACGGAGAGTGCTGGATTTTTCATGGGTAGCTATGCTCAACAGCTCGTCAATAGCAGCACCATACCTGTTATGAGTATACATTCAAGAGACACCCGTTTGATGGGAGCTTCGGGATATTAAAGTCCTTTATTTCGAATTACTTCGCCAGCAACAGGCTGTGCTGTAGGCATGATGATCAATTCATTGATGTTTACATGTTTTGGCCTACTTAAAATGAACCAAATGGCATCGGCAATGTCTTGGGCAATCAGGTTTTCGAATCCTTCGTATACATGTTTTGCTTTTTCTTCATTACCATCCATTCGGACTATGGAGAATTCAGTTTCAACAGCTCCAGGATTAACGCTACTTACCCGAATTCTGTGCTCGGCTAGTTCTTTTCTCATTGCCTTGTTCAAGGCATCTACCATATGTTTAGTTCCACAATATACATTTCCATTGGTATAGACTTCTTTGCCAGCTATTGATCCAATATTGACAATATGACCATTTGTTTTTTTAAGTATGGGTATTAGGTGTTTAGTCACATGCAACAACCCTTTGATGTTGGTATCAATCATGCGGTTCCAATGGTCCAAGCTACCTTCTTCTAAAGTATTCATGCCAGCAGCCAAACCCGCATTATTTATAAGTACATGGATTGATTTCCATGCTTGAGGTAAAGCATTAAAAAAATCCGCTACTTCATTATGATTTCTCACATCAACAGGCATCAGGAGTGTTTGTATGCCATACTTTTTCTCAAGCTCTTTTGCTTGTTCTTCGAGACGATCTTTTCGTCTTCCATTTAGAATCAAATGATATCCCTGTTTAGCTAGTGTATAGGCAGAAGCTTGCCCAATACCAGATGTAGTTCCTGTAATAAGTGCTGTCGGCATTATTTCCCTTTTAACATATTCAAAATTGCTTCATCACTCATTTCTAGAATACCGTCATGTAGCATTTGACGTACTTCAGCAGCCTTTTCATCATTCGGATACTCTTCAAGAAATCGATTGTAATAGGATTTAGCTAACGGAATATTTTTTTGGTATTCCCAAGCAATAAAACCTGCCCTGTAAATTAGGTTACTTCTATTGTCAAATTTTGACCATTTATGGATTGCATTGTCAAGGCTTCTAACAGCATCAGCATATCTACCTACAGCGGTATATCCCATAGTTAAATTTTCAAAATCCTTTGGTCTAAGAGTTGTTGTTGCATCTTTTAATTTATTCTCATAAAGGGTAATGATGTCCTGCCACTGGGCGTGAGTTGGTAGATTTTTATCCAATAATTCGGCTATTAGTTCCTCTGTTTGTTCATATTTATGCTGTCTTGCATACATGATAGCAAGATTAATGGCAGCATTTCTGTACCGATCAGAAGAGTCATCACGTGTAATATATTCTGATAATAGTGCTATTGATTCTACGGTATCTTGCTCATAAAAATAGTGTTGAGCTGCTGCGTACAGGTAGTTATTAGCTATTTCATCTTGATATTTGAGTCCATAGTTTTTGTGAAGAAGAGCCAGTTTTTCTAAACCTTCTTTAGTGGCCGTTTTTTCAGATTTTTCAAAAGCTTGAATTTTTGCTTGTTGAGATTCTTGACTTGGAGTACAAGCTAAAATAAATGCCGTTAGTAGTAAAATGTAATTTTTTTTCATGTCTTAAAATTGATTGGTTTGCAAAAGTACTAATGTACATGCATTTATGGGTGTTATATTTTTGTGCTCGGCGAGTTGGAAAAGTTCAATATTTTCGGTACCTGGATTAAAAATAATGCGATGCGGTTTAAGGGCTAAGATGCGATCTATATACTGTGTCTGTAATTGTTTATTAATATACAAGGTGATGGTATGAAAATCGGTATCAGTCGGCCATTGGTTGCGGATATTCAAGGAGCCTATATTTCCCTTTTTAATGCCATAGGGTACAACATCATGTCCCTTTTTATGAAGCATCTCCGTAGCCATGTATCCATATCGTTCAGTTTTCGGCGTAGCACCAATTACAAGCGTTTTTTTATTCTGCAGCATATCCCAAATAGTTGAATGGTGTAATTTTACTGATTTCCATTTTAACAGCATCGGAGACATTCAACTTAGCTACAAATTCAGAAATGCTCTCCTCGTTAATACCGTTATTTGTGCGAGTGAGATCTTTGAGTAATTCATAGGCACCTTCTACTTTTTCTCGACGGAGGATGGTCTGAATTGCTTCTGCAACTACCGCCCAGTTTTTGTCTAAATCAAGCCGAATAGCATCCTCGTGAAGAATGAGCTTATTCATGCCTTTTTCAATACTTTTATAGGCTATCAACATGTGCGAAAGAGGAACCCCTATGTTTCTTAAAACGGTACTATCTGTTAAATCTCGTTGTAGTCTACTAATGGGTAGTTTATTACTCAAATGATCCAGTAATGCATTAGCAATTCCAAAATTACCCTCCGCATTTTCAAAGTCAATCGGATTTACTTTATGAGGCATAGCACTAGACCCAATCTCACCAGCTACAATTTTTTGTTTAAAGAAATCCATACTGATGTATTGCCAGATATCTTTGGCAAAATCCATAAGTATGACATTAATTCTACGTAAGGCATCAAAAATAGCAGCCAGCTGATCATAGTGGTCTATTTGAGTAGTGGGGTCACTTCTGACTAAGCCTAAATCATTAACCAGTTGATTACCAAACTCGGGCCAGTTAACGTCTGGGAAAGCTAGTCTGTGGGCATTGAATGCACCAGTTGCACCACCAAATTTTGCACTGATTGGAGTATTAATGAGGGTTTCTAATTGAATTCGGATACGTTCTGCAAAAACAGCAAATTCTTTTCCCACGGTGGTAGGAGTAGCTGCCTGTCCATGGGTTCGGCTCAGTAGGGGGATGTTTTTCCATTCTTTTGCCAATTTTAGGATATGTGCGTGTATATTTTTGATGCTGGGAATAATTACTTCATCCAAACCCAATTGAAGGCTAAATGGGATAGCAGTATTATTAATATCCTGACTTGTCAAACCAAAGTGAACAAATTCACTAAGATCTTCCATGGGTGTATCTTTTAGTTTGGATTTTATGAAATATTCTACAGCTTTAACATCGTGATTAGTTGTTTTCTCAATGTCCTTAATTTCTTGAGCATCTTCTTCGGTAAAATTTTGATAGATGGTTCTCAAAAAAGTTTGATTTTCCTCTGATAATTTGGGAAATTGTTTTAAATCTAATTCAGATAGTGCAATGAAGTATTCAATTTCCACCCAAACACGGTATTTGAATAGACCGTATTCAGAAAAATATGGAGCTAATTCATTGACTTTGTTATGGTATCTTCCATCGATAGGACTAATTGCTGAAAGTGGTGTAAGCATGGTACAAATCAACAGAATTTTTTGCTTTAAAGTATGGTTTAAGGTGTTAAAAGTATACAACCTTTCAACGGAAATTGTCAGAGGTATAATTTTTGAGGTGATAATAGGGTAGCGTAATTATTTTTATATTGACTTGTAAAATTAAGATAGCTCATCAAATAGAAAATCAAGAAAAACTGAATGAGGGAAAAAAGAAATCTCAGAACCCCCCATCAAGAAGTAAGTCTGTGGTTGAATCTATCTCAGAAAACACCATGGTAAGACAATTAGGAAGAACGGTTTTAAGAGAGTTGACCCGAGGTTTGTTGGGAGCTTTGGGTATAAAAAAATGACTATTTTTAGATTACTGAATATTTTTTTTAGCTTAAAAAAAAGGAATAAAGATTTGCATGTATTCTATTGATGGTTCGATTAATCATTCAGTTTTAAGACCTAAACCTTTTCTGATTACCTTTGCCACTATGCGGAAATACAGTCTTTTATGCGTTTTGTGGGTTTTGTTTGCCCAAGCACAACTTACTCTATCTACATCAACACTTGATTTTGGAGATGTGTTAACAACAAACCAAAAAGAAATTACATTAGATATTTACAATACGAACACCTATCCAGTTACAGTTAGCCAATTGGTCCTATTTGCAGAAGATTTTACGGGGACTATCAATAATGGAACAATTCAGCCAGGTGAAAGTGAGAAAATATCGGTTATTTTCAAACCTAAACATAATTTAGCATACAATTCAGAGCTCATCATTGTAGCCAATGACGGTTCAGAATATCGAATAGATTTACAAGGAGACGGTAAATATTCTGATACGTATTATGCATCAACATTCAATAAGAGTTACCAAGACTTGAAAGATGAATTAAAATCTATTTTAGCAAACAACTATAAAAATTTAGGGTACACCACTGCTAGAGATAATATGTACGGCGATATAGATAATGTGAACGGTAAAGTTACCTGCGTATATACAGGCAGAGAAGTCACTATGAGTACTCGGGCTGAAGCCAATGCCAATAGTATAAATTGTGAACATACGTGGCCTCAAAGTTTATTTAATTCTAATGACCCTGAGCGTTCAGATATCCATCATTTATACCCAACAGATGCATCAACGAATAGTAGGAGGAGTAATAATCCATTTGGAGTTGTTACTAACCCCAGTTGGACGGATGGAGGAAGTAAGCTAGGAAGTGGCGTTTTCGAACCTCGAAATGAACACAAAGGTACGGCTGCAAGGGCGATGCTATATTTTGCAATACGTTATACGGACTATGGCAATTTTATAGATGGTCAAGAAACCATATTAAAACAGTGGCATAAGCAATTTCAACCTTCAGATTGGGATAGACAACGCAATGAAAAAATTTTTGGTTATCAAAAGAATAGAAATCCATTTATAGATCATCCTGAATTTTTGGATCGAATCAATAATATTGGTTCGGATGATCCAACACCTATAATTAAAGATATTCAAGTAGCACAAGATCAGATTGATTATTCGTATGTATCCCCAACATCAGAGCGCATTATTTATTTAATCAATACGGGTAATACAGATATATCAAACATTACTCAAGTTTCTTCAACAACCGGAAACGTAGTTATCAAATCGGTAGATGTCATGGCTAAGGTTGGAGATGTTTCTCCTGTTTTGATATCATTTAAGTCTTTGCCAGAAGGAACTTATCAAGATAATTTGATTATTAATTTAACCAGTCAAACGGGATCAACGATTGAATTGCCAATTCGTTTTACAATGGGTCAAGCAAGTACCTCTTTTGTAGAAAGTAAATTAATGAGTGCCGTATACAACGAAAAGAACCAGCATATCCAATTAAAAAATATACCACTTAATCCTATAGAGTTTGAAATCTGGAATTCAAATGGTCAACTCCTTTTAAACGAAAGTCCCAAGAGGTTTAACGAAATTTCATTTAAAAATCAGCCTACAGGTATTTACTTCGTACTACTGAAAACCCATAAAGAAACATATGTTTCTAAATTTATGGTCTATTAGGACTAACATAAAAAAGTATGAAATTTTTTAAAGTTGTTTTTGCATCCAGTTTAGGTTATCTCTTAGCCATTTTTATCAGTTTTATTATTGTATTACTCCTTGGATTGAGCATTGCCAGATTTGCAAAGCCAGATAATGATATCCCTGAAAACAGTATTTTAAATCTAAGTCTTAATTACCCATTGAGGGACAAATCACCTGATGAAGGTCCATTATCTTATCTTCAAACATTAGATCCCAATGCAAATATGCCTGTAGGATTAAATCAAATTTTACAATCAATTGAACAGGCAAAATCCGATGACAACATTCATGGAATTGTACTAGATTTAACTTCCTTTTCAGCAGGATATGCGAAGTTGACAGAGATACGAACAAAATTGGAAGACTTTAAACGATCGGGAAAATTTGTATATGCTTATGCAGACTATTATTATTTTCCTACCTATTACATGGCCAGTGTAGCAGATAGTGTGTTTGTAAATCCGGAAGGTGAAATATCGTTTACAGGAATGGTTGGAAAAGTTTCATTTTTTGCAGGTGCTTTGGAGAAAATGGGTGTAGAAGTACAAGCTATTCGTGCCGGCAAGTATAAAGGTGCTGTTGAATCTTTTACACGAAAAGACTTGAGTCCTGAGAATAGGCTCCAAATGGAAGTATATATCAATTCAGTATTTGACGAGGTTTTGTCCAGTATTTCTAAATCTAGGGGAATAGCGATCGATAAGCTGAAGTTAGATGCAGACCAATTAGAATTGCGATCTGTATCAGATTTTATAGATGCTGGATATATCGATCAAGCCGTTTATCGCGATCAGTTTTATTCCACTATGAAAAAACGAATGGGAATTTCTACTTCAGAAAAAGTACCTTTAATCTCAGAGTCCAAATATGCTAAAGCATTAAAATCAACCGGTAGTAGCCAGGATCGTATTGCCATTATATATGCATCGGGAGATATTGTAGGTGGAAAGGGAGATGGAAGTCAAATTGCGGCTGATGATATGGCAAAAACATTAAAATCAGTAAGAGAAAATGATAAAGTAAAAGCAGTTGTTCTGAGAATTGATAGTCGTGGTGGTAGTTCTTTAGCAAGTGAGATCATTTGGAGAGAGGTCAAGTTACTTGCCGATGAGAAGCCTTTGATTGTCAGTATGAGTGATGTAGCCGCAAGCGGTGGTTATTATATTGCGACTCCAGCTCGAAAAATTATAGCAGAACCTACCACTATTACAGGGTCAATAGGTGTTTTTGGATTAATACCGAATGCTCAAAATTTATTAAATGAAAAAATGGGGATTACATTTGATTATGTTGAAACGGGTAAAAATTCGGATATAGGTAGAATAGACCGACCCCTTACGGAAGAAGAATCTGCATACATAGGATCAATTATTGATAAAATATATGATACCTTTTTAACGCGTGTTGCTGACGGTAGAAAAATGTCTAAAGAAAAAGTAAATGAAATTGCACAAGGCAGAATTTGGACTGGTAAAATGGCAAAAGATATTGGATTGGTTGATGCATTGGGCGGGTTGGAAGATGCAATCCGAATTGCAGCTAAAGAAGCTGATTTAGAGGAATATAAGACACTAGAATATCCCAAAAATCAAGATGCTATTCTAAAAATAGTAAGCAAAATTCAAGGGAATTCAAATTTAAGTTCCGAGCTAAAAAAATGGTCTAGATATACTGGATTTGAATCATATATTAATCAATTAAGTGAAATAGAAAGATGGGGGACAAAACATAGTGTCCAAGCGATTATGCCCTATACGATAGAAATAGAAAATTATTCACTGCGATAATATTAATATTTTCACTTTTGAGAATTTGGAAACTGTCATCCACGAATAATTTAATTTTACTGACAAAAATCAAAAAAAATCTGCCATTTTTGCAGAGAATTCATGGATTTACAACAAGTTAAGCAACGATTTGGAATTATAGGCAATTCAGCCAAGCTGAATTACGCATTACAAACAGCAATGCGTGTTGCCTCTACTGAGTTAACGGTATATATACAAGGCGAAAGTGGAAGTGGTAAAGAATCCTTTTCCAAGATTATTCATCATTTAAGTCCTAGAAAACATGGACCGTTTATAGCAATTAATTGTGGAGCATTACCAGAGGGTACAATCAATTCTGAACTATTTGGTCATGATAAAGGGGCGTTTACGGGGGCAGTCGATAATAGGAAAGGTTATTTTGAGAGTGCCAATGGAGGTACTATATTCCTGGATGAAGTAGGAGAATTGCCATTAGAAACGCAGAGTAGATTACTTCGAATTCTAGAAAATGGTGAGTTTATTCGAGTAGGAAGTAGTAAGGTTCAGAAAACAGATGTGAGAATAATCACAGCTACTAATCGGGATTTGATTACTGAGGTCGATCGAAATAAATTTAGAGAAGATTTATATTATCGTTTAGCCACTCTTCCTATTGCTGTACCTCCACTTCGAGATAGACCTGGAGATGTATCGCTGTTATTTCAAAAGTTTGCTTTTGATGCTTCCGAAAAATATAGAAACGAAATGATGGAACTAACAATGGATGCAGAACAACTTTTAATGAATTATCGTTGGCCAGGGAATATCCGTCAACTCAAAAATATTGCTGAACAAGTATCTGTATTAGAGGAAGGGACTCATATTACAGCAGAAATTCTAAGAAAATATTTACCTGCTCGAGCAGAAAATAACTTACCTGCGTTATATAATGATCAAACCAAGGATAGTGACGTTTCAGAACGAGATATATTTTATAAAGTATTAATAGATTTAAAAAAAGATGTTTCCGAATTAAGAAAAGTTGTTTTTGGAATGCTTGATAATCCAGAATCTAGAGAAGAATATACCGAAAAAAGTAAGCCAGCAATCACTCGTTTCATCCCTCAAGAAACTCCCAAAGATAAAGTAAAGTACATCCATACTCAAGAATCAGATACCGATGATGATTATCATCAAGTTGTTATTGAAGATCAAATTCTTACAGGAGAAAATGAAGTGCTGTCTCTGGAAGCCAAAGAAGAAGAATTAATTCGAAAAGCCTTGTCAAAAAATAATGGTAGAAGAAAAAAAGCCGCAAAAGAATTAGGGATTTCAGAACGAACATTATACCGAAAAATCAAACAGTATGGGGTCGAGAACTAGTGTAGTATGGAACATGGGTTTATTGGTATTGCTGTTTATGCAATCGTGTGGTTTGTATTCTTTTTCTGGAACAAGTATACCACAAGAAGTAAAGTCTTTTTCAGTAAATTATTTTGAAAATAATGCCCCCATAAACTCACCTCTACTTAGTCAGACTATCACAGAGGGACTGAAACAAAAGTTTATCTCAGAAACCAATTTAAGCATTACTGAGAAAGATGGTGACTTTGATTTTTCTGGTGAAATAACCTCATTTGTTGTAGCTCCTGTTTCTGCTCAAAGTACAGATAATGCACAGTTGAATAGACTTACTATTTCAATGAATGTTAGATTAGTTTGTGCTTCGGATGATAAAATCTCTTTTGAGCAATCATTTTCAAACTTTCAAGATTTTGACGCAACACTCAATTTTAGTGATGTAGAAAATGATCTCGTCGATGAAATATCGACCATGCTCATTCAGTCTATTTTTAATAAAGCGGCTATTAATTGGTAAAACAAAATGAGATATCATTCTGGGTAAAACAACCCAATTCCATCCAGGAATCCGATAATCAGATACTAAAAAATCTTGTATCTGAATATCCTTGGTGTAGTAGCTACCATGTTTTATTAGCCAAGGGATATGCCAATGAAAATTCATATCTTCAAAATAATCAGTTGCGACTAGCATCTACCTACGCAGGAAGCCGTTCGGCATTATTTTCCTTTTTTCATACGGATTCACAAAAAACGGATTCTATTGATGCTGAAACTTCAGACATTCAATCAGACATTCAAAAAGAAAAAGATGTACCAAAGGAAGAGCTAGTAAAGGTAGCCAAAGAAAAAAATGGTGTAAAAAAACCCAAAAAGGTAATCAAGTCAACGGAAGAATCTCAAAATAACTCAAAAGAAAATAAATCTCATAAACCGCACAAAACGGTAATATTATCCGAAAAACATCCTATTGATTTTGAAAAAATAATCACCTATGATCCGATCAAAGAACTAAAAGTAAAAGAGCATACAATAGCAACACAACCTCGTATCCCTCTCGAACAACTAATCTATAATCCTGAAAAGGAATTGGCTAAATTCATAGAAGAGGAATCTTCCGAATCAAATCAGGATTTTATATACTGGCTAAATCAAGTTGGTAAAAAATCAGAACCTAAAAAAGAGAAGAAAAAAATAAATTCACCCGATAGGGTTCAAATTTTATTAGACGAATTCATCAAAACCAAACGTAGTCGTCCAATTCAAAACCGAAGTTTCTATAATGCTCAGGATAAAGCAGAGGCTAGTGAAAAGGATGCCATGCACATTATTAGTGAAACTTTAATTAATATTTACATCAAACAAGGGCACTATGAAAAGGCTATTCAAGGATTTGAAAAATTAAGTTTGCAAAATCCTGAAAAATCAGCGTATTTTGCCGCCCGAATTAAGGAAGTTAAACTAACAAAAAACGATCTATAATACATCATGTTCACCGTTATAATCATACTCGCAATCATAGCATCTATTCTTTTAATACTAGCCGTACTTATTCAAAATCCAAAGGGTGGAGGGATAGCAGCTAATTTTTCTGCTGCGAATCAGATAGCTGGAGTTAAAAAAACAAACGAGTTTATAGAAAAAGCTACGTGGACATTAGCTATTTCTATCATGGTTTTGTCTGTTGGAAGTCGTTTTGTTTACACCCCTGATTTGGAAAAACGCAATGCATTTTTGGATCGTGTTGAGGAATCCACTCCAGCAGCACCAGCTCCAGTAACAACTCCCGCAACATCTAACCAACCAAATCCAGAGAATACGGTTGATCCCGAAAACATGGAAATCGAAATATTGGATGAGAATGGAAATCCCATTCAGCAATAATCTTCCTCTTCAAGCTTTGTTTACAGTATCATACTGACAGAATGACTTATCGTCACCTACTTTTTTACAAGTAAGTGCAATTTTGTCTTTATTCAATCTTGGCACAATGTGTGCAATTTGTCTTGAAAATATAATTGAATACAAACATGAATATTAAACCATTATCAGACAGAGTATTGGTAGAGCCTGCCGCAGCAGAATCAAAGACTGCAGGAGGTATCTACATTCCAGACACTGCAAAAGAAAAACCACAAAAAGGAACAGTCATAGCAGTAGGTCCTGGGAAAAAAGATGAACCAACTACAGTAAAAGTGGGTGAAACAGTACTTTATGGAAAGTACTCAGGTACAGAACTTACCGTAGATGGCAAAGATTTATTAATGATGAGAGAATCAGATATTCTTGCAATCGTTTAGTGTTTAACTTTAAATTAATTATTAACTTAAAAAATCATGGCAAAACAAATTTTATTTGACACAAAAGCTAGAGATCAACTCAAAAAAGGGGTAGATCAACTTGCAAACGCAGTAAAAGTTACTCTTGGACCGAAAGGAAGAAATGTAGTAATTGATAAAAAATTCGGTTCGCCGAATGTAACGAAAGATGGTGTTTCTGTTGCTAAAGAAATAGAACTGAAAGATCCGATCGAAAATATGGGAGCCCAAATGGTAAAAGAAGTCGCATCAAAGACAGCAGATATTGCTGGTGATGGAACAACAACAGCGACTGTTTTAGCTCAAGCTATTGTTACAGGTGGGCTTAAAAATGTTGCTGCTGGAGCAAATCCTATGGATCTAAAACGTGGAATTGACAAGGCTGTAACTGCCGTAAAAGAAAATCTGAAGCAACAAAGCGAGGTAGTGGGAGACGATTTTGATAAAATTAGTCAAGTTGCTTCAATCTCTGCGAATAATGATGAAGTAATTGGTACTCTGATTGCGGATGCAATGAAGAAAGTGGGAAAAAATGGTGTTATCACTGTTGAGGAAGCGAAGGGAACAGAAACGGAGGTAAAAACCGTAGAAGGAATGCAATTTGACCGTGGTTATTTATCTCCATATTTTGTGACCAATACTGAAAAAATGGAAGCAGATTTAGAAGCTCCATACATCCTTATTTGTGATAAAAAGATCAGTAGTATGAAAGAATTACTTCCAGTATTGGAGCAAACTGCACAATCTGGCAAACCATTGGTTATCATCTCTGAGGAAGTAGAAGGAGAAGCATTAGCTACGCTAGTGGTTAACAAAATTAGAGGATCCTTAAAAGTAGCAGCAGTAAAAGCTCCAGGTTTTGGTGATCGACGTAAAGCCATGCTCCAAGATATTGCTATCTTGACAGGGGGAACCGTTATCAGTGAGGAACAAGGTAGAAAACTAGAAGATACTACCATTGATATGTTGGGTACTGCTGAAAAAATCACGATCGATAAAGAAAATACAGTCATCGTAAATGGATCAGGAAATTCTGCAGATATTAAAGGAAGAATTGCTCAAATCAATGCTGAAATAGAGAATTCTACTTCTGATTACGACAAAGAAAAGTTACAAGAACGTCTTGCTAAACTTTCTGGAGGTGTTGCTGTACTTTACATCGGTGCCGCATCTGAGGTTGAAATGAAGGAGAAAAAAGACCGTGTGGATGATGCTTTAGCAGCGACACGAGCAGCAGTTGAAGAAGGCATAGTTGCTGGAGGTGGTGTTGCATTTGTTCGTGCAATTGAATCTATTAAAGATTTATCTGGTGCAAATCCAGACGAAAACACGGGTATTAATATCATCCGTCGTGCATTAGAAGAACCCCTTCGTCAGATAGTAGCTAACGCTGGTGGTGAAGGTTCTGTAGTTATCCAAAAAGTAAAGGATGGTAAGAAAGATTTTGGGTATAATGCACGTACAGATGAGTATATGGATCTTATAAAAGCAGGTGTCATTGACCCTACTAAAGTAAGTCGAGTTGCCCTTGAAAATGCTGCGTCTGTAGCCAGTATGTTACTTACTACTGAATGTATCATTGCTGATATCCCAGAAGCAGAAGCTCCACATTCGCATGGTGGAGGCGGAATGCCAGATATGGGCGGCATGGGCGGCATGATGTAATTTTAATTTTAAATAATAGAGAAAGCACCTCCATGGGGGTGCTTTTTTGTATATATATCATACCCAAATATGACGAATATCATAAATTAAGTAATCACCCTTTTAGTTGTTTTTCATTTCTTGCATAAAGAAAAAAATATGAATCAAGAATATAAAAATTGTCAGAGTTGTGGTATGCCATTAAAGAAATCACCAAATGGTGGAGGTACAAATTCAGATGGTTCCATTAATTTAATGTACTGTGCTTTGTGTTATGAAAACGGGAAATTCAATAAACCCGATTGGGATGTCAATCAAATGCAATATTATGTTAAAGTCAAAATGAAAGAAATGGGTTTTATTATGGGGCTTTTTGCAAGTTCCTTTGCTAAAAAAATCCCTAATCTGGAAAGATTGAAAAAGAAATAAGTGTTTTATATTGCTTAACCCTTTATTATCTTAACTACATTTGATTCTTATGGAACAATCATTAAAAATGTCACCTTGGTATTATTTTATAAGCATTTTAGCTTTACTCTGGAACGCAATGAGCCTAGTTAATTTTTACTATCAAACATTTATTTCTACTGATGATTTAGCCAAACTTTCTTCCCAAGAGCAAATTCTATATGGCGAATATCCTACATGGATATCATTCTTGTACGCTGTAGCAGTTTTGAGCGGATTTGTAGGCTCTATAGGTTTAATTGGAAGGAAAAAATGGTCTCAAAAAATATTGGTCTTATCCCTTTGTACAGTAATTCCTTTGATGATTCATCATGTATTATTTACTTCTGTAATTCAAGTTTATGGAATAAAGCACGCTATAATGATGCCTATGGTAGTAATTTTAATTGCCTTAGGTCTAGTATTTTTTGCAGGCTATTCAAAGAAAAAATTTTACCAATGGAACTAAGTCTAAATCAATAAAGAAATGATATCTTTTTCAATTGAAGTAGGTTTTATGTTGGGGGCGTAACGCTGAATTACATTTCCTTTTTGATCTATCAGAAATTTGGTAAAATTCCATCCAATACGACCCATCAGGAATCCTTTTTTTTCTTTTTTCAAAAATTTAAAAATGGGATGTGTTTTTGGACCATTAACATGAATTTTAGCCGTGAGTTGAAATGTTACACGATGGGTATTAAAGCATACATCTTCCATATTTTCATTGGATAGGGGTTCTTGCCAGGCAAATTGGTTGCATGGAAATCCAAGTACGTGAAGACCTTTGTTTTTATACTTGAGGTGAAGGGATTCTAATTCAGATAGTTGAGGAGTAAGGCCACATTTAGTAGCAGTATTTACAACAAGAATAACCTTGCCCTTGTATTGATCCATTGGAAGGGGATCTCCCATGGGTTTTTGTGCTGAAAGCTTGTAAAATTGGGACATAATTATTCGTCTAGATAGATTTTTTTTATTCTCCCAACCTCTCCAGTTTCAAGTTGTACTTTTATGCCATGAGGGTGTTGTTGTGATTTTGTTAAGATTTTCTTTACAAAACCGTTGGTTAGTTCTCCCGTTCTTTGATGTTGTTTTAAAACAATATCAACTTCAATACCGATATCTATATTATTCCTATATTGACCTAAATTCACTCTTTAAATAAACACGAAAGAACGTATATAGTTTATCCAATCCATTTAAATTCATATTCTTTTTCAGGTTCTTTCATTCGATCAGTTATACGCTGAAGTCTATCTGGAAGAGCCATTAAATAATCTCTTGCCTTTTCCCCTAAATCATTTAAATCAGTTATTTTATCAATATTCCAATCACGAATTAATGAAGAAAGGATGTCTATATAGTCTTGTGCGGTATATACCTTTGTACGTTGAGCAGCATCCGAAAAGTGACTCCATAATTCACCTACTTTATCACCGCTTTGTCGCATAAAATGAGCTGGCATTACAATTTTTCTGCGCATCATATCTTCAAATGACACCATCATTTGGCTGGGGTCTAGTTCAAAAATTCGTTTAACAAAATCAGAATAAGCAGAAGCATGTCTGGCTTCATCTGCCGCAATGATGCCATTAATTTTTGCCAATAAGCTATTTCCTGTTTTTTTAACCAAAGTAGCTACTCTTCGGTGAGAGATATTGGTTGCAAGTTCTTGAAAACTGGTATATACAAAGTTTTTATATGGATTTGTACCAGTTCCAATGTCGAATCCATCATTAATCAAGTGTTGTGTAGATACTTCCTTTTCTCGCATATCTACTCTACCACACAGGAATAAATACTTATTTAGTAAATCGCCGTGTCTATTTTCTTCTGCGGTCCACCCTCTGATCCATTTACTCCAACCATTGGGTTCGCCATCGTTATATTGTTGGTTTACACCTTCTACATCCATGAGCCATGTTTCATAGGTTGGCAATGCTTCTTCAGTGATGGTATCGCCAATGAGTACAGTGAGTAGGTCATAATCCATATCTTTAGCTAGTTCCTGTATTTCTTTGATAGCAGGAAAGAATTCATCTGTCCTAGAATCAGGTAATAGGTCAGCCGGTTGCCAATTAGTTTCTATGGGTTTGAGGTATTTAGTTAGTAAGTCATCCATTGATTTTCCAATGGTTGACATTACTTCTAATCGTAAGTGATGTGAATTCATGTATGTACGAATGTAATAGAATATGTCAAATTGATTCATTATTTCTTTTTGATTTAGGTTATATAATTTGAATATAGATAAGAACAATATTCGTAATGATGATCGATTAGAATGTAATTTGCTTAATCAGGTATTGATGTAACTTTGCATGCGCATGAAGTTTGAGGAATATCGTTTATCTAAAGAGATTAAAACCAATTTATTAGCCATGGATTTTAGGCGTCCTACCGATATTCAATACAAATGCATTCCACCGATTCAACGTGGGGAAGATGTCTTGGCAATTGCTCAAACGGGCACGGGGAAAACAGCAGCATTTGCTATCCCGTTAATAGACAAAATTCAACAGATCAAATATAAATCAGGAAACAAATCCAGTATCATACGATCCATCATTATGGTACCCACTCGAGAATTGGCTCAACAAATCACGCGGGTTTTTAATCAAATTGCTAAAAATACAAAAGTAAAAGCACTATGTATTTATGGTGGTGTAGAGCAAGATTATCAAATTAACAAATTAATTGAGGGGATAGATATTATAGTAAGTACTCCAGGTAGAATGTTCGATTTGGTAAGTCAAGGATATTTGAAATTAAACAAAATAGAAGTATTGGTTTTAGATGAGGCAGATCATATGCTAGATCTTGGTTTTTCAAAGGATATTGATGATTTGGTAGCTAAATTACCTAAACGACGTCAAACTTTATTTTTTTCTGCTACTATTAATAAAAAAATCAAAGCACAAGCTTATCAAATGATCAGTAGTAAGGCTATCCGTATTCAGATATCACCCAAAGATCCGGTAAGTAAAAATGTGTCTCATCAAATGGTTTTTGTAGAAATGGACGATAAGCGTTTTTTCTTGCAACGTATTATACAAGAAAATATCGATAAGAAAATTCTAGTCTTTGTTCGAACGAAAGTGAGAGCTGAACGTGTAAAAAACGCTATGGCTAGAGTAGAACTAGATACACTGACTATGCACGGAGATAAAGACCAACTTGATCGGGATATCTCTCTGTTGGCATTTAAAACAGGGGCATGTTCTATATTAATTGCCACTGATGTAACAGCTAGAGGTATAGACATTGAGGGTATAGATATGGTGATAAATTATGATTTACCTGAAGTTCCAGAAAATTATGTTCACCGGGTTGGTAGAACAGGAAGAGGAAAAAACAAAGGGAAAGCCATCTCTTTTTGTGCTAAAGAGGAGAGAGAATATTTACAAGCTATTGAGGATTTTATCACGGTACCAATTACCAGAGCTAAAGTCACAAAACGGGAGTATCAAGAAACGATTGATTTTGCAGACGAAGGTGCTAATGATTGGAAAAAACTAATGAACGAACATACGGTGTTAAAGTCCAAAAAAATAAAGAAGAGATAATATATACTTTGCTTCAAAAAAAATCCATGGGCTTGCCCATGGATTTTTTTTGAATATCTTTTTAAATCTTAGGGTCCAACATCGTGGTTTGCAGATTCTAATACATAAGGATGATTAATTGGATAGAGGTTGGCTTTACTCAACGAACGAAGTACGGTGAATGCAAAAATTCCAAAGAAACTTATCGTTGTACCTATTTCCAATAAACCAATTCCCGCATGTTCACCTACGGTTCCAGGCATGATTAGAAGATACATATCTATCCAGTGTCCAATTAGAATAACCGATGCTGCTGTCAATAATACGATTGGTGAACGTTTTGCATTTCTCATCATTAAAACCAAAAATGGTGCAACAAAACACATGAATAGGTTTACAAAGAATAAAGTTCTGTATCCACCTTCTAATCGATCCGCAAAGTACGTAGTTTCCTCGGGTAGATTTGTATACCAAATGAGTAACCATTGACTTAAAAATATATATGCCCAAAATACACAGAAGGCAAACATAAATTTACCTAAGTCATGAACAACTTCATCAGAGACTAAAGTCATTTTACCAGTAATTTTCAAATATTGTAAAATGACCATCATTACGGATAGTCCAGTTACAAAGGATACTGCAAAATTATAAACAGAAAACATCGTTGAATACCAATGTGCATCAATACTCATGATGATTAACCAGGATAATGCTGAAAATGAAAAGGCAAAGAAGAAGATGAAACCTGCGGACCAACGAGTTGAATTTTTGAACATTGTTAGCCCTTTTTCTTGATCTTCAGCAAGACTATTTTTTCTTAATTTCATTCGAATTAAAATCCACACAATGGTGACAAAAGGAATAAAGAAAAACAATGATGTATTATTCAATAACCATGATTTGCTTTCTAAAATACGATCATACCCTGCAGCATCTGGATTTCCAGCAGCTGGACTGTGGAAATATTGTACCCAATGATAGAGCGTATCTTTAGCTCCTATAATGATTCCAATAAGTAAAATAGATCCAATAAGCAAGTAGCTACTTTGAGCTTCCATAATTCGTTTCAACATAACTGCCCAACCCGCATTAGCCACATAATTAACAGCTATGAAAAAGATAGCAGCAACAGCAAACAGCCAAAAGTAGTAGCTATTCATCAATAGGTTTGCCCAAACTCGTGTCATCCATGTTGGTCCATGATGCTCATCGGCATGGTCAACTGTAGCATGAGCATCTGCTTTTGTATGTTTATCGTTATGATTAGTTGTCTCATGAGCTCTAGTTTCATCGTGAATTTCTTTAAGAGTATCCTCTACGTGTCCTAAATTATGATGATCATCGGCATGGGCTATATGATGGTTTGGAGCTGATTCATGATGAGTAACCCCATCTTTGGTTTGTGCGTGATGACCTACATTATCCCAATTATTTTTAACTTGTAAAGATCCTATGATGGCTAAAACTGCTCCGAGAACTATAAGTACGATAGGAATAAGTTTAGCTTTTCCTTGGAATTCAAATTTTTCGTGCGATACTTCTTGTATAGAATGGTGTCCCATGGTTTTAAGTTTCGTTTTTTTATTGATCAGTTAACTGAATTACTATTTAATGTATCGGTTGCAGTCATATCAGCGGTACTTGTTGTGTCTGTTGATGCTGAGCTGCTCACATTATTTGCTAATGTTTTAACGTAATGAATTACTTTCCAACGTTCTTCAGGGTCTAGCATAAAAGCATGAGATCCCATGAGTCCTTTTCCGTATGTAATGGTATGGTATGCCTTTCCAACGGGTAACTCTTTTATATAATCCGATTGGTAGTTTGGCCATGATGGAGCTGGCATTTTCTTTTCTTTGAAAATAGGTCCATCATTTTTTCCTTTTTTTCCATGACAATGCCAACAGTAAATATTATACAAACGTTCCCCTTCTTGGATATTTCCTTCGGTAGATTCTACATCTCCGGTGAATTCGGCACTTGCTGCGTATCCATCACCAGAATTAGGAAAAGGATATACATAATTAAGTTGACCTCGGGCAATGGTTCCATTTACTGGTTCACGCATCGTCATACCGTGAGGATTTGTCGCAAACTTTCGATCTTGTGAGTAGGGCTCATAAGCTTGAGAGATATACATGTTCGGTGCATACTCGATACCTGGATTATCACCAGAGCTTACACAAGACATGATGCTCATTATAGGTAAAGCTAAAATGGCAGTGTATTTTATGATATGGTTTAGCTTCATGATTTATTTCTTCTTTGATTTAGTTGATGCAGGATTCAGAATTTTAGCTAAATCTTCTTCTGAGGTGAGTGATGTATTAAATGCTTCTTTCGATGCATTAACTTCGATTGCACCTTCCTTAGTTAAAAGTGCTACAATATCCTCGTTACTGATAGCTTGTTCTTCATTATTATCAATGGCTAATACCATGTGATCATCTGTTTGTCTTCTAGATAATAAATCCTCTTTAATACCGTGAATTAATCGTGTACGTGCAAAAAACATAATAACCATACCAAACGCCGTGAATAAAATGGTTAACTCAAACATCACAGGGATAAAACTTGTAAACACAGAAATATCTTGGGGTTTTCCTCCAATAATCATGGGCCAGTCTACTACATTCATATAGAATGCTAGTGTAAATCCAGACAAACAACCTAACATTCCACACAAAAATGCGCCAACGGTAAGATTTGTTCGGTGGTATCCTAGAGCTTGATCTAAATGATGAACAGGAAATGGTGTATAGCAATCAAATATTTTTACTCCTTTTTCTTTAAGTGTCTTTACTGCGTGAAGAAGTTTGTCGGAATTATCAAAAATTCCGACAGTAAATTTTTTATTATCTAATAATATACTTTTATCAATCATATTACTCTTTGTCTTTAATGATAGTTTTAACTTCTGCCATGTTGATTACCGGCAAGAATTTAGCAAATAAGAAGAAACATGTAAAGAATAAACCAAATGTTCCTAGGAAAATACCTACTTCAACCCAAGTAGCGTGATACATTACCCAGCTACTAGGTAGGAAATCACGGTGGAGTGATGTAACAATAATTACAAATCGTTCGAACCACATCCCAATATTTACAATAATAGAAATAATGAAAATAAACCAAGGTGTTGTCCTTGCCCACTTACTCCAAAATACTTGCGGTGCCATGAGGTTACAAAACATCATGGTCCAATAAGCCCAAGCATAGGGTCCAAACATTCGGTTGGCGAATGCATATTGTTCATATTCATAACCAGAATAGGCAGCGATTACAAATTCTGTGATATAAGCCAAACCGACAATTGATCCAGTTAATAAGATAACTTTAGTCATAGCTTCTAAATGCTCCGTAGTAATATAATCTTGATAGTTCATTACATGTCTTGCAATAAGCAATAAAGTAAGTACCATTCCAAAACCGGAGAATATAGCTCCAGCAACAAAGTATGGAGGGAAAATGGTTGTGTGCCATCCAGGAATAACGGATGTTGCAAAGTCCATAGATACAATGGTGTGCACGGATAAAACGAGTGGGGTGGATATACCTGCAAGTATTAAAGCAACCACCTCATATCTTCCCCACGACTTTGCAGAACCATTCCATCCCATAGCAAAGAATCCATACCAAAATTTTCTAGCTTTTGAAGTTGCACGATCTCTCACAGTAGCGATGTCAGGTATGAGCCCTAAGTACCAAAAAACCAGAGATACCGATAGATATGTTGAAATAGCAAATACATCCCAAAGCAGTGGAGAGTTGAAGTTCACCCATAATGAACCAAAAGCATTGGGCAGTGGAAGTGGCCAATAACCAAGCCACACACGACCCATGTGAAATAAAGGAAATATTGCGGCACAGAAAACAGCAAATATGGTCATTGCCTCGGCTGATCTGTTGATGGCCATTCTCCATTTTTGTCTAAATAATAAAAGAATAGCAGAAATAAGTGTCCCTGCATGCCCAATACCAACCCAAAATACAAAGTTGGTGATATCCCATCCCCACATAACTGATTTATTTACATTCCATGTTCCGATTCCTTCCCAAACAGTCCATGCTAAAGTTCCTGCTAATAAAAGAAATAATACTACGGCGATAGAGAATCCTAGCCACCATGAAGGTGTTGGTTTGTTCTCAATCGGTCTACAGACGTCTTGTGTAACATCTGAATACGTTTTTCCGCCTGTTACAAGCGGTTGTCTTATATCTGCTGTATACATGCTTTTAATGTGCTGTTTGGTTATTTGATTTTTTAATATTTCTAATTTTAGTCATGTATTGAACACTTGGTTTAATCCCTAATTCTTCAAGTACATGATACGATCGATCATTTTGATATAATTTAGCAATCTCGCTGTTCTTATCATTTAAGTCACCAAAAATAATCGCATTAGAAGGACAAGTTTGAGCACATGCAGTGGTAAACTCGTCAGTATTCATTTTACGATTATCGCGTTTAGCGCTCAATTTAGCTGATTGAATTCGTTGAACACAGAAACTACATTTCTCCATCACCCCACGAGAACGAACGGTGACATCTGGATTAATAACCATCTTACCTAAATCATTACTGAAATGGTAATCAAATTTTTCGTTTTCGTTGTATCTAAACCAGTTAAATCGTCGGACTTTATAAGGACAGTTATTGCCGCAATATTTTGTTCCAATACAACGATTGTAGGTCATTTGATTCAGACCTTCGCTACTGTGGGTAGTGGCTAATACCGGGCATACCGTCTCGCAGGGAGCATTGTCGCAATGTTGACACATCATGGGTTGGTGGGCAACACGTACATTTTGATAATAATCGTAGGCTGTTTCAGTGTCTGAGTCAGCACTATAAGCCTCCATTACCTTTTCCTGAGTCATTAAATCACCTGCTTCAACTGTTTGGTCTCCACCGTGAACAATACTTAAATTAAGATCTTTTTTAGTAGGAGCTTCAAAGCTATAATACCGATCAATGCGCAACCAGTGCATTTCTCGTCTTCGGCGAACTTCATCTCTACCAACAATAGGAACGTTATTTTCAATACTACAACTTACAATACAAGCACTACAACCAGTACAAGAGTTTAGGTCGATAGCCATAGCCCAGTGATGTCCTTTTGAATAATCATAATCATCCCAAAGTGATATCATTTTGGGTTTGTGAACATAACTGCCTGCTTTTGGATCTTTTCTATATTCTTCAATACTAGCTTCACGAATTATATCTCTACCTTCGATGGAATAATGTGTTTGAGTAATTCCAAATTCATATAATTTAGCACCATCCACTTTAGTTATACTTACATCTTTTGATATAAAATTGGCATAACCGTCTTTCATATCTATGAGGGGATAAGCATTTTTACCCAAATCTTTCAGGTCATTTTTAACATCCTCAGGGAGTTGTCTTCCATAACCTAAGGCAATACCATAAGTAGACTTTGCTTGTCCGGGTTGTATCAAAATAGGAAGCTCAATACTGCCGGAAGAAGTTTTGATTGAAACTACATCTCCAGTTACAAAACCGTTGGCTTTAGCATCTGGCATAGACATAGAAAGATAATTATCCCATGTTACTTTAGATACAGGATCAGGCATTTCGTGTGCCCATGGTGTATTCCCATATGCACCATCACGTACACCTACTTTTTGATATAGAATGAGTTCAGTAGCTGATCCTTTCTTAGATGAAAGTTGATCGGCAATTACACCACCTGTAATATTAAATGAGGGGGTAGCAACAGGTATAATTTTCTCTACGATACCCCGTTCAATAGCCTCATTAAAATCACCCCCAATAACACGATCAAAAACTTGTTTTGTATAGGTATATGCATGAGAGATGTCTTTTTTGTCGGCTACATTTACACCTGTCCAAGACAATAATGAACTTGCTGCGTGTCTTCCTTCAAAAACAGGTGATATAGTAGGTTGAGACATAATAAACCTTCCTTTGTAGGGTTGTTTAATATCCCAACTTTCTAAAGGATGTAAATTGGTGGCGACATGGGTCGCATTGGTAGTAGTTTCGTCAGCGGTAATAGCAGTACTGATTCTAACAGGTATTTTCGAGAACGCATTTTCAGCATCCGGATGAGAATAAACAGGATTTGCATCGATTGTAATTACTGCACCATATTTCCCAGATAGAGCTTCTTGAATAAAGCCATTGAACGCTGCTTCGTCTGCAAGTTGACCATTATAGTAATTGGAAAGATCTATGGTAGTGCCATAGTTTCCAAGCATCATATTGATGGCATTTACCATCATTTGATCAGCTTCATTGTTGCTTCCACAAACTACCAAACTTCTTTTACCGGCTAGTTTTAGTTCTTTGGCAGCAGCTTTTATATTATTACCTGCCACTTCCATGCCTTGATGTGGTGTATTCCCGCCTAATTCTCTATATAATGCAATTAAATGTTGACTAACATTACTCATTTTAATAGGAACACGTACATCAGCATTACTACCAGATAAACTCATTAGAGATTCAAACTGAAAATGCTTTGACATTTTACCATCCTTTGGAACTCGATTTTTACTGTAATCTGAATGGAACTTGATTGGGCTAATCCATGTTCCTAAAAAGTCTGCACCAAAACTAACAATAACATCAGCTTGGTCAAAATTGTAGGCAGGAATAACAGCTTGATTGAATGATGCATGATTCGCTCGAGTAATTCCAGAGTAGGAGATAGGGTTATATTTTATTACTTGAGTTGAGGGATATTTATCAGAAAAAGCATGGATAGCCTCATTTATTACAATACTGGTACTTCCTCCACTAACAATAGCTATTGACTTGCCAGCAGCAGACACTTTGTCTAATTCTGCAATAATGGTTTTATCAAAACTTTTCCAATCTTGGGTTTTTCTTTTGCCGAAAACCATCGCACCTTTAAGTCGATTGGTGTCATACAATGATAGTAGGGCGGAGTGGCCTAAACCATCTAAACCTCCACCAAAGTAGGTAGCTTCTTTATTAGGCTCAAATTTGATAGGTCTACCTTCCCTTACTTTTACCAAGATAGGAAACCCTTCTTCATTGCTTACAGAACTACTTGCGTAGTATAAAGGTACACCAGGGGTTACTTGATCGGGTTTTTCAACGTAGGGTATTGCTTTTTTGATAGGAGTTTTGTTACAAGCAGCAAGCGTTACTGCTCCTAGTCCAAATCCGAAATATTTCAGAAAGTCTCTTCGATTGGCTCTTGTGGAGTCATCATTGGAGAAAACTTGCTCTAAGGGCAGTTTTTCTGAAAATTCATTTTCGTTGGTTGAAACAAATTCTTGCGTTTTATCAAGTTCTTCTATCCCTTTCCAGTAATTATTTGAAGACATAATTTATATTCTATTGGGTCCTTTTAATTAATAGTGACATTTACTACACTCAAGACCGCCATTCTCGGCAACCGTGATGTAATCTTTTCCTTCGGCTAACATATTCTTGTGAGCTTCTTCATAGTAATCGTTGTTTTCAGTATCAATACTCCGTTCACGATGACAATCAATACACCAATTCATTTGTAGTGTTGAATATTGATATACTTTTTCCATTTCTTCAACAGGACCATGACATGTTTGACATTCGACTTTTCCTACAACGACATGTTGTGAGTGGTTAAAGTAAGCTAAATCAGGCAGATTATGAATCCTAACCCATTCAATTGGTTTTTGTTCGTAACCTTCGATATATTCCATATTCTCTCCATCAAAACCAATGGCATCATATATTTTTTGTATTTCTGGTGAAGTTTTACCGTTATATTTTTCTTCAGCTTTTACATATTTATGGCAATTCATACAAGTATTCAAAGATGGTATACTCGCTGATTTCGATTTTTCTACCGTACTATGGCAGTATTTGCAGTCCATTTCATATTGACCTGCATGAATTTTGTGGGAAAAGTTGATGGGTTGAGTAGGGGCATATCCTTGTTGGACTCCAACTTCCTCCATGCCAAACTTATAGCCAAATGCACCAAGAAATAGCAGCACACCTGTAGCAATAACCAATGTGGCTATGGTAGGATTCCAAGATTGAAGAATAGGTTTAATTTTACGTACATAAAAAGAGGGTTCAACATCTTCACTATTCTTTTCGTTATTTAGCGATGTTAAATGTTTTTTGATACCGAACAAAAGTGCAGTTATAGCTACTAAAACTACAGACAAGATAATCAACGCGATGAACGTAGATTCTGAATAAAATGATGACATATTATTGGTTGAATATGATAGGGTGCTTGTGGTTAAAAAAATACTCGTAAAGACGATTTGTTTTTTTGATGTGTGCATTACAATTTAGTGCGTCAAATGTAAGTAGTTGCAAATATAATTATGCAATAAAAATGGACATTTTATTGGAAGTAGATTTTTTCAATTTAGAAGGTTTTCAAATAGCTTTTCTTAAGTTTTTTAAAGATCTGTTTATGAGATACTTATATTTGATAAAAATGGAGTAAACTTTTTTTGATTGAGGTTATTTTTTTATTCACAAAAGTTGACCATAAGTTGGATTGCTTAGTATAATGAGTATAATTTATTCTACAATTATGTTAAAGCTATTCTCTTTGATTTCTCTTTCCCCAACATCTGTATTGAACCAGGTCTCAGTATATACATTTAGCGTATCTCCAATCATTTCTTTATTTAATCGAATATTTTGGGTGGGTTCATACGTATATGCGGATGAAGTTCCAATAATTGTTGGAGCATAAGGGCAATCAAAACAAAAATATTTAGGTATTTGATAACCTGCTATATTTAATGGTTGATATATTTTCGCTGCATCCTTCCAGGTATATGTTTGATTTCTAATGACGACTGGCGTGTTAAAATTATCATCATAAAACCAGCCTAAATACTTATCTTGAACTGTACGAAATAGGATACCATTATTTGTAATCCAATAATCGGTATCATAATTAGTCACAACTAAAGGGACCTTGTTGATAACATATTGTGGGTCTAGATCAGATAGGTTTCCTTTTAATTGAAAATAGTTTAAACCCTCCCATTTTATTCTATAAAAACCATCATTATTCATCTGAATAGTATCATTTTTATATATAAGATACTGATTAGACTCACACCCATTTGGACAAGGAGGTGGGTATAATTTTTCCTTTTTACAGGAAGTTAAGAAAAGCAAAAAAAGTAGAAGTGATATTTTGTTATGTTTGAGTTTGTTCAACATTGGTTTGAAAGTCAAATATACATTTTACCATAGAAATAGCTGTTTCTATGGGTGAGTTAAAGTCGAATTTGAACTTTTAGTCTTTTTTCTCAAACTGGTTGTATGCTCGAATGATGTCTTTCACCAATCGATGCCGTACAACGTCATTTTCGTTGAGTCGCACAATACCAATACCATCAATAGCTTTAAGCATATCCAATGCAGGAGCAAGTCCACTCTTTGCTCGAGCGGGTAGATCTACTTGGGATAGGTCTCCCGTGATGACAATTTTAGATGTGGGTCCCATTCGAGTTAGGAACATTTTGAGTTGAGTATGGGTGGCATTCTGTCCCTCATCCAATATAGCAAAACAATCTTTCAGGGTACGCCCACGCATAAAAGCCAGCGGAGCAACTTCAATAATCCCTTTTTCAATGTATGCCTTATACTTTTCAATAGGTATCATATCGCCCAATGCATCATATAAGGGTCTTAAATAGGGATCTACCTTATCTTTCATATCTCCAGGTAAAAAACCAAGACTTTCTCCCGCTTCAACAGCAGGTCGACAAAGCACTATCTTTTTTACTTCTTTATTTTTCAATGCTTTTACAGCCAATGCTACTGCAGTGTATGTTTTTCCAGTTCCGGCCGGACCAATGGCAAATACTAAATCATTTTGATATACTTGATCAACCAAAGACTGTTGATTTTTGGTACGAGCTGTAATGATTTTACCTCCCTGACCATGAATAATAATCCCTTTTTCTGATTGAGATGCCCCATTTTTACTATTTTCTTCTCCAATAACCAATCGTTCAATATCCCCAAGAGTAACTTTATTGTTTAATTTTAAATATTTCACAATGGACTCTACAGCAGTGACAAATTCCTCAACATCAGGTGCTTCTCCGACAATAGTAATGGTGTCTCCACGTGAGGAAAGTTTGAGTTTGGGATATTTTTCTTTGTAAACTTTAAAATGACTGTTGTACGGACCAAAAAATCGGAAATGATCGATGCCGTCTATTAAATATTTCTTTTCTATCAAAGTCTATGATACAAATGTTAGGTTGAGATGTTATTTTCGTCTGCTAAATTAGTTAAATATTCTAAAATTGAACGTACTAACTTTTTTAAGTGAATTTGGACAAGGATCTCATTACACAGCCTCTTTTCAGGGAGCTATGTATAAGCAGGGTATAGGACTTCCTTTTATTGAAATCAATAACCAAATATTTGAAAATAAAAATGTTGAAGCAGCCTACCTGAGTAATCTCGTTTTCGAGAATTTCCCTATTGGAAGTTTTCATGTGATAGCTCTAGGTACGATTGCTTATTCTTATGATTATCATATCATTGCTCAATTCAAAGGGCATTACTTTTTGGCAGCAAATAATGGTATTTTAAGCCTCATCTTCGGGGAAGATTATGACACATATTATCGCATACCCAACTTGGATGGAATCACTGAAATTCACCACATTTATTTACCTGTGATTAAAGAAATTATATCAGGAAAATCATTAAACGATTTTTTAACTATAGCAACCACCGTTGATATACAAACACTCATTAAGCCGTCATATGTCAATGATGAATTAGCAGGATGTGTATTGTGTATTGATAATATGGGAAATGTTTTTACAAATATTACAAGAGATGTTGTAGCGAAATATTTTTCGAATCAAAATTTTATAATCATGCTTTCTAGACACTATGAATTATCTAAAATTTACGAGGATTTGTCTGGATTTAAGTCTGGAGATATTTATGCCTACTACAATGCTCGGGATTATTTATCGATTTCCCTCAGAGATGGGAGTGCACAGAAGTTACTGAATTTAAGAATGTATAAGCCCGTAATTATTAAAAAACGATGATACTTCGATTAGTAAAAATGGAGTTTAGGTCAGAAGAAATAGATAATTTCATGACTTATTTTTATACCATCCAATCCAAAATTGAGGCAATGCCAGGTTTAGTAAGTTTAAAAATTTATCAGGATATAGATCATCCCAATATTGTATTTACCCATAGTATTTGGTTAAGTTCAGATTTTTTAAATAACTATCGAAAATCAGACACATTCAAAATAATTTGGACAAATACAAAAAAGTTATTTGCAATGGATGCCAATGCTTGGAGTTTGAATCTAAAGTAAATTGTATAATTGTAGTATATATGAAATTAATAAAAATTCCTTCACTCATATTTGTCATTTTAAGTAGCATTTCCTCATATGCACAACTAGAAAAATTGGCGTTGGCCGCGGAAGACGGCAATTATATTAGACTTGAAAAAGTAGCACTGGATGCCTTGGAAGTAAAAGAACTTAAAAAACTACCAGAAACATACTATTATTTATCACAAGCCTATGCTCATTTAGCTCAGGATGAGCGATATATTCAAAAAAATCCAGATGCGATCAAGCAGGCTGTGACATATATGTTGAAGGGCATTAAAAATGATGAGAATAATCAAGTTTTAATGGATGATTTTTTAGCAGTCCGAGACATGGTTATTGAATTCAATAACAAAGAGGCTTTTAAACAATACAATACGAATAAATATGCAAAAGCAGCCAAATTGTATGGTCAATCCTACAGCATAGATACCACTCGTAGAGATGCTTATTTTTTACAAGCAAAAAGTTTTATTGGAGCCAGTGAATTTTCTGCAGCGGAAATAATATATAAGGATTTAATCAAGTGTTACCGTTCCGATTACAGTCAAGGTATTACAGATAAAACAGTAGAGGTAGATCCAATGATCTATTTCATTGATGCCCATTGGCAAAATAAGCACTATGATAGTGCTATTGCATTAATATCTGAGGGAAGGAAGTTAGTGGGAGATGATGCTAAATTGAACTTTTACCTCAGAAAAGTGACACTTGATATTATTAAAAATATGCCTCCTAGTGAATTAATGTTGGATTACGTTCAGGAGGTGTTGCGTTTTGTACCCAATGCTGAGGAGTTTCTTCAAAAAGAGAATTCTATTTATATTTATTTAATAAAAAATAGTTTGTTGAACAACCAGACGATTCAGGCAGACACGCTAATTCATCGATTTACTCGTGAAAAAATTCAAAAAAGTCAACTCAAAAAAAGTGCTGATATTCGTGAAACAGATGTATTTGTTGATAGTAAGTCAGATAATATAGTATGGAAATTGGCAGAGTATTTTCAACAATATGGTCATCTCAGAAGTAGCTCTTACCTTTTATCTAATTACATTTCAATTACTACGGTTGGAGATTTGGCGAGTGATTCATTGAAAAGGTGGCAAGTTATTGCTGACTACAGCTACCAGACTAAGCCATTGCCTTTTGCCGGATTTATTTTGCGACAAGCTTTAATCAAGTACCCGAATGATAAGGAATTACTTTCTTTACGATCCAAAATAATTGCAGAGAAAGCCGTTGTTCGAACCAATGTTGATGAACAAGGGATGCTTTATAAGCTTATAAAAGATGAGTTTGATAGGTATGAATCACCCGAAACATTAGCACATTTGGAGGCGATTAACAATAAGTATCTTGGTTTGTTGATTTCTGAAAATCGTTTCAGTACTGCAAAGGATGTAGCTGCCGAGCTGGTGTATTTTTTTCCAGAAAAAGATCATAGTGAACAACTTGAATTAATAGCTAGAGAGGACTTCTTCCAAAATTATTTTAATACTAAAACTCAAGGAAAAGATATCAATGGAAATGAAATTGTTCCATTCACTTGGAATGGAAGAGCTGGAGGTTGTGATGCAGGCACTATTGATATGGATATACAAAATAAAGTTGTAGACCGAATCAATTATTTTAGAAGAAATGCAGGTGTTCCTGAGGTACTTTTTGATGAAGCTACAAATGAATATTGTCAGAAAGCTGCATTAATGATGACCGTTAATAATGCCTTAAAGCATGAACCACCTAAAACATGGCGTTGCTGGACAAGTGAGGGGGCTTATGCAGCCAAACACTCTCTTTTGATTAAAGACGCCAACACCTCGATGGCAGTCACTTACATTATGGATGATAAAAATCCTAGTGCAGGGAATAGACGTTGGTTGCTATATCCCAATGGACGTGTATATGGGCATGGTAGCACAAACAATTATGCCGTAATATGGGCATTGGATGATAGTGGAACTATTGATACAGCTGATTTCATGAATAATCCTATAACCTGGCCACCACAGGGGTATTTGCCACAAATTATGCTTATGGACAATTGGACATTTTCGGTGTATGGAGATTTGTCTGGTGCATCCATTCGTGTATCACAAGACGGAACACCTATTGATGTAAAGGTTGAACCTTTTGTAAGCGGATATGGTGCACCTACATTGGTCTTTAAGCCACAATATAACAAAAATACACTGCCAACTAAAAGTGATTTTAACGTAAATGTAGAATTGTCAGACGGACGTCAATTTAACTATGTGGTACATACCTTTGCGTATAATCCAGTCAGATAATTTATTTCTCAATCATCTTTGTTGTAACTTGCAACCCATAAATTATTGGAGTTGACTACTTACAGATATCGATATAAATTTTCTTGGGTTTGTGGCATTTTTCTCTTTTTGATTCCAAACCAACTTCATGCGGAAATTGGTTTTATCGAAAATAAAGGCCAATTCAACTCTACTGTAAAATCTATTGTTGATTTTAACACACATCGCATCTATTTGTCTGAAAATGGATTCTCAGTTTTACTACATGATACAAAGAAATGGGCGGATTTAGTTCTTAATTTCCATGATCATCAAATGCATGATCATTCTCCAACTATTTACCAAACGGATACCTTAGGTTTTCAATTATTGAAATATTCATTCCTTGAAGCTAATTTTGATTCAGTCCAATTTTTAAGGAAAACGTCAGCCTATTACAACTACTTTCAGGGAAGTGATCCCTCAAAATGGGCAGGTCAGGTTGGGATGTACACGCAAGTAGTTTTTAAATCTATCTATTCTCATATAGATTTAGAATTTGAGGTAATTGACCAACGATTTAAATATAATTTTATCCTTCACCCTGGGGCAAATTTAGAGGACATTAAGATAAAAATTGCGGGCCAAAATGATATTAAAATTCAATCTAATAGAATAGAAATTTCAACAGATTTTGGAAATTTTAGTGAAATTATGCCTGTTTCTTATGAGCAACATGGCTCAATGAAGAAAATTATTTCAATGAATTATGTGGATCTAGGAGATTACATTGGTCTTGAGTCTAATTTTCTCAAGTCTAAGATCAAGACAATTATTGATCCAGAGCTAATTTTCTCCACCTATTCAGGTAGTTCGGTAGATAATTTTGGTTTTACAGCTACTTATGACGCTAATGGTAATTTGTATTCTGGCGGTATAGCGACAAGTCCTACTAAATTTTTGGATGGTGTCTATCCCACTACCCCTGGAGCTTTTGATATTACATTCAACGGCGGGGAACCTAATACGTTTGCTTGTGATATTGCTATAAGTAAATATTCAAATAACGGTCAAAATTTGATTTATGCCACGTATCTTGGAGGCAATATGAATGATTATCCTCACAGTTTAATTGTTGATAAATTGGATCAATTAATTGTATTTGGTACTTCATCATCTACTAATTATCCGACAACTGCGGGTACATTTGATAGGACTCACAATGGGAATGAAGATGTGATTGTTACCAAGTTTAATGCAGATGGAACAGCGCTAATCGGATCTACCTTTATAGGCGGATCAGGTAGCGATGGTATCAATGATAATACCAATACACGCTATTTTTATGCGGATGATTATCGGGGAGAAGTCAATTTAGATATGGATGGAAATATCTTTGTTGCAACTAGTACAACTTCTTTTAACTTTCCCACTACATCTGGAGTTTTTCAACCTACGTCTGGTGGAATGCAAGATGGAGTTGTGTTGAGTTTGAGCCCTGATTTGACCAGTCTCCGTTGGAGTATGTATTATGGTGCTGAAGGTGATGATGCTGTATACAGTATCGATGTTTCATCAACGGGAGATTTATATATAGCTGGAGGATCATCGAGTAATCGTTTACCAACATCGATTGGGGCATACCTTCCCAATAAGGTGGGAGATACGGATGGTTTTATTGCTAAAATAAGTGAAGATGGTACATTAGTGATACAAACTACATACCTTGGAACTCCATCATATGATCAAATTTTACAATTAGAAATTGATAAATATGAAAATATATATGTAGTGGGCCACTCTGAGGGTAATATGCCCATTTTAGGAAATGGATATTCCAATAATCGTGGGAAACAATTTATTTCCAAATTTGACTCAGATTTATCAAAACTATTGTTGAGTTCTGTTTATGGTAGTGGAGGAAATAATCCAGATATTACCATAAATGCTTTTTTAGTGGACGATTGTAGTAAAATATACGTCAGTGGATGGGGGAGTAATTCAGAGTCTGTGCCAGGAAATACCCTTTCTAATATGCCAATCACCAATGATGCATTTCAAAAAACTACGGATGGTCAAGATTTTCATTTGGTTGTATTTGAAGAGGATATGTCTGATTTATCTTTTGCTACCTATTTTGGAGGAAATAAAACGGGTGATCATGTGGATGGAGGAACCAGTAGATTTGATAAAAGAGGGATCGTGTATCAAAGTGTGTGTAGCAGTTGTCCTAATAATGCATTGAGTTCTAAGATTAGTGATTTTCCAACAACAGCAGGAGCCTATTCAGAGAGGAATCCAAGTCCAAGGTGTAGTAATGCTTCATTTAAAATGGCTGTAGTGCCATTCAATCTTCCTCCAAATCTTTCTCCACAAAATTATATCACAAACGTAGTTGATACCCTTAATATTCAAATTGGGGATACTTTTTCATTTAGTTATCCAATTTCTGATCCTGAAGGAGATTCTTTGTTTGTTTATTTTGATATTCCAACAGCATTGTTTCCTAGTATAATAGAATATGACGATACACTTATTGGCAAAGGAAGTCTTAATGCGAATTTTAAAATGATATTTTCCTGTTTACAGGCAAGTCAAACCTTCAAAATTGACGTGCAAGCAAAAGATAGAGGTTGTCCCAGTTCTTCGGACAGTATAACCTCAATTATTATTCAAGTAGATTCTACTCCTTTATTGCCTCCACCCGATGTGCTTTGCTTAAACTTTGTGAGCAATAATCAATTAAGAATTGATTGGGAGTCTACATCTGAGTCTGATTATTTTCTTACTATGAAACTGTATCGAGTAGACCCAAACAATAATAAAACGCTTATTTTTTCAACGACCAGCCAGCTGGGTGGGTCCTATTTAGATAATGATGTCATAGATCCAAGAAATCGTGACTACACGTATTACTTAGTAGTTGAAAATATTTGTAATGAATTAGGTGAAGAATCCTATTATTTGAGCAGTACCAGAGAAAGTCAAATTCCTGTTGATGAAACTTATCTCAAAACCACAACAGTTGTTGGACAAGATATACATGTTATATTTTTAAAGTCTACAGAAGAAGATTTTGGACATTATGAAATTTATAAGAGCTCCAGAAATAATGGTGTCCCCCAATATCTCACCTCTGTTTATGATATAAATGATACTGTTTTTATAGATACTGAAGTTGATATCAATTCAACCTCATATTGTTATCAGATTAGGGTAGCTGATGATTGTGGTCACTTGAGTAATTTGAGTAACCTAGGTTGTTCAATTGTAATTCGAGGTGAAGCAAAAAATAAAAAAGAAGAAACTCCTCGCTTTAAATTTGATTTGACATGGGATGATTACATTAATTGGAATGGGGGAGTGCGTAATTATGAATTATTTCGCACTGTTGATACTGGAGAATTTAGACCTATTGTTTTATTAGATGATCCTATTCAGTTTTATACTGATAGTGATTTAGATTACGACTGGGGGGGGTATTGGTATAGCATTTTAGCTTATGAAGGTTCAGGTAGTTTGAATGCAATAAGTAGGAGTAATGATATCTATTTAATTCAACCTCCATTGGTTTTTGTTCCGAATGCGGTGACCTCCAATGGTGATAATTTGAATGATGTGTTTGGGTGGAGCGATGTATTTGTGCGCGAATTTGAAATAAAAATGTATAATCGTTGGGGGGAGAAAGTATTTGAATCCAGTGATAAAAATTCAATTTGGACGGGTACTTATAAGGAGTCTGAACTAGAATTTAGTAATGTTTATTTTTGGATGGTACAATATAAGGGCTGGGATAATCTAGTCTACTTTGACAAAGGAACGCTTACTATAATAAAATAATGGCATAGATTAGGTGAAGCTGATTATAGAAATCTCGTTGTGTTTCTTTAACTGTAGAATTTTTATTTTATGCAGATATAAATAATAAAATTATTTAATGGAGGCAATCACTCCTTTTGCCCATTGAAGCGAAATTTTGGCTTGTTCAAGTTTAGTCATGTTTGTATTATCTAAAGTTATTGCATCTTTGGCTTTAACTAAGGGACTTTCGGATCGGGAACTATCCATTGCGTCTCGTTCAATAATGTTATGTAAAACCTCTTGATAATTAACATGTATCCCTTTTTTTTCAAGTTCTTCATACCTCCTCTTAGCACGAATTTCTGGTGAAGCAGTCATGAATATTTTTAGTTCTGCATCAGGAAATACAATGGTGCCAATATCTCTTCCATCCATAACTACCCCTTTATTTTCACCGATTTGTTGTTGTTTTTTAACCAGAAAATCTCTGACAACTTTCACGGCACTTACAGGACTTACATAGCGAGAAACTCTCATTCCTCTGATTTCAGATTCAACACTTATATCATTGAGGTACGTTTCATAAAACTGATGTTCTTGGTTATATCTAAATTCAATTCGAATATTTCCAAGTATTGCGGGATCATCTTGGAGTTCTTGTAAGGATATGCCCTCATTAAGCAGGTATAATGTAATAGCTCTGTACATGGCTCCACTATCAACAAATAAATATCCCAATTCTCTAGCGATGTGTTTTGCAAGGGTTCCCTTTCCACAACTAGAATGTCCGTCAATGGCTATGTTTATTTTACCACTCAATGTAGGTCAAACATAATCCTATTTTTTTGAATTCCTAATTTGATAAACGAATCAAATAGGATTTTAAATATTTAGAGATAAGACTTCTTCTTTTTCTTCATAACTCGAGAGAGGTCTCTAGAAACTGAGAAATAATTTGAGGCTATTCCTGGGAAGTATCCCGCACTTCCATAACCAATCATTAATTTTCTTACGCCAATAGAGAACCCCCAGCTGAAACCAGTAGAAGCTTTTCTATTTTCAGGCCCTAACTCTGCCCTTCTCTGGTGATTATATCCTCCACGAATTTGAAAATTATCGGAAAAAATGAACTCAGTGTTGAATAGTATATGTCGCATCAATTGATCTCCAAGAGTGAGTTCTTGATTTTTTACAATACCCGTTTCAAGATCAATTTCTTTATTTCTAGCATTCGTATTCACATAGGAATTATTCCAACGATGTAAATTATGAAAAGTAAAGGTAAATCTCAATGGGTTGTGAGCTAATTTTTTACTAATACTTGCTTGCACATCAAAAGGAATATTTTCTCGTGGGCTATTTTCTGAGTATTTAATAAATTGATATCCCATATTTTTTATCAAAATACCAAAACTAAGCAAATGATCTGGATCAGCATAATGACTGCCAATATCGATACCTCCAGCGGTACTGACATATGCTTCATATACACTGTATAGAAATTTACCATTGGCACCAAGGGTTATTTTGTCGGTTATTTTTTTGCTTAATCCTATTTGAAAAGTATAATCTTTAGCGTCAAATTCACCCAAAATATCGCCAGCATTATTGGTTCTCACAAAGTTGCCATAATCATAAAATCCTAAATTAAATGTTAAGGTGTGCAGACTATCAATGTTATTTCCAAAACTTGCAAACCCATAATTAATATCAGCAACATGATTGGCGTATGATAAGGAAGCATGTTGATGCATTTTAGAATTAATGAGAGCTGGATTTTGAAAACCTGAAGCTGGATCTTCATTCGAATTTGCAATTGAGATACCGCCGAGTGCTGTATGACGAGCATTATTTTCAATTAAAGCAAAAGTATAAGCACTTGATCCTCCAATTTGAGCTATGGAAAATTGGAAAAAAACAATTAAGATAGATGCGTAAACGAATCTCATTCTATTCATTAACGTCAAAGTTAGAAAATATTGATACGTGACTCAATATTTATTTTATGTAAAAAAGTTATCTATAATAATCATTTATAATTTGACCATCATCAATTGTTATTATTCTTTGGGCTTTAGCAATTACCCGAGAATCATGCGTACTAAAAATAAAAGTCATTTTTTCTTTTTGGTTTAGTTTAAACATGATATCTAACAAATTTTCTGCTGATGAACTGTCAAGATTTGCCGTAGGCTCGTCAGCGAGAATAAAATCAGGTTTACTTGCAAGCGCTCGGGCAACAGCAACTCGTTGTTGTTGCCCACCGCTCATTTCATTGGGTTTTTTGTGAATTTGATTTTCAAGACCAACAGCTTTTAGTAATTGAATAGTTCGTTCATTTCGTTGATCTTCTTCTTTTTTTTGCAATAACATCAAAAATTCTACATTTTCTTTAGCAGTTAAAACAGGTATGAGATTGTAGCTTTGAAATACAAATCCAATATGATGCAGTCTAAAATCAATTAAATCATTTTCTGGAAGTGAAGTAATATCTGTCTGATCTATTTTAATAATTCCGTGGGATGGAGAATCGAGTCCACCAATTAGGTTAAGTAATGTTGTTTTTCCAGAACCTGAGGGGCCAACAATAGCCGTAAATTCTCCTTTTTTTATCGTTAAATTTATATTTTGAAGGGCTTTGACTTGTATGATGCCTGATTGATAGGTTTTCGATATATTTTGAATATAAATCATAGGTTAGTTGCTAATTTGCTGTTCTTAATGTTTCAGATGGATTTAACTTAAGTGCTTTAAAAGCTGGGTATATACTCGATAAGATAGCTGTTAAAATAACTAAAACACTGATTATGAAGTAATAATTGGAATCTAGGAAAGGATAAATAGTACTTTCAATACCTACACTTTTTAATCCTGAGCTAGCAAAGGATAAATCAATTCCAGTATCTTCATAAAAAGTAACAACAAGGTATGATATGGATAGCCCAATCGGTCCAGAAATAAGAGCTAAAAAGGTAGATTCAAGGACAATCATTAATAATATTTTATTTTTATTCATCCCAATAGAAAGGAGCATGCCAAGTTCTTTTTTTCGTTCTAATACAGCCATTAACATGGTATTTATGATTCCAAATGCAAGAGCAAGCATGATAATAATTAAGAAAATAATCAAAACTAAATGCATCATTTTATCAGCATAGCCTAGCTCAGGTGCTGTTCCTCTCCAGGAGTCAATTTCAAGGGTTGGAAATTGACTAATTAGTGTTGTTCTAAATTCTTCAACGTAGGATTCATCTTTTAGATTTATAGCCATTTCATGTACCCCTTTATGAGCTGTATTTTTTAAATTGTCAATTAAAACAAAAGCATTCATTTTATCGTACATGGAATTGTTTGAAGCGAAAATATCAACCACTTTAAATACTATAGTAGTTGCTTCTCCATCTGGATTTACAAAGGAACATTGAACTGAGGTATTGATTTTAGCGTTTAATTTCGTTGCTAAAATAGTACTCAAAATAATTGGAGGCTTTCTTTTGTAGTCTGATAAATAATTACCTTCTTCTAATTTTGTGTTAATATCTGTTACTTTTTTTTCATTTATGGGCTCTATCCCGTTGAGTATAACTGCACTTGTTCCCCCTGCACTTTGGATGAAAGTTTCAATTTTAATTCTGGAACTAAATCCAGATACAATTGGATTTTTTTGAAGAAACCTTACAATTTCTTTTTGCTTCACGATTGTATCAGTTAACCTTCCATAAGCTAGAAAATTACTATCGTGTATTTGAATGTGACTGATGTAGCTATTAATAGCATTATTCTGTCTCATTTTACTTAGTCCAGTTGCCGTACTAATTACAGCTAGTCCTCCAAAAATCCCTAGAGAGATTGCCATGATAACGGTACAACTTCGAAGACTATTTCGCCAGATATTTTTGAATGCAATTTTTACAATCATGATCGCATAGCTTTTGTTGGATTAATTCTTCTAATTTTGATAATCGAGTAGGAATTTACAAGCAATACGATCAGAAATACTATTGCGGCTTGAGTAAGGCTTATTTTTGGATCAAGAGAAGTAGGTAAAAGAGCTTCAAAACCAAACTGTTCTACAACTTCTTGCATCTGACCACTGAGATTGATTGGGAAAATGTTAAAATAAATGACTATTGGCAGTGTGATTATTAATCCAGATAGAACTCCAACAAGTGCCATTATTAATGTTTCGAGGATAGTTGTTTGAATAATTTTTGATTTAGCCATACCCAAAGCAATAAGTACACCAAATTCAAAATTTCGTTCCTCTGCCAACATCAATACAGTCCCAAAAAGACTAAAGGTGAGAATACTATATAAAATAATTAGTACAAATGTTCCTCCTGCCCGATCGACCGTGATAAGTTGTTTTAGTTCAGGTAGCATTTCTTGCCAATTCATCACCTCTAAATTTTGTGTATCTAAAACCTGATTTAATTCAAATTCTGCCTTTTCCCAATCTCCATTTACAGGTCCAATAAGGGCAGTGGTTGCCATATTTTCTAATCCAAAAAATGTTTGGGTTTGATTCAAGTTCATAATCACCGTTCGTTTATTAAGTTCGGGTGTCTTCAAATCAATAATTCCAACGACTGGATATATTCCAGAGGCTAAAGAACCCTGATACCCTTGACTTAGGAAAACTAAGGAATCATTTATTTGAAGATTCATGATTTTTTGAAGCCCTTTTCCTATTATAATTCCTTCTTCATTTTCCTGAATGAAAGACCCTTTGATTACTTTGTTTTGTAATTGGATTGTGTGGTGTTCCTTAGCTAAGTCGATACCTAAAACGATAACAGGTTTAGACTCTTTTTTAAAGGAAGCTAGTGCATATCCCTCTATTCTGGGATTGATATATTGGATATACTTGTTTCTTTCAAGGGTATCTAAATCATGAATGTAAAAACTATTATCGATGGTTTTTTCGTCCCAAAATCCTTTGTAGTGAACTTGCACATATCCCTGATAATTTCCAACTATATTTTTTAGCATATTATCATAAGCTCCATGTTGAAGCGAACGCATTAATACTGAAAAAATAACGGCAAAAATGATAGAAGAAATAGTAATTAAGCTTCGACGTTTATTCCTAAATATGTTTCTCCATGCCAGTTTGAATATCATGCTATGGTATAACACCTATGTATCGAATTAGATTTTGAGTTTCTTTTTATATTAAGGTAATTTTCTAACTGATAATATCTGATCACCAATAGTTATTTTTTGAATAATTTCTAAACCATCAATAACCTGGGCAAAGATGGTGTATCTTCCATCCAGATGAGGGGTAGGGCAATGGGTGATAAAAAATTGAACACCTTCAGTGTCTTTTCCCGAAGATGCTATACCAACAGTACCTGTCTGATATGTTTTATAACTACTAAATTCACTACGCTGACTCCAATTCAAACTTCCCCAACCATCACCGCGTGGACATCCTCCTTGTATCACAAAGTTTGGTACAACCCTATGAAAGTATTTGTTATTATAAAATTGTGCATCCACTAATTTTAAAAAATTAGAAACGGTTCCGGGTGCATCATCTACGAATAGTTCTAGAGTTATTTCTCCCTGGGTTGTAATTATGACAACTTTTTGATTGTTTGGGATCATTTTAACATAAGTCCAATCAATGGGATGATTGTATTGAGGCGAAAAAGATAAATTTGATGTAGGATCTAAATGATTGATAGCTTTAGTTAAATCAATATAGGTTTCAGCTTGCCTGGGTAACTCTAGTTTTTTGATGGCATAATTGCATAGCTTGAATAGCTCATCTCTTAAATCAGGATCAATAGAGTCTACTTCAGATATGTCTTCAATTTGATTACTGGCTAGACTAGTAAGCGCCATATTAGAGTCTGATAATATTTTCTTAATGATATTCCATCGATCTTCAGCATAGGTATCACAATATTTTCTAAATGCTTCATTTTTAACCATTACATGGGAGCTATGAGATTGAATTTCGGAAAAGAGAAATTGCTGAAAATTACCAGCATTCAACTGCTGTATTTTAGACACTTTTTCATAGGGGTCCAACTTTTCATATGTCTCCAGAAAAGAATGGTCAAAGTCGATTAAAACAGATTTTGGCTTATAATCAAATTGCAATTGAAGCTCGGGATACCTTAAATTTCGAATTAATGAATCAATATCTGGGCTATATTGTTTAGTAGTAATTAATTTACGAGTAAAAGCACCTGCAACTAAAGCTACTGACATAGAGGGGTCGTTGAGCATATGAATCACTCGATTGTTGATAGATTTTGAATAAAATCCTTTTTGACCCATTCTTAAAACGCCATATATCCATCCTAGACGAATAGCGCTATCTGTATAATTATTTTTTTCAAATACAGATAGTGTTGAAGAATCTCCACATTTCCCGATAGCTTCGAGAATATATCTACGGTTAGGGTTGTATAATTCACCATCAAATGCTGCCTTTAAGATATTTAATGCTGATGATTTTCCTATTTGACCAAGGGCAAATGCAGCAGCTCTTCTGGGCATTGGATCCTGATCTATTTGAAGCATTTGATTCAAGTATGGTATGGCTGTTGTATCTTGAATGCTTGCAAATGCTAATGCTGCAGCAATCCTGTGTTCTTCTTTTTTTGCCTTGAGATAAGGAAATAACTGTTTTGTTTCTCTTCGGTCTTGTAATTCATAAATTTGAATTAAAGCCTCATCTGAAAACCGATTAATAGAAGCTTGTTTTGGTTTAGAACAAGCCATAAAAAATAAAACAAGAATGTAATATGGTTTCATTTACAACAAATTTACTTATCCATTTGACTATAACACTTTTCTATAGGATAATCAGAATTCAATTTAATCAATCTATAATTTTGAAGAATATATTTGCGTTATGTCAGTAGAAGAAAGTAAAGATCAAGATTTCAATAATCAATTAGTTAATCATGATAAAATTGTAGTTAAGTACTATGCCAATTGGTGTGGTACTTGTAAGTTGTTCTCGCCAAAATACAAACGTTTATCCAACGACGAACGGTATGCAAATATTACTTTTTTGGATGTGAATGCTGAAGAAAATCCAATAGCTAGAAGGTTAGGTGGGGTAGATAATCTTCCATTTTTTGCTGTTTTTAAAGATGGTAATTTAGTAGAAGGTGTTGCAACTAGTAAAGAAGAAAAATTGGTTGAAATGTTAGATTCAATTTTATGAAAATTGGAGTAATCAAAAAAATAGCGGAGCATTTATCTATGGATGAACTTCGAGCTGCTGAAGAAGCCTTGTACAACGAACTACCCATGCCAACTGAGATTGAGGGAGATGATGAAGGTGAGCAATTAACCCATATTTTAGCGGCTATTTTTGTTCAAGAATATGTAGCAGAAAATAAATCAGATATAAAGACCGCTTTGCGAGAATATGCGGTCAAAGTCAGAAAGAGTATTTCATAAAAAAAAGCGGCCCATGAGCCGCTTTTTTATATATAAATGTATATTGTTAATTTTTAGCTAGATAGTCTGCAACACCTTCGAATGTAGCATTCATGCCTTCCTTGCCTTTTTCCCAATTGGCTGGGCAAACTTCTCCATTAGTTTCCAAGTGAATCAAAGCGTCAAGGATTCTTAATGCTTCATCCACATTTCGTCCTAGGGGAAGATCATTTACCAGTTGATGGCGAACCATGCCATTTTTATCAATTAAGAAAAGACCTCTATATGCAACCATTGGTCCAGTAGCAATTAGCTCATTATTTTCATTGTAATCGTATTCGCCAGCTAGAACACCATAGTTGGTTGAAATGGTTTTGGACGTATCAGCAATAATTGGATAGGTAACTCCTTCGATACCTCCATTATCTTTGGCAACTTGTAACCATCCCCAGTGACTTTCTTCTGTATCTGTTGAACAAGCAATTACTTTACATCCACGTTCTTCAAATTCGGAGAGTTTGGCTTGAAATGCATGCAATTCGGTTGGACATACAAATGTGAAATCTTTTGGATAAAAGAAAAGTATAACATAATTACTTCCTTCATACTGATCTAACGAAAAATTTTCGACTATTTCTTCTCCGTTAATTACTGCTCCTGCACTAAAATGGGGAGCTTTTCTTCCTACGAGTACTGACATATTTTTAATTTATATTTAGTGCAAAGATAAGGCTAGTTTTAGGTAAGTATATTTTGATTTTGAATAGTATTATAAATAAATCCAATTGATTTTATCAATCATTGCTACCATTGGCATAATGGCTAATATATGCTTTACTTTTAGCTACATATTCGGTAGCATTCTGTCTGATTTTATCTATTTGTTGGTCCGTAATACTTCCGACCACTTTTGCAGGTGATCCTAAGACTAGCGATTTAGGTGGAATAATAGTGTCTCCTGTTACTAAGGCATTTGCCCCTATAATTGAATATTCTCCAATAATTGCATTGTTTAGTATGACAGCATTCATACCCACCAAAACGTGATTCTCTAACTTGGCTCCATGAACAATAGCTCCATGACCTATAACGCAAGATTTCCCAATTTGGGTAGGTTGGCCAGGATCACAATGAATAACGGCATTGTCTTGAATATTGGTTTGATCTCCTATAGTGATGGCATCACTGTCTCCTCTTAAAACTGCTCCAAACCATATACTGACCTCATCACCTAAGGAAACATGACCTAATACTGTAGCATTAGGAGCAATAAAAACATCCTTTCCTTTTATTATGTTATGGTTTAAATTCATACGAAATTATCGTTTACGTTTCCATCGCTTGTGTGTCCATAGCCAAAATTCGGGTTTTTGAATAATTTGTTTTTCTAATGCACTAGTATGCATTTGGGTTATTTCTCCATCATTTGTTGTTTTTGGCGTCTCGGTAATTAAAGCAAATTTAGAGGAATAAAATCCACGTTTATCTTTATTTATAGAACAATAGATAACCGGGAGGTCATATTTTTTGGAAAACCTTTCGGTACCCAAAGCTACAGCAGTATCTTGATTTAGAAAAGTGGTCCAGTATACCTTTTTACTGTAAGTTGGACTCTGATCTGCTCCAAAAATAGTCGCTTGAGGTTCATTATGTTTTTCTGCAAAAAAAGAAGGGACTTCTCTTTTGGTAATCATTTTTAAACCATATTTACTTCGAGATAATTTCATTTTTTTTTCAAAAAAAAGATTACTCAATGGAGTGTAAATTCCAACACATTGATGTGGAACAAGATTATTTATAGCCACAGCTAACAATTCCCAATTATTATAATGTCCACCTACAAGAATTACATCTTTGCCTTGGTCGTAATATTTTTGAAGTAATTCAGGATTAAGGAATCTAAATCTCTTGATTGCTTCTGCTTCAGAAATACTAAATAGTTTTATACTTTCTACTACTAAATCACACAAATGGCAATAGAAATTTCGAGCTAATTGATTTATTTCTTGTGATGATTTTTTCGGGAAAGCATTAATTAAGTTATTTATAACTACTTTCTTTCGATAAGGTATAATGTAGAAGATTATAATGAATAGTATGTCTGATATAGCATATAGTATGCGATAGGGTAAATATGAAATGGGCTTTATTAAAATATAGAATAATAATTTACTCACTGTTCAAAGGTAAACTATCTCATATAATAGATGCAAATACTACTTATAGTGCAACGGTATTTTTAGCTCTTTTCCGTTCATGTTCTTTAAGATGTATTTTTCTTAGACGAATATTTTCTGGGGTTACTTCAACATACTCATCTGCTTGAATGTATTCTAAAGCTTCTTCTAACGAAAAAATTTGTGGTGGTATAAGCTTAATTTTTTCATCTGCACCACTGGACCGTACATTGCTTTGTTTTTTTGCTTTAGTTAAATTCACAACTACATCCCCTGGTCTGCTATGCTCACCAACAACTTGACCTTCGTAAATTTCCTGATTGGGGGTTACAAAAAACTTACCTCGTTCTTGTAAATTATTAAGGGAATAGGGTATAGCATTCCCTTTTTCCATACTAATTAAAGAACCATTAATGCGTTGAGGTATATCGCCTTTATGTTCTTGAAACTCTTTGAATCGGTGAGAAATGATAGCTTCTCCTTGCGTTGTTGTTAGTAAAGTGTTTCGAAGTCCAATAATACCACGAGAAGGAATTTCAAATTCGAGGTGCATAACATCTCCTTTAGGTTCCATCGTAAGCATATTGCCTTTACGTAAGGAAACAAACTCAATCACTTTACCACTATGGTGGTCAGGGACATCAATTGTAAGTTCTTCAATGGGTTCATATTTACTACCATTTATTTCTTTAATAATAACCCGAGGTTGTCCAATTTGCAACTCATAGCCTTCTCTTCTCATAGTTTCTATTAAAACTGCTAAGTGAAGAACTCCACGACCAAATACAAGAAAAGAATCAGCACTTGCTGTTTCTTGAAGCTTCATTGCAAGATTTCTTTCTAATTCCTGCTCTAGTCTGTCTTTAATGTGTCTGCTCGTCACATATTTGCCTTCTTTTCCAAAGAAAGGTGAATCATTGATGGTGAAAAGCATACTAATCGTAGGTTCGTCAATGGTAATGGCAGGAAGCGCTTCAGGGTTTTCAATATCGGATATGGTATCACCAATCTCAAAACTTTCAAGACCAGAGATAGCACATATCTCACCAGCTAAAACAGCATCTACTTTTTCTTTAGCTAATCCATCATAGACGAAAAGTTCTTTTATTTTACTTTTAGTGATAGATCCATCTCTTTTTACTAGGGACACATGTTGATTTAATGAGAGTTCACCTCTTTTTAGTTTACCAATAGCAATTCTTCCAGTATACTTACTGAAATCTAAGGATGTAATCATCATTTGTGTATTTCCTTCTTCTTGATTTGGAGGAGGTACATGATCAATGATAGCATCTAATACAGCATACATGTTATCAGATGGTTGTTTCCAATCCAAACTCATCCATCCATTTTTAGCACTACCATAGATAGTCACAAAGTCTAATTGCTCCTCATTAGCATCTAATGCAAACATGAGATCAAAAACCTTTTCATGAACTTCATCCGGAGTACAGTTTTCTTTATCTACTTTGTTTACAACAACAACTGGTTTTAAACCAGCCTCAAGAGCTTTTTGTAAAACAAAGCGAGTTTGTGGCATTGGACCTTCAAAAGCATCTACCAAAAGCAGTACGCCATCTGCCATATTCATCACACGTTCAACTTCACCTCCAAAATCACTGTGCCCTGGGGTGTCTATGATATTAATCTTGGTCTCTTTATATTGTACGGAAACATTTTTTGAAAGAATGGTGATGCCTCTTTCTTTCTCAAGATCATTATTATCCATCACTAGTTCTCCGGGTTTTTGGTGATCTTTAAAAAATTTACAAGATTCTAGAATTTTATCAACCAAGGTAGTTTTTCCATGGTCAACGTGTGCTATAATAGCAACGTTTCTGATTTTTTGCATACCGCTTTTCTGAATTTAAAGGTGCAAAGGTAGTTTTAATTATGCATAGTTTATGTTATGCCTTTTGAATTATATACTTTCAAGTAAAGTCAGCAATATTATTAGGTAAAGGTGATTATGGATTTATTGATGTATAAAAATCATATCCAAATATGATATTGGTCATATTTTTTTGGATATTATTAAATTTAGTTCGTAGCATCTAAATAAATAATTAAAAATATGAACAAATTTGAAGAAGCACTAGAGAATTACACTACAGAATTTAAAAACACAATCAATATTGAGGTAGATGTAGAGTTATTGAAAAAAGTAACGAGAGGATTAGGTCCATCGATATATAATCAGGACTCAAGTAAGGTTTCAGGTTCTGATAAATCGGAATTAGAAACAGTGAAGCAGAATTTTTTGATAAAAAAATTGGGTCTGAAAGATGGACCACAATTAGATGAAGCTATTCAAGATGTTATGGATCAGATGGGAAAATTTAATCGTAACAAGTATAGAGCAATGGTTTATTATCTGTTGACTCTAAAGTTTAATAAAGCATCAATTTATAATTAGTACCATGACAATTAAAACTTTAATTGCAGATCATCAAATAGATTTATGCGAATTTGTAGAAAATCATATTGGTATAGATTCTTGTTATTCGAAAAAAGTTTGCCAAAGCACCCAAAACTTATTGGGTGCTTTGAGTAGTGATCAGTTATTGCAAGATTATTCTGAGGCATCTTATTTTTTTTCATACCAGAATCAATCACCGAATAAAATTCATTTTGTAAATACATTGCAATCTCAGTTAATTCATGATTGGAATGAAATTGGAATAGAACACTCAAAAATCAATTTATAAACTTCTAAGTTTATACCGTTTGTTATCAGTATTGTCTCCTATAAATTAATGGAGAAAGAATATGAACTCCAAGATATGATTGAATATGATTATATCAGTTAATTATAATGTGGCAGCTTTACACTAAAAAATGAAAGTAAGAAATATTGAACGCATGTTGGATATTCCTGTCATAGATTTTGAAAGAGCACGAAAATTTTATTCAGCCATTTGGCTATTCGATATTAAAACTCAGGAAATAAATGGCAAACGTATAGGTCTTTTTCCTTATGAATCAAGTCAAGGCGTAGCATGTGGTATTGTTGATTCATTTGATAGTAAAGGAGTTAGTTTTAGTGAATTAATTTATTTAAACTGTCCTAGAGATATTAGCATTATACTTGATCGTGTCAAAAAAGAAGGGGGAAGCGTCATTGAAACTTTCACAAGAATTTCTAAAATATTGGGTAGTTATGCAATATTTAAAGACACCGAGGGGAATAAAATACACCTTCATTCCTTGCAAAAAACTAAATTTAGTATGTATTAATCTTAATCCGTTTAGTTAATTCATCAACATCAGATTTGAATTTCTTATCAGTATCAATTAAGTCATTTACAGTTTGGCAAGCATGAATGACTGTAGAGTGATCTCTTCCACCAAAATACATGCCTATATTTTTTAAAGATGCCTGAGTAAGTTGTTTAGCGAAGAACATAGAAATTTGTCTGGCTTGTACAATTTCACGTTTTCGTGTTTTTGATTTCATTAAATCTACACTAACACTGAAATAATCTGAAACGAGTTTCTGAATAAATTCAATGGAAATTTCTCTAGATGAATTTTTTACAAAGTTTTTCATCATCTTCTTAGTCATATCCAAATCAATTTCTTTTCTATTGAGTGATGCTTGAGCAATTAATGATATCAGTGCTCCTTCTAATTCTCGAATGTTATTATCCACTTTATTAGCCACATATTCAATGACTTCTGGAGCAAATTTAATTCCGTCTTGATACATTTTTTGTTCAAGGATTGAAACGCGTGTATCAAAGTCAGGATTTTGAAGATCGGCAGATAATCCCCATTTAAATCGAGACAATAATCGTTCATCAACATCTTTCAAATCTTTCGGAGCTCTGTCCGAAGTTAGAATTAATTGTTTCCCGTTTTGGTGTAGACAATTGAAAATTTGAAAAAATATTTCTTGTGTTTTCTCTTTTTTAGCTAAAAACTGAACGTCGTCAACTATCAGCACATCTATCATTTGGTAAAAATGGAGAAAATCGTTGTAGTTTCCATTTTTAGCACTGTCTACATATTGATTGATGAATCGCTCTGAAGGCACATAGAGTACAGATTTTGTGTTTGAGATTTCTTTGATTCTATTTCCGATTGCATGGACTAAATGAGTTTTTCCAAGTCCAACACCACCAAATATCATTAATGGATTAAAAGCGGTTCCTCCAGGCTTATTGGCTACAGCATAACCAGCAGATCTTGCTAACCTGTTGCATTCGCCTTCTATAAAATTATCAAAAGTATAGGATGGATTAAGTTGGGAGTCAATATTTAATTTCTTAAGACCTGGAATAATAAACGGATTACGAATATTATTAGAAAGATTAATGGGCATTCCCATTTCATTTTTATTGTTGTGCGTAACATTCCTAGTAGGCATGTTCACGGTGTAAGGTCTACTCGTTCCTGCTCCAGTGTTATCTACAATGACATTGTATTCCAATTTTGAACCAGCTCCTAACTCTTTTTCTAACGTTTTTTTGAGCAATGCAACATAATGCTCTTCTAACCATTCATAAAAAAACTGACTCGGTACTTGAATGGTTAAAACCTTTTCTTCAAGTTTCATGGGTTTAATTGGAATAAACCAAGTCTTAAAACTTTGTGGATTGACATTATCTTTTATTGTCTGAATACATTTATTCCACACCGTTTCGTGTTGCTCACTCATTTAGTTAATTTTAGTTTGTAAGGTTTAGGTTAATAAAACGTAGTATACATTGCTGTATCAAATACCATCGCAATTTGGGGCAAAAAAAGTTTCTAAAAAAATATTTTTTCTATTGATTTTATGAAATTTTTTTATAACTATTGTTAAGGAGTGACAAGCCTTCATAGTTATTAATCTCATAATCAATACGTCCCATAAATATACCAGCCCATCCAGTTTGATTAATGAGTACATTATTTCCTTTTTTATTTGCAAATTCACGTGGATTATTCATAAAAGTATGGGTATGTCCTCCTAATATTAAATCAATATGGGTAGAGTTCTGAGCAAGTTTAACATCGCTTACTTTATCAGAATTGTATTTAAAACCTAAATGTGATAAACAGATCACTAAATTACACCCTTCAGATTTTAGATATTTAGCCACTTGATTTGCTTTTTTAATAGGCTCTTCATATTTAATATTTCCATAGAGGTTTTTAGGAACAAGCCCATTTAATTCAATTCCAACACCTAGAATACCAATTTTAAAGTTACCTTTTTTCACAATGGCATAGTTCTCAATTTTATTTTTTAAGGGGGTATTTTGGAAATTATAATTGGAATTTAAGAATTTAAATTTTGCATTTTTAAGATGATGACTTAATGCATCAATACCCAAATCAAAATCATGATTGCCTAATGTTGCGAAATCATATCCCATTGCACTCATGAGCTTAAATTCTAATTCACCGCCAAAAAAATTAAAATAGGGTGTTCCTTGAAAGATATCCCCACTGTCTAAAACTAAAACATGCTTGTATTTCGACTTTATTTCTTGAATGTAAGATGCTCGTTTTGATGCTCCACCCATTCCAGGATACTTTTTATGATTCATTGAAAATGATTCAATATGACTATGCCAATCATTGGTATGAAGAATAACCAATCGTTCATTATCAGCGCCCCAAGAAGGGATGCTAGGAAGTGTAACTCCAGCTGTTAGAATACCTAAATTTTTAATGAATTCTTTCCTATTCATAACGTTCGATTTTTAAAATCCAATTTAAGTGGATTGTTTTGTTTAATATAGTGTATCAATCCATCTCTAATTTTAATGTTGGTATCCCAACGTTTTTCTGATTTTGATAAAAAGTGATAACCATCTCCGCCATCTGCCATGTAATCATTGACAGCCACTAAATAATATTGCTTTTGTAAAGGCAATCTTAATTTATAATACCCAGAAGAGATAGGTTCTCCACCTTTCATCCTTATTAATTCAATACAATCTTTAAGTAATTCAGCTGATAGTTGTAATACAGTAATTTGATTATCAAAGGGCATAAGTTCGAAGGTTTCACCTAAAGTAATATCTCCAGAATCTAGTGTACTTCGTATACCTCCATAGTTTAAAATGCAAAGATCAATGGGGTAGCCTTCATTAATTGCTGTTTGTGCAATGGCGTCAGCCATCAAATTTGTCAAAGCACTTGAGGGTTTATATTTTTCTATAAACATGGGACAAAATCCAATAATTTGATCCATGGCACCATGCAAAGTATCCGAGTAAGGTTTTATAATAGAGTCAATAATATAATTGTTTTCAATGGTTGCTCCGATAGGAGTATTAATGGATGAAGAATATTTACTATAAGTTGGTATTTTACATTGAATTATTAAAATCCCAATCATCAAAAAAACGCCATTATATCTCATGTCTTAATGTTACAAATCTATTCATTTTCATTACTTTAAATTTTTAATGTTTGATGAAATGGAAATCGTTTTTTGAAGTATTTAGTTTATGAAATATGTTTGATTTTCTTTGAAGTAATATTTAGTGAACTTTATTCAAAATATAAAAGAGGCATTTTCATCTATTCGTACTAATGTTATGCGTACGATCATCACGTGTTTGATTATCTCATTTGGTATCATGGCTCTGGTTGGAATACTCACCGCTATAGAAGGCATAGAAACCAGTTTAGTTAAAAACTTTAGTTTTATGGGAGCCAATTCGTTTACAATTCAAAATCGCTCTTCAGGGTTTTCATTCGGTAAGAATAAACAACGAATAAATTATGCATCAATCTCATATCAAGAAGCAAAGGATTTTAAATCAAGATTTGATCAAGAAGCATTCGTTTCAATAAATTCAAATAATTCTTGGACTGCCACCGCTAAATACAGGACAAATCAAACGAATCCCAATAGTTCTATTATTGGAGGAGATGAGGCTTATATGCGTGTTGCTGGATATGAACTTAAAAATGGCAGAAATTTAACAAAAGCTGATGTAGATAGAGGTTTACCAGTTGCTGTTATTGGTCAAGAGATAAAAATGAGCCTGTTTGGAAATCAAACTTGTTTAAATAAATTCATAAAAGTTAATGGGGTTAAGCTAAAAGTGATTGGTTTATTTGAATCTAAAGGGGGAGCTTTTGATTTTGGTGGTGATCGGATAATACTAATTCCAGTAACTTTAGCTCGGGTAAAATTTGATCGAGAAAATATGAGTTATAATATTGGTTTGTCTTTGGATGATATAAATTCTATGGATAGGATGGTTGATTATTCAACGATAATTTTTAGACAAGTTAGGCGATTAAAAATAAAAGAAGAATCCAATTTTAGTGTTATTAAATCAGATAGTATATCCGAGTCTTTGTTAGAAAACTTAAGTTTAGTTTTGATTGGAGCTATTTTTATTGCTGTAATTACCTTGTTTGGGGCTGCTATTGCTTTAATGAATATTATGTTAGTCAGCGTTACGGAGAGAACCAAAGAAATAGGAACTCGTAAAGCTGTAGGAGCAAAGCGTTCAACAGTTCTCAATCAATTTATAATAGAGGCCATCACTATATGTCAAATTGGTGGGATTGGTGGTATTATTTTAGGATTGATAATGGGGAATTTGATAAGTAATTATATTGGTGGTGAGTTTTTAATACCTTGGAAGTGGATTTCGGTAGCTATAGGTGTATGTACACTTGTTGGACTTGGTGCTGGGATTTGGCCGGCTCGCAAAGCATCTCAAATAAATCCTATTGAAGCTTTAAGACATGAATAAAAAAAAGCTCAACGTAGTTGAGCTTTTTTTAAAATTATAGGATTCGAAATTAAATTACTCTTGAATAACCTCAACATCAATTTCTACGGAGACCTCCTTGTGAAGGCTAATAGTCACTTTATAATCGCCTAGATTTTTGATATCTGGAGCAGATATTTTTCTTTTGTCTATATCAAAACCTCGATCTACTATACTTTTTGCAAGTTGCATTACAGTCACAGATCCAAAAATTTTACCATTGGAACCAGCTTTGGTTGGAATGGTAATTTTAAGCCCATCTAATTTTTTAGCTAATTCTTCTGCGTCTGCTTTAATTTTAACTTGTTTGTGAGCAGCTTGTTTAATATTCTCTTCAGCCATTTTAATTGCTGATGGAGTAGCAATAGTTGCTAATCCTTGAGGTATAAGGTAGTTTCTACCGTATCCGTTTTTTACTTCAACGATATCATTTTTTTCACCAAACCCTTTTACAAAATCTTTTAATATTACTTTCATTTCTTTTAAAATTATGGGTTCGACTTATTTCATTTCATCTGCAACATAAGGAAGTAATGCAATGTGTCTGCATCGTTTTACTGCTGTTGCAACTTTACGTTGATATTTTAATGATGTACCTGTAATTCTTCGGGGTAATAATTTACCTTGTTCATTGATGAAAGCCATTAAGAAATCTGGATTCTTATAATCAATGTACTTGATACCGCTTTTCTTAAATCTGCAATATTTTTTGGGACGAACAACAGGAGTTCTAGTATATCTTTTTCTTTTTGCCATGATATTAATCCTCTGATTCTTGTGATGTTACTTCTGCCTCAGCTTTAGCGGGAGATGCCTGTTCAATAGCAGGTGCATCTTCTTTTTTCTGCTTTGGTTTATTAAATTCTCCGTTTCTTCTTCGTTCATTGTACTTCACTGCATGCTTATCTAACTTGATAGTAAGATACCTTAACACTTGTTCATCTCTTCTGTAAGCTAATTCTAGCTTATCAATAAGTTCTGTTTCTGTATCTGCAACAAATTCAAAAATTTGATAGAAACCTGTAGTTTTACTTTGGATAGGGTAGGCCATTTTGGTAAGCCCCCAATTTTCTTTGTGGATGAGCTCTCCACCATTTTCTGTAATCAACTTCTCGAATGAATTCGCAGCTTCCTGCAACATCTTTTCGCTAAGTACGGGTGTCAATATGACTACAGACTCGTAATTAGTTTTTGCCATTTTTTATAAATGTTTAAATTTTTAGGGCTGCGAAGATAGGCATTTATTTGTTTTTTATAAACATAAAAATTGTAACCATAAACATATATTTATTTTAAAGGTGGGGTATGTAGATCTTGAATAAATATTTAATACAATATCTCACTATTTTTTCAACACTTCTTGTTTATCCATCGATTGTAACTCTATTTTGTGGCAAAATAATCATGAGTTATATTGTTAGTGCAAGAAAATATCGTCCAAACACATTTGATAGTGTGGTTGGCCAAGAGCATATAACTGAAACTTTAATCAATGAAATTTCGAACGACCGTCTAGCACAAGCCTTTCTTTTTTGTGGTCCTAGAGGGGTTGGTAAAACTACTTGTGCTCGAATTCTTGCCAAAGAAATTAATAAAAACTCAGTTCCAGAAAATTATGATTTTTCTTACAATATTTTTGAATTAGACGCAGCCTCTCACAATTCTGTAGATGATATTCGTGCGTTGACAGAGCAAGTTAGGATACCACCTCAAACTGGAGACTACAAGGTGTATATTATTGATGAGGTCCATATGTTATCTCAACAGGCATTTAATGCATTTCTTAAAACTTTAGAAGAACCGCCAAGTTATGCTGTTTTTATTTTGGCCACCACAGAAAAACACAAAATTTTACCAACGATACTTTCCCGTTGTCAAGTGTTTAATTTTGATCGGATTCGAATTCCTCAAATTGTCAATCACTTAAAAGAAATTGCTCAGGAAGAAAAAATTTCGGCAGAAGAAAGTGCACTACATTTAATTGCTCAGAAAGCGGATGGTGCCATGCGAGATGCATTATCCATTTTTGATCAAATGGTGAGTTTTGGTGAAGCTGGAAAGGTCACCTATGCCGCAGTAATCAATCATTTAAATATTTTGGACTATGATTATTATTTTAAAATTGTCGATGGTTTCTTAGATGGAGACATCAGTCAAGTGCTTCTCATATTTGATGATATACAAGGCAATGGATTTGATGGGCAAATCTTTTTAAATGGTTTAGCCAATCATTTACGTGATTTATTGGTAGCTCAAAATGCCTCTAGTCAACAACTTTTGGAAAAATCTGAAGAAATGGCTTCGAAGTATCTGGATCAGGCCAAATCTGTTTCTGCCTCATTTATTGTGAATGCTATAAACATCATTGGTGAAGCTGATATCAATTACAAATCAAGTCAAAATCAACGATTGCATGTAGAACTGAGCCTAATAAAGTTAGCCTCACTTCAACACGCAATTGATGTCACTAAAAAAAAAAGCCAAAAAAATTAATTCTTAGCCAAACCGGTTATTATTCTCATTTATTTGAATCATATCATTCAGATGAGGTGGAGAGTCAAACTGAAGTTTCCTCACCTGCTAAAGAGACTCAGGAAATATCAGAAGTGGTTCGTATTGGTAGTTTGAGTAATCTGATGAAAACAAATAAGGATACAAATTACAAACAGCCTATTCCGGAAAATCAAGAAACAAAATCCATAACCAACGATTTAAAGGATTTATCTATAGAAACGGCTACTCATCTATTTAAGGAATATTCTAAGGAACTTGCTACTCAAAAAAGAACAAGTTTAGCTGCCTTTTTTGCTGATCCGTTAATTGAGGTTTCCAACAACGAAATTGTTTTCACAGTAGGTTCAAAGTTAGTTGAGTCAGAAATTATAGAAGAAAAATCCAAATTGATGGAGTATTTCAATTCCCATGGATTTATATTATCAGAGGTTTCGTGCCAAGTCAATGCCAAACAAATTAGTGCTTATAAATTATTTTCACCCAAGAAACAGATGGAGGCACTCATTGAAAAATACCCTGATCTCGAAGAATTTTCAAGTCGATTTTATTTAGATTTTGAATAAGTAGTTAGCATTAACTGGCCACAATCAACAAGTTAGGCTCAAATACCACATTATGCCATGTACGAGCTGTGCAAAAAAGAATAATTTTTTTAAACATGGTGTATTTCCACCAACCTATTTTTCGGATGACTTCTAATACTGGATTTTGATTTCGAATCAGTCCTCCACGTACATCAATGTTATTAAAACCGATACTTCGCATTACTTGAAGAGCAGAACTTTTATTGAGAAATGTTTCATGACTGATATCACCAAAAGCATATACACTAGTTTGTGGTGCATCCATATTGGGAGTGCGTAAGATTATTTTTCCTCCCGGATTAAGGCAGGCTTTAGCTTGGGTCAGAAAGTCAATAAGTTCATCTTTGGTAAAGTGTTCGATAATGTCTAACCCCATCAATACATCCACCTTTTCTCCTTTTGCAAAATAATCTTCGATGCTCATGCAATGAATATTTTTTATGCCAAGTTTATGCGCAATTTTAACTTGCTCTTCACTGATATCGTAACCCGAAATATTCACATATCCTGCATTTATGGCTGGTTTGATGAACGTCCCAAAACCACATCCTAAGTCTACAATTTTAGCATCCTTATTCTCAGGCAAAAGATGCACCAATTCTCTTTTATTATGAAGTGTTTGTTCTTCAAGCATTGCCATGTGGTCAATGTCTAATTTATTGACTTGGTTGGTGAAATAGTTGTTGTATATGGTGTCTCTGTATTTGAGCATAACGGCATGCAAACTTATGTTATTTTTGTTCGATGCTCAAAAGCTATTTTCATAAAAATAGAGTAGAAGCTGGGTGTGATGAAGCTGGACGAGGTTGTCTAGCAGGTCCAGTATATGCCGCTGCTGTAATTCTCCCCCCAGGTGTAAGACTTCCTCTATTGGATGATTCCAAAAAATTATCAGCAGCCGTTCGTCAAAAATTACGCATACAAATTGAATTAAAGGCTACAGCTTGGGCAGTAGCAAGCTGTACTGAACGCGAAATTGAGGAGTATAATATACTTAATTGTAGTATACTAGCCATGCAACGTGCCGTTCAAAAGCTAAAAGTCAGACCAGATCATCTTTTAATTGATGGCAATCAATTTAAGCCATTTGATGACTACACCTATACAACCATTGTTAAAGGAGATTCGAAGTTTAAAAGTATTGCAGCAGCGAGTATTTTGGCCAAAACGCATAGGGATACTTACATGGATAACCTGAGTTTAATACATCCTCGCTATGGCTTTGAAAAAAATAAAGGTTATGGCACAAAAAAACATGTGGAGTCTATTCAAAAACTCGGATATTTAGATTGCCACAGAAAAACATTCAAACTTAAAGGTATATCAATTCCTTAATTTTTTTTGTTGATAAGTCTATAACAAACGCTGGTAACTTCGTAGCTCATATGGCAAAATATCCATCTATTCATGAACGAATTGATTTGTCCTACAAAGAAAAGTGGCATGTCATTATTTTTGAAGCAGATACCCAAGAAGGTAGGCGCTTTGATATATGGCTACTATGGGTGATTTTATTTAGCATCCTAACTCTGATGGCTGACAGTGTTCCGTCGATTCATGCAGATTATTTTTTGGAACTTAAATATGCTGAATATTTTTTCACAGCAGTTTTCACACTCGAGTATTTTGCAAGATTATTGGTTAGTAGACATACCAAACGGTATGTTTTTAGTTTCTGGGGAGTGATAGACTTGGTCAGTACGATACCCACATATCTGACCTTCTTCTTCCCGGCATCTCCATTATTTAGGGTAATAAGAACGATTCGTTTATTACGTATATTTAAAGTATTACGATTGACCCGTTTTATGGGTGAAGCTCAAGGTATGGGTTCAGCTATTAGAAGAAGCGGCGCAAAAATTACTGTTTTTTTTGGTGTTGTTCTAGTTATTGTTGTCGTAATGGGGACACTTATGTATGTTATAGAACCAGAGGAGGCGGGTTTTACTAGTATCCCGAGGAGCATATATTGGGCTGTTGTTACATTAACTACGGTTGGATATGGAGATATAGCTCCAGTTACAGCTTTGGGACAATTTTTAAGTGCAGCATTAATGATTTTAGGATATGCTGTCATTGCAGTACCGACAGGTATTGTTAGTGTAGAGCTTTCACAAACCAACGGTAAGTTGGTGTGTTATGACTGCAACCATATTGAAACAGACACTACATCTAATTATTGCAAAAAATGCGGAGCGCACCTGAAGAAGTAAAAGACTATTATTACAATGAAGATGGTCTCTTAGTTTTTACAGAAGCATATCATCTCAAACGAGGGAATTGTTGTGGTAACAAATGTGTTAATTGTCCATACGACCATGTGAATGTAAGGGGTAAACCTAGCTAAATTGGATGCTTTGAACGGGTTGGATTCTGTGAATAAGGCGAATAGGGATGTATGTAAATATAAAACATACCAATAATGCTATTAAATTTATATAAACCAAGTAGTCATAGGGTAAGTGAAAAGGTACAGCATCCATGTAATAGGTGTCCGGATTTAGTTGAATAATCGTATACTTTTTTTGTAAATGAGCTAATCCTAACGCTATTATATTGCCTAGTAATAAACCTCCAAACAAAATAAATCCACCTTGCCAATTAAAAATGCTACCAATTTTAGACGATGAAGCACCCATGGACTTCAAAATACCAATCATTGGAATTCGCTCAATAATCAAAATAAGAAGCATTGTAATAATATTGATGATAGCCACAATACTCATAAGAATAATAATGACGAGGACATTTGTGTCAACAATATCTAACCACTGAAACATGGTTGGATACAGGTCTTGCATAGTCTGTATAGCATACGTATAATCCAGTAATTTGGATAATTGGTCTTGAATTTCTGGTGTAGAATTAGCGTCTTTAATATTGATTTGATACCCGCCAGCCTGGGTGTATGTCTGATCAACAATACGTTGGATAGATCTCAAGTCTGCAATGGCAAATTGTTTATCAAATTCTCGTAACCCCGTATTAAAAACTCCACAAATTTTTGGTTTTCTTCTTCGAACATCAGCTTGGTCAATAAAATAAAGATCTACTCTATCTCCAGTATCCAAATCTAAAATAGTTGCAGTGTACTCGGATATTAGGATGTCATAGGAGTCACTGGTGTCAGAATAAATAGGTATTTTACCCCAAACCAAATGTTTTTGATAAAAATAAAAATTGAAATTGGCGGGTACCCCTTTGAAAATAATACCTTCTAGAGTAGAGTCAGATTTTAGTATTCCTGCTTTGTGAATAAATGGATATATGGATTCAATAGCAGGATCATTTTTTGTTTTTGTTATAAAAGCAGAATCAATATCAAAAAGGTTCGTCTCATTACCAGAGGCAAGTTGATATCGAGTAACGTTAATATCCCCAGCATAACCTTTTACTTTTTCACGAATTTCTTTTTTGAAGCCGAGAAGAATTCCAAAAGATAGGATGACAACCGAAACACTAATTGATACCGCAATGATAGCTAGCAAAGTGACTGTTTTTGTAAACGTCTGTTGGGTTTTAAAGCTTAGCTTTTTAGCGATATGGTATCCAAATTGCATACTTTTGATTTACAAGATTAACATACAAATGAAGAAAACTGTACTTTTTAGCTTTTTGATGATGATTTTTTTCTCATGCACGTCCATGAGTACAGCACAATATCAAAAGAGCAATAGTAAAATAATCACTGGAGCCCAACAGCTTTCAACATATTTGCCACAAATTAAAGATAAGCGAGTAGCATTGTTGGTCAATCAAACTTCCACAATTGGATCTGTTCATTTAGTTGATACCTTAAAAAATTTGGGCATTGATATTCGAAAAGTATTTGCACCGGAACATGGCTTTAGAGGCGATCATAGTGCAGGAGCCCTCATAGATAATGGTGTGGATATTAAAACAGGTCTTTCTGTTGTTTCGTTATATGGTAAAAATAAAAAACCAACACCTGAAATGCTCCAAGATATTGACGTAGTAATTTTTGATATTCAAGATGTTGGCGTTCGTTTTTATACCTATATATCTACCATGCATTATGTTATGGAGTCATGCGCAGAACAAAACAAAAAACTCATTATTCTAGATAGACCCAATCCTAATGGATTTTATGTTGATGGACCAATTTTACAAAAAGAATACAGTTCCTTTATTGGAATGCACCCCATCCCAATTGTTCATGGCTTGACAGTTGGTGAATTAGCAGGAATGATTCAAGGAGAAAATTGGTTAAAAAATAATGTTAAATGTGACTATACTATAATCAAATGTGAAAACTATACTCATGATAGCTTATATCAATTACCCATCAAACCATCCCCCAATTTGCCCAATATGAATTCCGTATATCTATATCCATACCTTGGATTATTTGAAGGAACAAATGTAAGTATTGGTAGAGGCACTTCAACCCCATTTCAGATGGTAGGAAGGCCAGGTTTCAAAGGAGAAATTGAATTTACTCCACATGCAATACCCGGAATATCAGATAATCCCAAATATGAAGGCGAAATTTGCGGAGGTTATAGAATAGAGGATACTAAAAATCCGTCTTTTTTTGAAAAACCTGAACTTAATTTAGAATGGTTTCTCCTTTTTTATAAAAATAATACAGAAGAAAATGGTCCATTTTTTAAAGATTTTATATACAAATTAGTTGGTAATTCGTCCTTCAAGAACCAAGTTATATCAGGGATGACGTCTACAGAAATTCGTAAATCATGGCAAGAAGACTTAGATAAATACAAGCTCTTAAGAAAAAAATATCTTTTGTATCCTTAGTTGTTGTAAAAATCAAAAATTAACAACATATTTGCAGCCCTAAAAGTAGAGGTATGTCTAGAGTTTGTGATTTAACAGGTAAAAAAGCAATGAGTGGTAACAATGTTTCTCACTCAAAACGCAGAACTAAAAGAAGATTTTATCCTAATCTTCAAACCAAAAAATTCTACCTTCCTGAACAAGATGAGTGGATTACTTTGAAAGTAAGTACTTCAGCTTTGAAGACAATCAATAAAAAAGGAATCAGTGCTTGCTTAAACAGTTTATTGAAAAACGGAAAAATATAACCCATGGCAAAGAAAGGTAATAGAGTACAGGTAATATTAGAATGTACAGAACAAAAAGGAACCAACACTCCAGGAATGTCTCGATACATCACAACAAAAAATAAAAGGAACACCACGGAACGGATTGAATTAAAAAAATACAATCCATATATGAAAAAAGTAACGGTTCACAAAGAAATTAAATAATCATGGCAAAGAAAGTAGTAGCAACACTCAAAAAAGCTGGATCTGGAAGAGATTGGGCTAAAGTTATACGTTGTGTTAGAACACCAAAAACTGGTGCGTACACATTCAGAGAAGAAATGATGCCAACGGAATCTGTGAAAGAAGCCTTGGCCAAATAATACTAACAGAATTGTTTTAGAATAGAAAGCTTCCTATTTTTGATGGGAAGCTTTTTTGTTTTCACCCATGGGATTATTAGACTTTTTTAAGAAAAAACCAACCGAGATCCAAAAAGAAAAATTGGAGAATGGTCTTGAGAGAACAAGAACATCATTTTTAGATAAACTCTCAAAAGCTGTCATTGGAAAAAGTAAAATTGATGACGATTTTTTAGATAGTATTGAAGAGTTACTGATATCCTCTGATGTGGGTGTGGAGACCACAGTTAAAATAATCAATCGAATAGAATCGCGAGTTTCTAAAGACAAATATCTATCAGAAGAACAGCTCCAATCTATGCTGAAAGAAGAAATCATTCAATTGATTTCGGAAAATGAACAACAACAGAACCAGCAAGAGGTCAAGCCTTATGTTATTATGGTTGTAGGAGTAAATGGTGTTGGTAAAACAACAACTATTGGTAAATTAGCGAATTTATTTAAATCACAAGGATTGAAAGTGGTTCTAGGAGCAGCAGATACATTTAGAGCCGCTGCGGTTGATCAAATTAAAATTTGGGGAGAACGTGTAGGAGTAGAAGTGGTCGAGAAAGGAATGAATACAGACCCAGCTGCAGTTGCTTTTGAAGCAGTGAAATACGGAGCCGATCAACAAGCAGATGTGATTATTATTGATACTGCAGGTCGTTTACATAACAAGGTAAATTTAATGAATGAGCTATCTAAAATTAAACGCGTAATGGATAAACAGATAATTGGTGCACCTCATGAGGTGATGCTGGTTCTGGATGCGAGTACTGGGCAAAATGCGTTTGAACAAGCTAAACAGTTTACGGCTGCAACTGACGTGTCTTCATTAGCATTAACTAAGCTTGACGGAACGGCCAAAGGAGGGGTAGTCATTGGCATAAGTGACCAATTTAAAATTCCTATAAAATACATTGGTGTGGGTGAAAAAATGAATGACTTACAACTTTTTGATTCTAAAACATTCATTAATTCATTATTTAAATAAATGAAAACAAAAACACACAAACCCAATAAAGTGGCTATTGTAACTCTTGGATGCTCCAAAAATACAGTAGACTCTGAAGTTATTCAATCTCAATTGAGTCATGCGAATATTCAAACGGTTCATGAGGATACAGAAGGTGCAGATACCGTCATTATTAACACCTGTGGTTTTATTGACAATGCAAAACAAGAAAGTATCGACACGATATTAGATTATGCTGAAGCTAAAAAAGCAGGAAATCTTCAAAACCTGATTGTCACGGGTTGTTTGTCTGAACGTTTTAAGGCTGATTTATCACCAGAAATTCCTGAAGTCGATAAATGGTATGGTACATTTGAGTTGCCTCAACTTTTAAATAATTTAGGTGTTGATTACCGAAAAGAACTCCTCGGTGAACGTAAGTCTTCCGTTTCTAAACATTATGCCTACATGAAAATATCGGAGGGATGTGATAGACCTTGTTCTTTTTGTGCTATTCCGCTGATGCGTGGCAAACATGTTTCAAAATCAATGGAAGATCTCGTCACCGAAGCAAAAGCTCTAGTAAGAGACGGTATTCAAGAAATTATGCTTATTGCTCAAGATTCCACTTACTATGGAATCGATCTTTATGGGGATAGAAAATTAGCTGAATTAATGGATCGATTAAGTGACGTGGATGGTCTTAAATGGATCCGATTACATTATGCATATCCATCGAAATTTCCTTTTGATATACTACCTATTATGAATGCTAAACCCAACATTTGTAAATACCTAGATATACCTATTCAGCATATTTCCGATAACGTATTGAAATCAATGCGTCGAGGTATCACCAAAAGAAGAACTGAAGAAGTGTTGGATCGTATAAAGTCAGAAGTTTCAGGAATAGCACTAAGAACTACACTATTGGTTGGCCATCCTGGAGAATATGATAAAGATTTTGACGAACTAAAGGACTTTGTGACGCGATATCAATTCAATAGGCTTGGTGTATTTACGTATTCACACGAAGAGGGCACACATGCTGGGACCATGGACGATCATGTTGATATGGAACTAAAACTGAGTAGAGCTGATGAAATTATGGCCTTGCAGCATGATATATCCTGGGGTCATAATCAGGCTCTAATTGGATCAACACAACAAGTTGTTATTGATAGGATAGAGGGAGATAGTTATATTGGTAGGACTCAATTTGATTCTCCAGAAGTGGATAATGAAGTTATTATACCATTAAATGAAGGTTATATTCGAGTGGGTGATTTTGTAAATACGCAAATAATTGGAGCGGAATCTTTTGATTTAATTGCTAAGTTAGAAAAATAGTGAAATTTGAGAGCATATCGCGCGATGAGACTTTCTTTAGTAGTCCTTTAATTGAGGCCTATTTAAATTCGGATATTCTAAAAAATCATATTTCATTTTTTCCAGGAGTTGAGGGTGTATCTGAAGCTGTGAAGGAGAAATCATCCTTTCCTCAAGATAGAAGAGATACGCTCGTCGAAGATCTTCTAAATCAATACCACAACGCAAAAATTGATTTGGACGAATTTCCTTTGGTAAAAAAAAATATTCTGAAGCTAAAGAATGAAAATACTTTTACCATCACTACAGGTCAACAAATTCATATTGGTCTAGGACCGATGTATGTTTTATATAAAATTTGGGATACGCTGTCTATCGTTAAACAATTAAATACTTTACATAAAGACCAATATTTTGTTCCCATGTTTTGGATGGCTTCTGAGGATCATGATCTTGAAGAAATAGCCTCCATTTCTTATTTTAAGGAGACCAAAATATGGAGAACAGACCAATCTGGTGCTGTGGGAAGGATGCACCCCGGTGGGATAGCAGAATTATTTCAATCGTTTATTGATGAACTTAACTGGAATGAAATACAGCTTGATTTTCTTACTGCAGCAAAATTAACGTATGAAAAATCAGAGACTCTCTCAGTTGCTTTTAGAAAGTTATTGCACCAATACACGTGCCATACTGGTTTAGTAATTATAGATCCCGATAGGAAATTGCTTAAAAAGGAGTTTTGTTCTGTAATGGTTGATGAATTAAACCATAAAAATGGGCCACAATTAGAAAGGTATACCAATCAATTAGAATCCATAGGCTTTCGTCGGCAGCTGAAAGTGAGATCATGTAATTTATTTTTATTAGAGAACAACAATCGTATACGAATTGATGATATAAAATCTATCACCAAAAAGGATATAGCAACTTTTGTTAACGAAAATTATGCAAATTTAAGTCCAAATGCAGCTTTACGTCCACTTTATCAAGAATGGATATTGCCTAATGTGTGTTATGTTGGTGGCGCAGGAGAATTAAATTATTGGTTACAACTAAAAGGTTTGTTTGATAATTACTCGATGGCAATGCCCTCTTTTCATTTGCGAACATCGTGCGTACTCTTACCACCAAAAATAGCTAGGAAGTTTGCTGATATTGGTTTTGATAATTTATTTAAATCAGACAAAAAAATAGCTTTATTGTTAAATCAAAATTTAGCTGAAATAGATCAAAAAATAAATACTAATTTCGAGAAAATTAAGACGAGTATTTCAGAGTACGATACCCTGGTTAATAGCACATTCAAAGGGTTTAAACTTGATTCAAAATGGGGTAAATTACAGTCCAAATTAAATGAAATTCAAAGTTTAGTAGATCATCAGTTTCAAAAAAAGCTTAGCCAAACTCATGAATTAGATTCAATTTTAAAAATACAGAAAATCTATTTTAATAAAGAATCAGTCCAAGAACGTAGGGATCATATTGGGATTTTTTCACAACAATTAAAACTTGATTCGAAAACGATAGAAAGAAATTTCGGGTATCAATCCATCAATAAGGTGTTATTTATAATTACTTAATATGTTGTTGGTATTATAAAAAATTGTATTTTTGTACCAAAATAGACAAACTATATTTAAGTAATAACATTCTATCAATGAATACGACAATACAAATCATGAAATCATTTAAATCATTATTGCTACTATTAGCCATTGCTGGTTATTCTAGTGCACAAGCTCAAGGAGATTATTTCTCAAAGTTTAGACCTGCTCAAAAATGGTCAATCGGTGCTCAATTCAGTCCTACATTTGGTCACTCTGACGCTCCGAATGAAAATTTATCTTTTTCAGGAGGTCTTCATTTAAAATATTCAGTTTCTCAGACTGTTGGTTTTAAAGCTTCTACAAATTTAGGTTCAATGGTAGGTAATAGAAATGGTACAACAAATTTCTGGTCTTCTACACGATCTGAATCTGGTGATTCATATGAATATACGAACAAATTTATGGATGCAGATGTTTCTGCTGTAATCACTGCAGGTAACTGGTCATTCTTAAGACCATTGAGAAAATTACAAACCTATGTTAGTGCAGGTGTGGGTATCATTAAAAGTGATGTTGAAGGATCTTTTGCAGATGGTGCAGATGCTAATAATTATTTTAGAAATTTCCCAAACAGTTTTGTAGGATACGATGCGAATAATATTGAGACTACTGAACCTGCTGCAGTCGTTCAAGCTAAAAGTTCTTATGCCAATACTGACTTAACTTATCCTTTGGGTTTGGGTTTAAAGTACAACTTAAGCAAAAATTTTGATTTAGGTTTAGAGTGGAAAACACGCTTAACACGATCAGATAAATTAGATGCATTTAGTTTTGATGTTAAAAACAACAGAGCTTGGGATTACTACTCAACTCTTGGTGTCCAGTTAGCTTTCAAATTTGGAAATAAAGATAGAGACGATCACTACGATTGGCTGAACCCTGTAGAAACATTATTTACTGATATTGATTCTATTAATAAAGGAATAAAAAAATTAATGGCTGACACAGATGGAGATGGAGTAGGTGATTATTTTGATAAAGATAACGAAACTCCTAAAGGTGTAAAAACATATGGAGACGGAACTGCTGTTGACACAGACGGTGATGGTGTTCCTGACAGTCAAGATCAAGAGAAATTTTCTTTAGTAACGGATGTAGATGAGAATGGTGTTGCCAAAGACGATGATAATGATGGTATTCCCAATTCATTGGATGAAGAACCAAACAGTGCATCTGGTTCCATTGTTGATGCTAAAGGTAAAACCATTGAAATTAATAATTCATCATACAACTGTAAAAATGTAACGCTTCCAACAATCATGTTTGATGGAGGAAGTTCTCAAATTTCATCATCATCATATGGTGTATTATACACGTTAGCTGAAAAATTAAGAATGTGTCCTAGCTTAAATATCACAGCAACTGGATACACACAAAGTAAAAGTGGTGAACGTTTAGCATGGAAAAGAGCAAACGCTATTATTGATCACTTAGAGGCTAACTACGGTATCGAAAGAAGTAGAATCTCAATTGATTATGCTGCTAGTTCAGGAATTGAATTTGCATCTAAAAGAATTGATTTTACCCAAAAAAAATAATTTAATAAATATTCATTAACAAAATAAAAAAGGCTTCGATTTATCGGGGCCTTTTTTATTTTGTATAATTGTATCTATCAATATGAGATATTATTTATTATTAACTTCGATTTTATGGGTGTTTGGTCTTCATGCTCAAATTAAAAAGGAGATGAAATTATTGGTTGATGTTTCTGATTTAAAAAATCAATCAGGATATCAATTGATGTATACTAAATTGGTTAATCAATCAGATATAACTTTACGTTTTGGTACCACATTATTTATTGATACTGATAAAGAAACCAGATATGATACCTTTAATTCTAGTCAAGGAACAATCACTTATAATTTATCTCTAGGACTTCAAAAACAATTAAAGTTAGCGAATAACCCTAAAGTTAAACTATATGCTGGCATGGATGGTTATTGGCACTCTACATTAAATAAAAAGACATATGAAAGTTATTATGGATATTATTGGAATGTTGGCGTTCAACCTTTATTTGGCCTTTACTTTGATCCCAACAAAAACATACGCTTATCTGTAGAGTCCAGATCTAAATTTAACTTTAATTTTCAAGAATATTCGGCTCCTGGAGATAATATAGATCAACGAATTGATTTTAGATCATTAGATCAAATCATGTTTGGGATTGGTTACCTTTTCTAAAAGCTATTTATAATATCAGAAAAGGAACTTGCATTTAGTGCTGCTCCACCAATTAATCCACCATCTATGTCACTGCAGCTAAATAGTTCTTTTGCATTATTTGGTTTTACGCTTCCTCCATATAAGATGGGAATTAAATTGGCTATTATTTCGCCATATTGATTAGCTATTGTCTTACGGATATGATGATGTATTTCTTGAGCTTGTTCAGGAGTTGCTGTTTCACCTGTTCCTATAGCCCAAACGGGTTCATAAGCAATGATACATTGAGATAATTCCATCTCATTCAATTGGAAAAGCCCTTGTTCAATTTGTTTTTTAATGACACTGAAATGATCACCATCTTTTCTTTGTGATAATGTCTCTCCGCAACAGTATATCGGATTCATACCTTGATTAATCAGATTGGTTACTTTAAATGATAAAGCTAAACTATCCTCTAAAAAATATTCACGTCTTTCACTATGTCCAACAATAACATACTCAACACCTACACTTTTTAGCATCCCAATAGATATTTCACCGGTGTAAGCTCCATTTTCTTGTTGATGACAATTTTGTGCAGCAAGTTTTATCGTTGAATTGGATATTAACTCTCGAAAGCTACTCAGGTGAATGTAGGGTGGTGCGATGACAGTAGTAACCTCTTGATTGATTTTTTTTTCTAGGAGTTCTTTAAGTAATTTTTCTCCTTGATTAAGATCAAGGTTCATTTTCCAGTTTCCAGCAACAATTTTTTTTCTCATTTATCTCTTAATTTTTTTCCCAAAATCTATATTGAGCTGTTTCTTCAAATATGGTTTCGAGCATATTTTTGTCAATTTCTGTAAATATTATATTTCTTCTTTCAAGCACTTTGATTGCAGTTTGAAAAGCTTTATCAGTCTGATAAGTGGCAAAACCGGCTGATCCTCCCCATGTAAAAGATGGAATGTAATTTCTAGGAAAGTTACTTCCAAATATATTGGCAGAGACACCCACTATTGTTCCTGTGTTAAACATCGTATTGATGCCACATTTGCTATGATCTCCCATAATTAGCCCACAAAATTGAAGTCCTGTGTCAATAAATCGCTGTTTATTATAATTCCAAAGTTTTACATTAGCATAATTATTTTTCAAATTAGAACTGTTTGTATCTGCTCCAAGGTTGCACCATTCTCCGATTACCGAATTGCCTAAAAATCCATCGTGGCCTTTATTACTATTTTTTAAAAATACAGAATTACTTATTTCTCCACCTACTTTACAATTTGGGCCTATAGAGGTGTCTCCATAAATTTTAGCCCCCATTTTAACTGTTGAATATTCACCAAGAGAAAAAGGTCCTTTGATTAAGCTTCCTTCCATCACTGTTGATCCTTTACCCAGATAAATAGGTCCATGAGTGCAATTGAATACAGCCGCTTCAGCGTTTACTCCTTCCTCAATGAATATTTCATCACCTATTACGGTATTTGTTGAAGAAAGTTTGTAAGAGGTTTTCCCTTTGGTTAATTGAGCATAATCTTGTATAATCTCAGACCCATTAAACGTAAAAATATCATATACAAATGCTATTTTAGTGCAATCAACTTCACTGGAATTAGTTGTTAGATTGGTTTCTTGTATCTCCTTATAATTTTTAAATTGATGATTAGATCTAATAGCAATTATTTCTTTATCATTCATTAAACATTCTCCAATGGATAGTTTTTTTATCTGAGTTATCAGATTTTCATTTGGAAGTACTCTTCCATTGATGTATAAATTATCTTTCGAAAATTTAGTAGGGTATTTGGCTGATAAATAATCTTGAGTGATGAATGAAACACTTAATGATAAAGTTCTCTGCCATTTTTCAGTAATAGTTTGAATACCTACTTTCAATTCACTACACGGTCTGGAAAAGGTCAAGGGCAAAAGATTTGTCCTTCCATGATCATCAAATAATATTACATTCATAAAAAAAGCTCTCCAAATATAGAGAGCCTTATTGAGATTGTTTCAGGTTTTGTTTATTTCTTTTTGGCAAAACGCTTATTGAATTTATCAATTCGACCAGCGGTATCCACAAAATTAGTTTTACCTGTGTAGAATGGATGAGATGCGCTAGATATCTCTAACTTGTACACGGGGTATTCATTTCCATCTTCGTAGGTAATATTTTCTTTTGTTTCTACACATGACTTGGTAAGAAACTGATAACCATTGGACATATCTTTAAATACCACTAATCGGTAATTGCTTGGGTGTATTTCGTTTTTCATCGATATAAATTTATCTTTTTGTATTTATATGAATAATTCTTTCGAATTAATCTTAATTTCCTTTAAAAGGATTGCAAATTTAGTATAATTTGCAATCAATTCAAATGCAAAAACAAATTAAAACTACTTTGAACTATTTAATTCAATTTTTCTTGTTAGTTTTCCCTTTTTGGATTAGTCGTTTGTGGTTAATTTTTTCTAATCAAGAACTATCCATTGATAACGTCATTAATTATTTGTTTTACGCTATACGTTTTGATTTGAAAACGATGGCTATATGGTATGCGCCATTATTTATTTTACTTGGTATTCATATTTTTTTTAAAAAGAAGTGGTTAAAACAACTATCTCTTTTTGTATTTAGCATCCTATTCCTACTTGCTTTTTCCTTTAATATAATTGCTGTACTTTATTATCCTTTTAGTAAAAGTATTGCCGGAATTGAAATTTTTCAACTGCTAAAGGGGCAGGATAGTCAAGTAATATGGAGTTATATTATAGATTACTGGCTCATTTTTTTATTGAGTACCATTGTCGTTGGTTTTGTTATTTATGCCTACAATTATTACTCTTTTAGTATTCAAAAGAAATTTCGAAATTGGTATTTGGGAATTCATCTTATACTTATTGTTTTTCTTGCCAGAGGCGGCATCGCCTTAAAACCGTTAAACTTAATGGATGCGTATGCACGTCTTTCTAATAAAGAGGTAACATCAGCTGTCTCACCCTTGTATGTTCTTTTAGAATCATATGGAAAACAACAAATTACATATGAGGCTTATTTTTCTGACGAATCATTATCGTCATCTATGGTTTTAGATGTAAAGAATTACTCTGATTTTAAGATAGAAAATCCCAATATTTGTTTAATATTATTAGAAAGTTTTGGTAAAGAATACACAGGAGCCAATATTAGTAACAGACCCAGTTATACACCGTTTATAGATTCATTATCTAATCATTCTATTCATTATATAAATGCCTATGCAAATGGATTACGTTCTATTGATGCTGTTGCTTCTTGTATGGCTGGAATTCCAAGCTTGATGAAACAGCCTTTCATAGGATCATTATATACTCAATCATCTATCAATACACTTCCCAAAGTATTGAAAAATACAGGTTATCATACTTCATTTTTTCATGGGGCTGATGAGCTGTCCATGGGATTTAAACCCTATTTAGAGTCTCAACAGATTGGGGGGTATTTTGCAAAACAAAATTATCCATCCATGAGTGATTTTGATGGGACTTGGGGAATATTTGATGGTCCATTTTTAAGCTATTTTGCCTCAAAACTTGATCATGAAATTCAGCCTTGGTTTTCAGGAATTTTCACTTTAAGTAGTCATCATCCATACCATATACCTAGAGAATATAATCATTTACCAATAGGTTCTTTGGAAATACATCAGTCGATTCGCTATACCGATGAGTCACTCCGATTATTTTTTGCCTCAATATCAAAAAAATCGTGGTTTAAAAATACTATTTTCATCATAACAGCTGATCATTCATCTATTAATGAGACCCCACCCTATCAGACCTACAGGGGTAAATACGAAGTACCACTTATGATTTATGCTCCAAGCATTTTTAAACCAAAGAAAATTGAAATGCCTGTTCAACACATAGATATTTTCTCCACGATTCAACATATAGCTTCATCCGGAACTCATCTTGCGTTGGGGCATACACTGTTAGATAGTTCCTCAAGAGATATTGTTCATTTTGATGGAAATATATATGTGTATACTACTGATTCATTATCGTTGGAATGGAACGGTAATGATTATACTCGATTATATAATTATAAAAAGGATCCGGTTCATTTTAAAAATTTGGCAGATATTGAACCTGAAACTACGCTTATCTTACTAAATAAGTTAAAAATGTATATTCAGAAGTACAACTATAGGTTGCTGAATGACAAATTTTAAAAGCGGTGACTTACATTTGCTGTAATGCAAAAACCTTCTAATCCACAAGGAACTAGGGACTTTGGACCTGATATAATGCAAAAAAGAGATTTTATCTTGGGCATTATTAAAAATATTTTTTTAAAATATGGATTTGAACCCCTCGAAACACCTGCATTAGAAAAATTGAGTATGCTTACTGGAAAGTATGGGGACGAAGGTGATAAATTACTTTACAAAATTAGAAGTAATCGAGAAATCACCCATGAAGTGGATGATGATAAAGCTCAAGTTATACGTGAAAACTTCCCAAACCAATGGATACCTGGAGTATCTAAATTAGGATTGAGGTATGATTTAACGGTACCTTTTGCTCGCTATGTTGTACAGCATCGAAATGAAATTACTTTTCCATTCAGAAGATATCAAATTCAACCTGTATGGAGGGCCGATAGACCTCAAAAAGGGAGATTTAGAGAATTTACTCAATGTGATGCGGATTGTATAGGAAGTAACTCCTTAATCCATGAAGCAGATTTAGTTCAGATATATAATGAGGTTTTTATACAACTTGGGTTACCTAATGCTATTTTAAAAATTAATCATCGTAAATTTTTAGAAGCAATGGTAGATGAGTTAAAATTAGACTTTCCTGTAACGAAGTTTACTTCAACTCTTGATAAACTTGATAAAATTGGTAAAGATGGAGTAATCCTAGAATTATTAAATCTTGGCGTAACCCAGGAAATGTGCAACCAACTTTTTCAAATGATTACTAATACTACGATAACCCATGATTCTTTAGATCAATTATCTACTGCATTTAATAATAATGTATTGGCTTTAACCGCGATTGATGATTTGAGATCTATATTACAGTATACTGAAGCAATCCAATTTGTCATTAAAATTGAGTTGGATCTTAGTTTAGCACGTGGATTAGATTATTACACTGGCTGTATTTTTGAGGCTATGATACCTAATAGTGGAATAGGTAGTGTTTCTGGAGGGGGAAGATATGATAATTTAACTGGTATTTTCGGACTCAATGATGTTTCTGGAGTTGGAATTAGTTTTGGTGTAGATCGAATTTTTGAAATCCTAGAATCTCAAAAATTATGGCCCATTACTCATTCTTCAAATCCATCTATTCTTTTCTGCCATTTTGATAAAGATACGCAGATATATGCTGTAAAAGTGGCCAATCAGTTTCGTGAAAAGGGTTTTAGGGTGTTGGTTTATCCTGATCAGAAAAAAATTAATAAACAGTTTGATTTTGCGAATGCCAAGAGATTTAAATATGCAATTATTGTAGGAAAAGAAGAAATGGAAACAAATATGCTTTCGATTAAAAACTTAATGACTGGTAAACAAGAAAAACGATCCATTGAGGAGAGTCTAATTTTTTTTGATCGTGAAAAGATTTAATTTTAAAAATCAAATCATTTTTGAAAACGAAAATTATCTAGCTATAAATAAGCCTTCTGGAGTTAGTAGTTTACATGAACGTATTGGTATTGCAAATTCCGTTTTTGAGCAAGCTAAAATTTATGATCATAATTTACAATTGTGTCATCGCTTAGACAAAGAGACCAGTGGTGTATTATTGCTCTCCAAACATACAGATGCATACGTTCATGCCGCTAAAGCTTTCGAAAAAAGAGAAGTTCAAAAAAATTATCATGCCATTTCTCATAGGGTTCACCAATTTAAAGATTTTGTAGTGGAATTACCATTAATCACTACTCGAAGTGGGAGAAGTGCTGTTGACAAATCCAAAGGTAAACCCAGTAAAACTACATTCAATACCATTGAGAAATTCATCCACTATACGTTAATTTCATGTAATCCACATACTGGACGTCAACATCAAATTAGAATACACTTGGCTTCTCAAAATGCACCAATAGCTGCAGATGAAATTTATGGAGGTAAACGACCATTTTTATCTAACTATAAAAAGAAATTTAACCTCAAACAAAACACAGAAGAAAAACCAATGATTCAACGGTTTGCTTTGCATGCTTTTGCACTGGAGATACCTGACTTAAATGGTAATTTGATTCATATTAACGCTAAATACCCAAAGGATTTTCAGGTATTTTTATCGCAACTGCAAAAATTTGATAAGCTATTTGTCTAGGTATTATTTTTTTTCAGGGTCTTTAATTTCCCAAATTTTAAAGTGCTTTACTTTTTGTTTAAGCAAGGCATGATCTAAAACTTCACTCATTTGATCGACAAAGTAGAATTTTAGATTTTCAATATAAGAAGGATTTATGTCATCAATATCTTTTTTATTCGCTTTTGACATGATGATTTCTTGAATTCCAGCTCGTTTAGCAGCTAATATTTTTTCTTTGATTCCACCAACGGGTAACACTTTACCACGAAGGGTAATTTCTCCAGTCATGGCCAATCTCTTTTTTACTTTTTGTTGAGTTATGATAGAGGCTAATGCAGTTAATATAGTTATTCCTGCACTCGGTCCATCTTTGGGAACAGCTCCAGCAGGAAAATGTATATGGATATCATATTGATCAAACACAAGGTGATTGATACCATAGCTTTCTCCATTGGCTTTCAACCAGGTATGAGCATTGATGGCACTTTCTTTCATAACATCTCCTAATTGTCCAGTAAGCGTTATCTTTCCTTTACCTTTCGTAAGTGATGTCTCTACAAATAATATATCTCCACCTACGCTTGTCCATGCTAGTCCAGTAACGACACCAGCTACTTCATTGTTTTCGTAGAGGTCTTTCTCAATTTTATCAGTACCAAGTATTTTTTCAACACCATTTGAAGAAATAGTAGGTTTAGGTTGATTTCCATAAACCAATTCCTTGGCTTGCCAACGACAAATTTTTGCCAATTGTTTGTCTAATCTTCGCACTCCACTTTCCCGGGTGTATTCGTCAATTATTTTTTCAATTGTTTTGTCATTTAGTTTGATATCTTTCGATTTTAATCCATGCTCTTTCCTTTGTTTTGGGAGCAAATGTTTTTTGGCAATGCCAATTTTTTCTTCAACGGTGTATCCTGTTATATCAATAATCTCCATTCGATCTCTTAAGGCAGGTTGAATGGTGTCTAGTCTGTTAGCCGTAGCAATAAATAACACTTTACTTAAATCATAGTCCAATTCCACGTAATTATCATGGAATGCATTGTTTTGCTCAGGATCTAAAATTTCTAATAAGGCAGATGAAGGGTCACCGCGAAAATCGTTACCAATTTTATCAATTTCATCCAAAACAAATATGGGATTGCTTTTGCCTGCTTTTTTGAGGGATTGTATAATTCTTCCGGGCATAGCACCAATATATGTTTTTCGATGCCCTCTAAGCTCAGATTCATCATGAAGTCCACCTAAACTCATGCGTACATATTTTCTGCCCATGGCTTTAGCAATGGATTTGCCTAATGATGTTTTACCAACTCCTGGAGGGCCATATAAACAAAGGATAGGAGACTTCATATCTCCTTTAAGTTTGAGTACAGCTAAGTATTCGAGTATTCTTTCTTTTACTTTTTCTAATCCAAAATGATCACTATCTAGCACTTTTTTTGCACGTTTCAAGTCAAAATTATCTGTAGAATATTCTTCCCAAGGCAATTCTAGTAAAAGTTCAGCATAGTTAAGTCCTACAGAATAATCTGGGGTTGCAGGATTCATTCTCATCAATCGGTCCAATTCTTTATTGAAGGATTTGGCAACTTGCTCACTCCATTTTTTCTTGGCACCTTGGATTCTAAGATCATCAATTTCTTTATCAGGTGAATCATGACCTAATTCTTCTTGAATGGCACGTATTTGTTGTTGAAGAAAGTATTCTTTTTGTTGTTGGTCAAGATCTACCTTAACTTTAGTATGGATTTTATTTTTAAGCTCGAGCATTTGCAATTCTTTATCAAGAAAGAATAATACTCGATTTGCTTTTTTCTTAAAATTCGAAATTTCGAGGATTTCTTGTTTTTCATCTACACTTACATTTAGATTAGAAGAAATGAAATTGACTAAAAAGTTTGGAGAGTTAATATTTTTGAGCGCAAAGTTTGCCTCCGAGGGAATATTGGGTGATGCAGCTACTATTTTGGATGCTAATTCTCTGATACTTTCAATAGTTGCATTCGTTTCTTTACTTTTAGTTGCTTTTTCGTCTGTAAATGCCTCAATATTACCTCTAAAATAAGGGTCTTCTTCAGTAATTGAATTTAATGTAAATTTTCGTTTCCCCTGAATAATAACAGTTATGTTGCCATCAGGCATTTTGAGCATTTTAAGAATATGAGCTAGGGTGCCAGTGTTATAAAGATCTTGTGCTGTTGGATCCTCGATTTGTTGATCTTTTTGTGTGACTACACCAATTATTTTGTTGCCTTTATATGCATCTTGAATTAATTTGATTGATTTGTCCCTACCTACTGTTACTGGAAAAACAACACCCGGGAATAATACGGTATTACGAAGTGGTAATAATGGCAGATTATCTGGGTAATCGCCGATATTGTCATCCTCAAAATCACTGTCTGCAATGACAGAAATCACTTCAGATCCGTCTTCACTTCCTAAAAAATCAGTATCTAGCTTAAATCGTTGGTCAAATGTCATGTTGTCTTATTCTATTGTGTCTGGGTTGTGCCTGTATCAGCATTTGGTATATGGCAAAGTATATGCCATACAGATCATGAACGTTGAATTTAAATTAATTTTATTTGTCTAGAGAATCAAATAATTCTGCCTTTTTTGCAGACCAATAAAAAAGAATACAACCTACTATTAACATCGAGCTCAATTTTAAACAAGTATACCATTCTTTGAAAATGATATTTCCAATTAAAAACAAAAAGGAGTATACGAGTAGTATTCCGCCTAGCCAAGCTAAAAAGAGGTGCGGGATTGTTTTTTTAAATTGCTCAAATCCATTTGGATAGATTTTGTTTTTGAAGCTTTGTATGTGAGTTTTGGGGTCTGGTTTTGTAAGTAAACTTACCAAAATCCAACAACAAGTAGTTACTCCGACAGTAATGAAAAAAGATGTTGGGTTACTTGATAATGACTCACCAAGAATAGGATAATCATGTACCCAAACAAATTTGAGTAAACCATAGACTATGAATGGTATAATAGTAGCTGCAATTTCTGCCCAAGCATTGATTCGAAACCAAAACCATCTTAACATCAATAAAAGTCCTAACCCAGCCCCACATTCCATAATAAATTCCCAAACACCACTGATGGACTTAACCTGTGTAGTCACTATAAGTGCTAAAATCATGATACCAAATGTCACCCGTCTACTCATTCGTAAAATGGAATGATTATTTGATTTTTTATGATTCCAAACATCATTGATGACATAACTGGCTCCCCAATTGAGATGTGTAGATACCGTACTCATATAAGCGCCTAAAAATGCAACCATTAATAGCCCCCTCATACCTGACGGTAAAAAATCTTTCATAGCCATTACAAAGCCTAGTTTTTTATCATCAACTCCAAGTTCTGGATATAAAACAACGGAACATAAAGCGACAATAATCCATGGCCATGGTCGTATTCCATAATGCGCAAATTGAAAAAAGAAGGTAGCCATGAATGAGTGCTTCTCATTTTTAGCACTAAACATACGTTGTGCAATATATCCACCACCTCCTGGTTCTGCTCCAGGATACCAACTGCTCCACCATACCATTCCAGCAATGGCAATAAAAGAAGCTAATCCCATGGATAAGGAAGTGCCACCAGATGAATTTTCAATGGAAGGGAGAATTTTTAATGAGTAAGGCGGTAACGCATCTTTAAGTCCAGAAATTCCTCCAATTTTATCTGAATTTACTACTAATATTGCAAGAACTATACAGCCGATCAGAGCCACAAAAAATTGAAAAGCATCGGTAAGTGCGACACCTAATAAGCCACTAAATGAGGAATATATAGCGACTAAAAACATAGCTAAAGCAGTAAAGCCAAATAATGCCATTCCAGTAAGACCAAAAAACACTTCTAAGATTGCCATGAGTGCTAAATTTACCCAGGCAAGAATGATGGCATTCATGACAACGCCTAAGTATAATGCTTTGAATTTCTTCAACCATAAGGCTTGCACTCCGTCATATCTTAGCGTGATAAACTCGGCATCTGTTACCACATTGCTTCTCCTCCATAATTGAGCATAAAATACAGCAGTAAACATTCCGCCCAATAGCATATTCCACCATACCCAATTACCAGATATACCATTTTTAGCGACTAACTCAGTAACTGCTAAAGGAGTATCCGCGGCAAATGTAGTAGCAACCATGCTTAGGCCTGCCAGATACCAAGGTAAATTTTTTCCTCCTAAAAAAAAACCATCAATCCCTTTATTCATTGAATTTTTGGCGTACCACCCTATGATAACCGTAATAAGTATAAAAAAACCAATAATACAATAATCGAGTGCAGTTAAGACCATTTTGTTTGCATGTTTATAATGTCATATCAATTGTCAATTTTAAGTAACATTTATATAAATGTTCTAATTATTAATTAACATTCTATCTTTGCGCCATTAAAAATAAAAAATATGAAGAACATTAAATTTTTATCAATGATTGCTCTATTAAGTTTTGGAGCTACACTTTTCACAAATTGTTCTGGTGGCGATGACCCAGAACCAAAACCAGTTTTAAACTTTTTAGGTGGTAATTATATTAGCACAAATACCAGTTTAGCGGCTAATTCTGCTTTTTCTATTGCTGTGACTGCTAACCATACTAAAAATATTAAATCTTTAAAAGTTATTCAATCACTAGATGGTCAAGTTGATGTAGAATTAGTAGATTCTGCATACAATGACAAAACAATTGCTGAGTTTGTATTTAATGGTACAACCGCTGCCACTGCTGGAACCGAAATTTATACATTTATAGTTGCAGATAAAGATGGTATTTCAACTAGTAAATCAATAACTATAACCAATATAGGTGACTCAGGCGCTGATTTGGATGTTTTTACTGAAGACAATAATGGAAATCCTTTTCGAGTATACAACTTCAAAGGATCTAAAACGGGTGCTTATGAAATGGCTGGAGGTCCTTTATCATCAAGTGATGCAAATTCAAGAAAAGATATCCAAGATTCTACTACATTAGCTGAAACATCAAATTGGCCCGCACGATGGACCTCAAGAAATGGATCAACTTTCAAAAAAGTAGCTACAAGTGCATGGAGTACAATTACTAACGATGCTGAAATTGCTGCTGCATGGGAAGCTGCGGGTAATGCAGAGTCTACTATCAACGTAACAAAGGGAGATTTTTATATAATTCAAGCTAAAAGCTCAAACAAGCTTGGCTTGATTGAAATTACAGATGTAGTAAATACAACTGCAGACAACGAGGATTATATAGAGTTTACATATAAATTTCAACAATAGAGAGTAAATTGTTTAATAATCATATTAAGAAAAGGTCGATGTATTGCATCGACCTTTTTTATTTGTAATATCGTAAAACAAAATGAAAAGAATAGGCGTATACACTTCAGGAGGAGATGCCCCAGGTATGAATGCTTGTGTGAGAGCAGTTGTTAGAACAGGCATATATAATGGTCTTGAAATAAAAGGTATTAAAAGAGGTTATGAAGGAATGATATCGAATAATATTATTGATTTGGACAGACAATCTGTTGCAAATATCATTCAACGAGGTGGCACATTTCTTAAGACAGCTAGAAGTGAAGCTTTTATGACCAAAGAGGGTAGAGCTAAAGCATTTGAAAATATCAAAAATCACGAAATTGATGCTTTGGTATGTATTGGGGGAAATGGCTCATATACTGGAGCAAAAATTTTCTATGAAGAATACGGTATTCCTTGCGTTGGGCTTCCAGGTACTATTGATAATGATTTATATGGAACTGATTTTACAATAGGTTATGATACGGCTATAAACACAGCTTTAGACTCTATCGATAAAATTAGGGACACAGCCCATTCTCATGAACGGGTGTTCATTGTTGAGGTCATGGGAAGAAATAGTGGATTTATTGCTTTAGATGTTGCTATAGCAGGTGGTGCTGAAGGAGTCTTGATACCTGAAGATTTGGGAGACTGGGATAAGGTTTTAAATCATTTTAATAATCCTAGGAAAAGAAAAAAATCATTTTCTATAATAGTAGTTGCAGAAGGTGATGAACAGGGGGGAGCGTTAATTCTTGAGAAAAAATTAACAGCAATGTATCCAGATTTAAAAATAAGGAGTACAATACTAGGTCATGTGCAGCGTGGCGGAAGCCCAAGTGCTCGTGATCGAATTTTAGCTTCTCGTTTAGGATCTGAAGCAATTCATGCCTTATTACAAGGTGAACAAGCAGTCACTGTAGGTATTGTGAGTGATAAAGTAGTGTATACTCCCTTTAATCAGGCTATTGAAGGAAAAAAATCAGTATCCGAAAACTTAATTAAACTAGCGGAAATTTTAGCAATTTAAATTCATTTATCAATGAAGATTTAAATCATGTTTTAAAATTAGGCATCAATATTAGCATACTTTGCATTTGCTTCTATAAATTCTCTTCTTGGAGGAACCTCATCGCCCATTAGCATAGAGAATACTCTGTCTGCTTCAGAAGCATTATCTAGAGTTACGATTTTGAGTGTACGTCTTTCGGGATCCATGGTTGTTTCCCATAGTTGTTCAGCATTCATTTCACCTAAACCTTTATATCGTTGAACTTTAACACTATCTGGATTGTCTTTACCTAGCTCAGTAATAAGTTTATTGCGTTCTTCGTCACTCCAACAATACTCAGCTTTATTTCCTTTTTTAACTTGATAAAGTGGAGGTGTAGCTATATATAGATAGCCTTGTTCTATTAATGCTTTCATGTATCTGAAGCATAAGGTTAAAATGAGGGTTCGTATATGACTTCCATCTACATCAGCATCTGTCATAATCACAATTTTGTGATAACGAAGTTTACTAGTGTTCAGCGCTCGAGCATCTTCTTCAGTTCCAATAGTGACGCCCAGTGCAGTAAACATGTTTTTAATTTCTTCATTATCATAAATTTTGTGTTCAAGTGCTTTTTCAACATTAAGTATTTTACCTCGAAGGGGTAATATGGCTTGATAATTTCGGTCTCTGCCTTGTTTTGCTGTTCCACCTGCAGAGTCACCCTCTACTAAATAGAGTTCACAAATGGCAGGATCTTTTTCTGAGCAATCGGATAATTTCCCAGGCAGACCAGCACCACCCATTGGAGTTTTTCTCTGGACCATCTCTCGTGCTTTTGCTGCAGCGTGTCTAGCCTGTGCAGCAAGCATCACTTTTTGAACAATAATCTTAGCTTCATTTGGATTTTCTTCCAGAAAATTCGTCAACATTTCACTCACTGCTTGGCTGACAGCTGAAGTTACTTCACGATTGCCTAATTTAGTCTTTGTTTGTCCTTCAAATTGGGGTTCAGAAACCTTCACAGAAACTATAGCTGTGAGTCCTTCTCTAAAGTCATCACCTGCAATTTCAAATTTCATTTTAGATAAAAGTCCAGATTCATCAGCATATTTTTTGAGTGTATGTGTAAGTCCCCGTCTAAATCCACTTAAATGAGTACCTCCCTCATGGGTATTAATATTATTTACATAGGAATGAAGGTTCTCAGCATAAGAGTTATTATATATCATGGCAACCTCAACAGGAATTCCATTTTTTTCTCCTTCCATAGATATAACATTGTTCATAATGGGTGTTCGAGTTGAATCTAAGTATTTCACAAATTCTACAAGTCCTTCTGTACTTTCAAAATGATCCTGCACATAATTGCCTTCGTCATCTTTATTTCGTTTATCTGTTATGCTAATCTTAATTCCTTTATTAAGAAAAGAGAGTTCACGCATACGTAATGATAATGTATCATAATTGAATTCAGTTGTCTGAGTAAAAATTTCTGGATCTGGACTAAATGTAACCATAGTACCTTGATCAGAAGAAGAACCTACCTCTCTTACTTCATACTTTATTTTACCGCGGGTGTATTCTTGTTCATATTCTTTCCCTTCTCTATATACGGTTGCCTTTAAATCTATTGAGAGAGCATTTACACAAGAAACACCGACCCCGTGAAGACCACCAGAAACTTTATATGAATCTTTGTCAAATTTCCCTCCTGCACCAATCTTAGTCATGACAACTTGTAAAGCAGAAACACCTTCTTTTTTATGGATAGCAACAGGAATGCCTCGACCGTTGTCTTTAACAGAAACAGAACCATTCTCATTGATCCATACATCAATTCTATCACAATGACCAGCCATTGCTTCATCTATAGAGTTATCTACAACTTCATAAACCAGATGGTGTAACCCTCTGATACCAATATCACCGATATACATGGATGGACGTTTTCGTACATGTTCCATTCCTTCGAGTGCTTGTATACTATCGGCTCCATATCCTTTATTTTCTTCGCTCATTTTTATCTAATTATCGGAGTAAATATACGATTAAGCAATACTTTAGAATAGCTTTTTTTATAGGTACATATCCACAAAAAGCAAACACTCAATTGAATATAAATGTATGATAATCAGCGTATTAAATTAAGTCATTTCGCCTCTTATATTGTTGCTAAGTATTTTGTGTCTTTCTTCATAGGAGTAGTTTCCAATTACCCACATTAGTTTTGTTAATGCTGCCTCTGAGGTAATATCTTTTCCATCAACTACGTTTTCACTAATCAGTACTTCGCTACTCGCATATTGTCCAATTTCAATCTTGCCGTTTGGACATTGTGTTGTGGCTAAAACTAGAGTTTTGTTTTTTTCGCAAGCGATGATTAAATCTCTCCACTGTCTTGTTTTTGGTAAATTTCCAGATCCGTAGGTTTTTAATACGATACCTTCTAACTTTTTTTGATTAACAAGATCGATTAGAGGAGCTGCATTGTATCCTGGGAAAATGGTAACATTAACTACACGACTACTAAATAAATGAAGTAACTCTAATTTTTTTGTTGTTTTTGGTTTTAAAAGGTGATTATTGATATGGATGTCATGTTCAAGATGAGCTAAGTTCTCATAGTTGGGTGAACTAAATCCTTCAAAATCATTAGTGCTTGTTTTTACACTTCTATTACCTCTCAACACATCATCATTAAAACAAATACAAACTTCTGGAATACATGTGATATTAAAACTTGCGTATCCTGCAATGTAAATGGCGTTACTTAAATTTACTATACCATCAGTTCTAGGATGGAATATAGGCAATTGAGCTCCAGTTAATACAATGGGTTTATTTAAATGGTTAAACATGAAACTCAGAGCAGATGCAGAGTAAGCTAAGGTATCTGTTCCATGAAGTATAATAAATCCATCATAATTAGCATATATGGCATATATTTTTTTAGCTATACTTTCCCATATTTCAGGGTTCATGTCACTTGAGTCAACTACTGTTGAGAGTGTCTCAAAGGTGAATTCAATATTTGAAAAGAAATCAAAATAAGTTTGATTTTTAATAGCTGGCAAGTAGGTTATAATTTCTTCCCAAGAGGATGGTACTAAGCCATTTTTAGTTTTTTTCATCCCAAAGGTACCTCCTGTATATAAAATAAATACCTTACTTTTCATTTTGATTATTGGGTTGATAATAAGTACAAAATAGCCATTCGGATTGCTACTCCATTTTCAACTTGATCTAAAATAACACTTTCACTTGAGTCTGCAACCTGACTTGTGATTTCTACTCCTCTATTGATAGGACCAGGATGCATAATTATAATGTCTTTATTCAACTCATTCATGATCTTTTTGTTAATCCCATATTGAAGCGAATATTCTCTTAAAGTAGGAAAATATTTGTCATGTTGACGTTCAAGTTGAATTCTTAAAACGTTAGCAGCATCACACCATGCTAAACTCTCTTTTAAATTATAACTAATGTCTACCCCCAAAGTTTCCAAGTGATTAGGAATTAAGTTTGGTGGACCACAGACTCTGATTTTGGCTCCCAGTTTTTGAAGGCAATAAATATTACTCAAAGCCACTCTTGAGTGTGTTATATCCCCCACAATTAGTATTTTTTTGTGCTTTAAATCACCCAGTTTTTCTTGAAGGGTAAATGCATCAAGAAGAGCTTGACTCGGATGTTCATGAGTTCCGTCACCAGCATTTATAATGCTTGCATCAATATGTCTAGATAAAAATTTTGCAGCTCCAGGTACAGGATGTCTCATAACTACGATGTCAACTTTCATGGCTAAAATATTATTGACAGTATCAATTAATGTTTCTCCTTTTTTTACAGACGAACTTCCACTATTGAAATTAACGATATCTGCAGAAAGTCTCTTTTCAGCTAATTCAAAAGAAATTTTTGTTCTAGTACTATTCTCAAAGAAAATATTTGCCACAGTTATATCTCTTAAAGATGGTACTTTTTTAATAGATCTATTGATGACTTCTTTGAAATTTTTGGCCGTTTTAAAAATAAGATGAATGTCTTCTTGGGTGATGTCTTGAATGCCTAAAAGATTTTTGGTAGATAGTGCTGACATTTTATTTTAATCGGTTATTATCCATACTTTACATTGATTTTTTTCCCAATCCACTTTCACATAATCATTAGTTCTCGTATCAATATTTTCTCCAATATAATCGGGTTGAATAGGAACTTCTCGATTATATTTTCTATTTATTAAAGTCACTAATTCTACAGATTTAGGTCTACCGTAGTCTGTTAGTGCATCTAAAGCGGCACGAATAGTTCTTCCAGTGTATAAAACATCATCAATGAGAATAATATTTTTATCTTGAATGTTGAAAGATATATTTACTTCATTTGGGATAAGATGTTTATCTGTTCTTCTAAAATCATCTCTATAAAATGTAGTATCGAGCTCTCCATAATCGATATCTATATTAAACAAAGTTTGTATTTTTCGAACAATTACTTTTCCAAAATGAATGCCTCTTGGCTGAAGTGCAATAATGGCTGTATTTTCGAATGAGCCATGATTTTCAATTAACTGGTGAGCTATACGTGTGATAATAAGGTCTACATGATTGTATTCTAAAATTACCTTTTTCATTTGAAATCAGTTTCTGACATTTTTAAAATTTCATCAAATTCAAAATGCTCAACAGGACCTACGGATAATCTGCCTTGCTTAATTAGAGCCATATTAGTGAGTAATTCATTCGCTTTTATTTGGGCTAGTGTTACTGGTTTTTTTAATGATGTTACTGCTTGTACATCTACAGCAACCCATTTTTCATCATCTGTAGTTGGATCTGAGTAGGCTTCTTTGATAATGCGTGTCAATCCAACAATTTCTTTACCCTCATTGCTGTGATAGAAAAAACAGATGTCTCCAATTTTCATGGCTTTTAAATGCACTCTTGCAGGATAACTTCGAACACCATCCCAGTAGGTTGAGCCATCTTGCACCATTTGGTCCCAACTGTATTTGTATGGTTCAGATTTTATCAGCCAAAAATTCATAAGTTCAAATATCTGATTTTTTGTGCGATACCCAAGGTAAGTTTTATTTATTGGTCAAAAAAAATCCCGACGTTGTGTCAGGATTTTTTGTTGTTTATGTTAATTTTAACTCAGTGCTTCAATGAGCTCTGCTTTTTTCAATGAAGTATAACCCGTTATGCCTTTATCTTTTGCCAGAGCTTTTAATTGAGCTACTGTCATGGTTGATAAATTAGTTGAATCCTCTTTCTTAGAATCCTCTTTTTTAGATTCAGTTTTTTTGGAGGCCTCTTTTTTTGGGGTTACTTTTTTAGTTTCAGTTGGTTTGGATTCCATTTGAGCCTTTAGTTGAGCAAGAACATCCAAATCACCCATGGTGGATACTTCAATATTCTTGTTCATCTTCTCAACATAACTTGAAGTTTTAGCAGCTCGTTTTTTGGTTGATTCAGTATTTTCTGAATTTTGAGCTCTTTCAAATTCTTTCCAAATGTCTGTGTGTGAAACAAGGATTCGTTTTGAATCTTTATTAAACTCAATGATCCGTATATTGATAGTTTCATCAACTTTAACCTCGCTGTTATCTTTCTTTTTGATGTGTTTTTTTGGAGCAAATCCTTCAACTCCATAGGGTAGTGTTAAAATAACACCTCTATCATTGATTTCAGATACGACACCTTCATGTTCAGAACCTAGAGTGAATACACTTTCAAAAGTATCCCAAGGATTTTCATCAATTTGTTTGTGACCTAAGCTAAGACGTCTATTATCACGATCTATTTCTAAAACAACCACTTCAAGTTCTTCCCCTTTTTTGGTGAATTCAGCGGGGTGTTTTATCTTTTTGGACCATGATAAGTCTGAAACATGAACCAGTCCATCTACTCCTTCTTGTAATTCAACAAACAGTCCATAGTTGGTCAGGTTTCTGACAACACCTGTATGTTTGGATTCAACTTGATATTTTTCTTCAATTTTCTCCCATGGATCAGAAGTCAATTGCTTGAGTCCAAGAGAAAGCTTGTGTTCTTCTTTATCTATATCTAAAACAATCGCTTCTACTTCATCACCCACTTTCATGAAATCAGAAGGGTTTCTTAGGTGTTGTGACCAAGACATCTCTGAAACGTGAATTAAACCTTCAACGCCTGTTTCAATTTCTATAAATGCACCATAATCGGCAATAGTAACCACTTTACCTTTTACTTTTTCACCTTCTTTTAATGCTTTCATACTATCCCATGGGTGAGCAGAAAGTTGTTTCATTCCTAAAGAAATTCTTTTCTTATCATTATCAAATTCGAGAACAGCTACTTGGATTTTTTGATCTAACTCAAGAACATCAGAAGGATGATTTATTCTCCCCCAGGATATATCAGTGATATGGAGTAGGCCATCAAGACCACCTAAATCAACAAATACCCCAAAAGAGGTCATATTTTTCACTGTACCTTCTAGGACTTGACCCAACTCCATTTTAGAAATCATTTCAGCTTTTTGTGTTTCTATGTCATCCTCAATAATTGCTTTATGTGAAATTACAACGTTTTTAAATACTTCGTTTATTTTAACGACTTTAAATTCCATAGTTTTCCCTACATACTGATCATAGTCTCGTACAGGTTTTACATCTATTTGAGATCCAGGTAAAAACGCATCCATTCCCATGATATCAACCACTAAGCCACCTTTGGTTCTGGTTTGAATATATCCTTTGACAATTTCACCATTTTCCATAATGGATTGTATTTTCTCCCAAGATCCTTCAGCAATCGCTTTCTTACGTGATAGAACTAATTGGCCCAATGCATTTTCAGTTTCATCAACATAAACCTCAATTTCATCTCCGACTTTAATATCAGGGGTATCTCTGAATTCAGTTAAAGCGACCAAACCATCAGATTTAAATCCAATGTCCAAAACTACATTTTCATCACTTATGCTAACTATCTTACCCATAACCAGTGTTTTCTCATCCACTTGTTTAATAGTATTTGCATACATAGATTTTAAATCATCATTTTGTGATTCATTGTAAGTGCCAAAACCAGCTTTATCCATGGACCAATCAAATTCGTCTGGATTGTGAACGGGTGTTTCAGAAATTACTTTTTGTGATGATGTAGTTTTAGTAGCTTCTACATTAGCTTCGTTTGTTGGAGCTTCAACCGTGGCATCCTTGGCCTCAGTAGCTTCATTCAAGATTGAATCTTGATTTTCGTTGTTTGTATTATTCAATGTTTCATTTCCTCCTTTGCGAAAAATGAGTGCAAAAGTATTCTTTTTGACTAAGATTACCATAATAATTGATTTCAAAAAAAATTAGACCTTTGCCTCATGCTAAAAAAAATAGTATTTATTTTTATTTTATCATCCATTTCTATGTCAATACAGGCCATAAATTATTCTATTAGCTTTCCAAAGGTCAAAGCTCACTATGTAACTGTTGAGGTGATGTTTAATGCTGTTAACAAAGAATATGTTGATTTTAAGGTGCCCGTTTGGACACCAGGATCCTATAAAATTAGAGAGTTTAGTAACGCTATTGAAAATGTTAATGCTGCGGAGTTAAAAATAGATCGTGTAGATAAAAATACCTGGAGAATTCATACAAATGGCCAAAAAAATGTAAAACTTACTTATGATGTGTATTGCTTTACCATTAGTGTAAGACAGAGTTATGTTGATGAATTTTATGGTTTTTTACATGGTGTTTCAGTATTTGGTTATTTAGAAGGGTATGAAAATGAGCCAATCGATCTCATCATTTATCCCAACAAAACTTGGGCAAATGTTGAAGTTTCCCTCCCTAAAACAAACCTATCCATGCATTCATTTTCTTGTGAAAATTATGATTTATTAGCAGATTCTCCTATAGCCTTAGGAAATTTTGATATCACCAGTTATACTAGTGGCAATGTCCTACACAAAATAGTTATGATTGGTAAGGGGAATTACAATTTAGATGAAATTCAACAAGATTTTAAAAAGATAAGTGATTGGCAAGTAGCTATTATGGGTGATCACCCTTCTCCCCAATATATCCATTTCATTTATAATGTTGCTCAGGGTGGTGGAGGCTTAGAGCATTTGAATTCTCAGACTAGTATGATGTCTCGATGGAATTATACTAATCCAAATGCCTATAGAAATTTTCTTGGGCTCATTGCTCATGAGTATTTTCATTTATGGAATGTCAAACGAATTCGTCCAATTGAATTAGGTCCTTTTGACTATAATCATGAGGTGTATACGGATATGTTATGGATTGCAGAGGGAATTACATCTTACTATGACGATTTAACCTTATTAAGCATAGGTAAATATTCGCAAGATGAGTATCTCAATATAATAGCTTCTCAAATCAATCGAATGGAAAATTCACCTGGTAAAAGTATGATGAGTCTAGCCCATAGTAGTTTATTGACATGGGTAAAAGCTTATTTACCGAATGAGGAGAGCTCAAATACAAACATAAGCTACTACAATAAAGGCATGATAACGGCATTGTTATTGGATTTAGAAATTCGAAAGTCAAGTGATAAATCATTGGATGATGTCATGCGAATGCTGTACATAGATTTTTATAAAAACAAGAATAGAGGTTTTTATTTTGATGAATTTATTAAGGTAAGCAGTTTGATTGCAGGTAAGGATATGACTAATTTTTTTAAAACTTTAGTTTACAGTACAAACCCAATTGATTATCAGATTTTTAGTCATTTTGGTTTAGAATTAAGTTTAATTAACAAAGACGAAAAATCACCTTGGTGTGGTGTTACTTCTCAGTTGAAGGATGGTCAAATTTTGATAACCAACATAGTGTCTGGATCACCAGCTATGGAGGCAGGTTTAAGTGTCAATGATGAAATAATCTCTATAAATAATTGGCGTTTAACGGATAAAATGGAGACGTATATTTCTAAATTTGATGTGAATGAACACATTGAATTAATATATGCTAGAGATTTGAAAATACATAAGGAACCGCTCAAGTTAGTTCAAGATCCTACTCTGGAATATATATTGACCGTCGATGATGACAAAAATGTGTTCCTAAAGCAATGGTTAAAATAAAATAATTAAAGGTAGTTGGGGCATTTCACAATTTGCTAACAGTTCTTTTATAATAGTTGAGTGTAACTAATTTTGTCGAAATTTTAACTGTTGTGTCGATTAACGAAAAACAAAAAGCATATTTGGTTCTGGAAGATGGAACTTTCTTTGAGGGTACAGCTATTGGTAAAATTGGAACTACTTCTGGTGAAATAGCATTTAATACCGGAATGACAGGGTATCAAGAAGTTTTTACTGATCCATCTTATTTTGGACAAATTGTTATTATGACCATGGATCATATTGGAAATTATGGTGCTCGCTCATTAGATGAAGAATCAAATTCTATCAAAATATCTGGATTAGTCTGTAAAAATTACTCTCCAATGCATTCTAGAACATTAGCTGATAACAGTTTAAATGATTACTTCATTGAAAATAACTTTACAGGAATTAGCGATGTAGATACACGGCAAATTGTCAAACACATTAGAGATGTTGGGGCTATGAATGCCATTATAAGTTCAGAAATTCTTGATGTTCAGAAATTACAAGCAATGGTATTGGATGTTCCTAGTATGTCTGGATTAGAACTAAGTAGTAAAGTATGGTCTAAGGAACCGTATGAGGTAAATAAGTCAGGAAAATATAAAGTTGCTTTATTAGATTTAGGGAGTAAATCTAATATTATTAATTGTCTTACATCGAGAGATTGTCACGTTAAGGTATTCCCAGGCGATACTTCGTATGTTGAAATGAAAAAATGGAGTCCCGATGGATTCATGATAAGTAACGGTCCAGGAGATCCGTCTGCTATGCCATATGCTGTAAAAACTATTCAAAACATTGTGTCAGCAGATGAAAAAATGTTTGGTATTTGTTTAGGAAGTCAAATTTTAGCACAAGCTCAAGGAATGAAAACGTTTAAACTACATCGGGGTCATCGAGGACAAAACCACCCAGTAAAAAATTTAGTTACTGGTAAAAGCGAAATAACCTCGCAAAATCATGGTTTTGCTATAGATCCCGAGACCAACAATGGAAGCGTTGAAATCACCCATGTTAATTTAAATGATGATACTGTGGAGGGAATAAAAGTTAAAGGAAAGCCAGCTTTTGCTGTTCAATATCACCCAGAAGCCAGTCCAGGACCACATGATAGCAGATATCTTTTTGATAAATTTGTATCATCCTTGGCATAAAATTTTAAAATAACAAGAATAAATATGAGCGAAATAGCACATTTACATGCAAGACAAATTTTAGATAGTAGAGGTAATCCTACTGTAGAGGTTGAGGTATTTACTGAAGATGGAGCGTTTGGAAGAGCTGCAGTTCCAAGTGGAGCAAGTACGGGTATCCATGAAGCCATTGAGTTAAGAGATGGGGATAATCATAATTACTTAGGTAAGAGTGTAATGAAGGCTGTTTCAAATGTGAATACTACAATAGCTGATGAGATAATTGGGGAAGATGTTTTTGAGCAGGTTCATATTGATCATAAAATGATTTTACTGGATGGTACTGAAAACAAATCAAGTTTAGGTGCGAATGCTATGCTTGCTGTAAGTCTAGCTATTGCTCATGCAGCTGCAGAAGAAAGCGGTCAACCTTTGTACAGATATTTGGGAGGTGTAAATGCATGTACACTTCCTATTCCCATGATGAATATCATTAATGGTGGAAGCCATGCTGATAATTCGATTGATTTTCAAGAATTTATGATTATGCCAACAGGTGCTGATACTTTTTCAGAAGCGCTCAAAATGGGTGTTGAAACATTTCATCACTTAAAAAAAGTATTGAGTGCAAAAGGATATAGTACTAACGTAGGGGACGAAGGTGGATTTGCACCCAATATTAAGTCTAATGAAGAAGCAATTGAAACGGTACTGAAAGCTATAGAAGCCGCAGGATATCGTCCAGGAGAGGATATTTTCGTTGCAATGGATGCTGCTACTTCAGAATTCTACAATAAAGAAACAGGTCTCTATACTTTTAGTAAATCAGATGGGCGTCAATTGGATAGCGAGCAAATGGCTGATTACTGGAAATCTTGGATAGAAAAATATCCTATTCTAAGTATTGAGGATGGATTAGATGAAGATGATTGGAAGGGATGGAAGTATTTGACTCAACAAATTGGAGATAAAGTTCAGCTAGTGGGAGACGATTTGTTTGTCACGAATGTGAAACGTTTGCAAAGAGGAATTGATGAAGGAATAGCCAATAGTATTTTAATCAAAGTAAATCAGATTGGTACTTTGACAGAAACAATTGATTCAATTCATTTAGCTACACAAAATGGATATACAAATATTATTTCCCATAGAAGTGGAGAAACCGAAGATTCTACCATTGCCGATTTATCTGTAGCTATGAATAGCGGTCTAATCAAAACAGGATCTGCATCACGAAGTGATCGTATGGCAAAGTATAATCAACTCCTCCGAATTGAGGAAGAGCTTGGGCATACTGCAAAATATTTGGGAAATAGTTTTAAATATTTATAAGTCTCAAAATTTTTAACGTAAGTTTTAGTTTAGTTATTTGTAAACTAAATTAAACAATTGTTTTTTTTGTTCAAAAGCATATGAAATGCAATATGTAAATTGCATTAACTTCGGACAATTGTTTCATCATGTCGATAATAAAAACAAGATCTAGTTCCTCAAAAAGGAAAAAAAAAGAAAAAGTACCTAGAGATTACAGTTTATTGAAAAAAATTATGGGTGGTCTTTTAATGGTTTTTTCCATTTTTTTAACCATTGCTTCCATCAGTTATTTTTTTTCATGGAGAGCTGACCAGAGTATTTTACAAAATTCTTTTAATGATTTTCTTTTTGATTTTGACTCAATAATACCACAAAATATCATGGGTAAGTTAGGTGCTTATCTAGCTCATTTTTTCATATATAATGGATTTGGAATCGGTGCATTTTTTATTTATCCAATTCTATTGATTATTGGATACAATTTCTATTTCAATAATAGTTTTCATATTCGGATAAAAACTACCAGTAAATTATTGGTATCAGCTATTTGGATTTCTTTAGTTTGCGCTCTTCTATTTTCAAAAAATTTCGTTATTTTTAGTGGACTTCTTGGTTTTGGTCTTTATATATTTTCAAAGTCACTTGTGGGGATAATTGGTATCGTATTTATTTTAATGCTCATAACTATTTTCTTTCTGTATGTTTCTTTTGGAATTGATTTGTTGGAATGGTTAAGAAAAAAACCAAAGTTACCAACTGCAGAAATCGAGGATAATTCAGTATCTGAATCTTTATTTGAAAAAGATAAAATTATTATCGAAGAGGAATCGACTGATTCAAACTATGGATCTGATAGTGATTCAGTTGAGGAAGAATCATTTAATACCAATTCTAATGATGATTTTCACATGGATGACATTCAATCAGAAAGTAAATCAGAGGAGGCTGAAGGTTTAAAGCTTGAGATTGAAAAAAATATAGAGGAAACGCCAATCGATGTATCACCCAAGAAAGAGCATTATGGTATCGATGAACCATTTGATCCGAGATTAGATTTAAGTGGGTATATTTTTCCTGAAATTAACTTTTTAAATAAATATGAAACGGGAACTAAGGCTGAAGTTTCTAAAGAGGATTTAGATAAAAGTAAAAATATGATTGTTCAAACACTGAATAATTATAAGATTGGGATTGCTCAAATAAAAGCTACTATTGGGCCAACTGTTACTCTTTTTGAGATTGTACCAGAAGCAGGGATAAGAATATCGAAAATTAAAAATCTGGAAGATGATATTGCACTTAGTTTAGCTGCATTAGGAATTCGAATCATAGCACCTATTCCAGGAAAGGGAACTATAGGCATAGAAGTGCCAAATAAAAAACCTGAAATAGTTAGCATGTATTCGGTGATTAGTAGTCCTAAATATCAAAATAGTGATGCAGCTTTACCCGTATGTTTGGGCAAAACAATCTCAAATGAAGTATTTGTTGCAGACCTTGCAAAAATGCCTCACTTACTCATGGCTGGTGCGACTGGACAAGGTAAATCTGTAGGATTGAACGCTATAATAGTTTCATTACTGTATAAAAAACACCCTGCAGAACTAAAATTTGTAATGGTTGACCCCAAAAAAGTGGAATTAACCTTATACCAAACCATTGAAAGACATTATTTAGCAAAACTTCCTGGAGAGGGAGATGCTATAATCACAGATAATAAACAAGTAATCACAACTTTAAATTCGCTCTGTGAAGAAATGGATCAACGCTATGCTTTACTGCAATTAGCTTTAGTAAGAAACATTAAAGAGTACAATGCAAAGTTTAAGAAACGAAAATTAAATCCTGAAGAAGGGCATAAATATTTGCCATATATTGTTGTAATTATTGATGAGGTAGCTGATTTAATAATGACCGCAGGCAAAGAAGTTGAACATCCCATAGGAAGAATTGCACAACTTGCTCGCGCTATAGGGATTCATTTAATTCTTGCTACACAGAGACCTTCTGTAAACATTATTACTGGAACAATTAAAGCAAATTTTCCTGCAAGAATTGCATTTAGAGTGAGTAGTAAAATTGATAGTCGAACTATTCTAGATGGTAATGGAGCAGATCAATTAATTGGGAAAGGAGATATGCTTTATTCAACGGGAAGCGATATGATACGTCTTCAATGTCCATTTGTAGACACACCAGAAGTAGACACAATAACTGGATTTATAGGTAACCAAAGAGGATATCCAGATGCACATATTTTACCTGAAGTAAGAGAAGAAAGTTCAGGTGAAGGTGCTGATTTTAATCCTGATGATAGAGATGCACTTTTTGAAGATGCTGCAAGAATAGTAGTGCAACATCAACAAGGCAGTACGAGTTTGATACAACGAAGATTAAAAGTTGGATATAATCGTGCTGGTCGCTTGATTGATCAGTTAGAAGCTGCTAATATTGTAGGTCCTTTTGAAGGAAGTAAAGCAAGATCCGTTCTATTGCCCGATGAATATGCTTTGGAACAGTTCTTGAATAATCTTTAAAAATTTTAAATATAAATGAAAAAAATTCTATTGCTATCCCTGCTATTTGTTCTCATTGCAAATCCTTATTTATCAAATTCTGAAACTCAAGATAACAGAAGTACTCAGATTCTTAACAAACTTAGTAAAACATACAAAACATATAAATCAGTAAAGGCCTCCTTTAAAATCAATATCGTGAATAAACAAACGAATACATCAGTTACTCAATCTGGGGTATTATATCAAAAAGGTAAAAAGTTTAAAGTAAATATTTCTGGTCAAGAAATATATTGTGATGGAAAAACCATATGGACTTATCTTGAAGATGCCAATGAAGTACAAATATCTAAATTTGATCCACAGGCAATTGATATTAATCCGTCAGAAATCTTCACTATTTATGAAAAAGGATTTATTCATTCCTATGTAGGTCAAAAAACATTAGGGAAATCAACAGTAGATATTGTTAAATTAACACCTACAGATAAATCTAAAAGTTATTTTATGGTCAAACTAAGTATCGATAAATTGGCCAACAAGATTAAGGAGTTATCTATTCATAGTAAAAATGGTATGGTGACTACCTATTCCATTTCTGACTTTAGACCCAATGTAGAAATCAATGACAGCTATTTTAGATTTAATCCTAAGGATAAACCGGGAGTAATTGAGATCGATTTACGATGATGAATTCAAGATTTAAAATTATTGCGCTGCTTTTTGCAGCGTTTTTTTTCTCTTGTTCTTCCATCAAATGCAGACATACACACCAGAGTGATCTTTTCATTTCGTATGATAAATCAGGTTGTTTTGGTGAATGTCCAACGTATAAAATGACATCCCCAGGGGATAGAAGCCTTAATCGGATTGGAATAAGGCATGTGGATTTTCTTGGGTCAAGTTTTACTAAAATTAATAGAAAAAATATGAATGAAATAGAATCTTATATAAGAGATATTTCAAGGGATAAATTAAAACCACAATATATGACGGGCTATTCTGATTTGCCTTCAACTACATTTCAGTACTCCATTATGCCTGGAGATACAACAACAGTTATTTTTGAGAAACAACTTGCTCCGAAGCCCATTATTGAAATTGTTCATATCTTAGATCAGATTATCCATGAAAAAGGTTGGGAAATAAAGTAAGTTATTTTAAAAACTTAATGTCAAGTTTTTCTTACTTAATTTAATAGGTTCACGTTCCAATAAATCTTCAATCCGAACAGACTTCATATTTTTGGGATTGAATTCCCCATTTATCCATGCACTAACGGGGGGCATAATTTTTATGATTCATTTATTGTCTAAGTAATGTAAGAATCTATAATTTTCTAAGTTTTGCAAACTTTAAAACTAGTGTTTTCTCGCCAAAATCATGAAACTCAATGGTGGCTTTTTCAGGATTTACATGTGGTTCTAGTTTTGTGACAACTCCCTCACCAAATCGTTGGTGTTCTAGTTTCATTGAAATAGCGATATCACTTATGTCCTCTGCCAAAAAATTTTCAGTAGCAGGAGGTCTAATTAATTTTGGTTTGTTTTGTCTGGAAATCGTTCGTTGTAAATTACTTTTGGATTTTAAAGAATAATCAAATTCTTTTTGGTCTTCACTTTTTCTTAAAGATTGGGAGAGTGACAATTTAGTGAACTCTAAAAATTCTGGGTCAATTTCATCAATAAATCGACTTGGCTCACAAGGAAGGAGAGTACCAAATCTAAAACGGCTTGTAGCAAAAGAAAGTGTTAAGCCATGTTCGGCTCTGGTTATTGCTACGTAAAAAAGTCGTCGTTCTTCTTCCAACTCACTTCGGTTAGCTAGCGCCATTTGAGAGGGGAATAAATTTTCTTCTAATCCAGACACAAAGACATGACTATACTCTAACCCCTTACTTTGATGAATGGTCATCAATGATACTCTGTCATTGTCATCTAACACTTTATCTGAGTCTGTTAACAAAGCAATATCTTGCATATAGCTCCCCAGATCTTTTTCAGAATCATTGGTGTCATCTTCAACAAATTCCTTTAATCCATTAAGTAACTCTACCATGTTTTCATATTTACTAATACCTTCAATTGTTTTATCTTCATTTAAGTTTTTAAGAAGATTGGTAGTGCGAGCTATGTGCATTCCTAATTCATAGGCATTTTGTTTATTGCTCAACGTAATAAAACTCTGAATCATTGATACAAAATTGCTTAGTTTCGATTTTATACTTTGTATTTCTGGATATAATTGAGCATTGGATATAATATCCCAAATAGGTTTCTCCTCATTAGAGGCAATGATTGTTATTTTATCCAGAGAAGTTTTACCTATACCGCGTGTTGGATAATTAATAATTCTTTTCAGGGCTTCTTCATCTGATTGATTTATAGTTAGTCTAAAATAAGCTAAAATATCTTTAATTTCTTTTCGTTGATAAAAACTTAAACCACCATATATTCGGTATGGTATATTGATTTTTCTTAATGCTTCTTCCAGACTTCTTGATTGTGAATTTGTTCTGTAGAGAATAGCAAAATCACTATTCATTTTTTGTTCGGCCATTTTGGTTTCAAAAATGGCTTGTGCAATCATTTTCCCTTCCTCATTGTCAGTAACGGCTCGAATAATTTTGATTTTATTGCCAGAATCATTACTAGTCCATACATTTTTTTGAAGCTGATCTTTATTTTTAGCAATAACACTATTTGCTGCTCTGACAATTGTACTTGAAGAACGGTAATTTTGTTCAAGTTTAAAAATGCTTAAGTCTGGATAATCCTTTTCAAAGTTCAATATATTTTTAATAGTAGCACCTCTAAATGAATATATGCTTTGTGCATCATCTCCGACAACACAAATGTTCTCAAAAACACTGGCTAATTTTTTTATAATCATATATTGACAATGGTTGGTATCTTGATACTCATCCACCATTACATACTTGAATTTATGCTGATATTTATGGAGTACGTCCGGAAAATTATTTAATAATTTAAAGGTATTTAAAAGTAAATCATCAAAATCCATTGCTCCAGCGCGAAAACATCGTTTGGCATATTCTACATATATCTCATTAATTTTACCTCTTCCTGTAGTCTCGTCATAGGCAACCAATTCGGTCTGTTTTTGATATACATGGGCTTGTATCAGGTTATTTTTAGCATGACTAATTCGTGATAAAATATAATTAGGTTTGTATATCTTATTGTCTAGGTTCATTTCCTTAACAATAGTTTTAATTAAACTCTTACTATCATCGGAGTCATATATGGTGAAGTTTCGAGGATAACCAATCTTATCTGCTTCTATTCTTAGTATTTTAGCAAATACAGAGTGAAAGGTGCCCATCCATATGTTTCTAGCTTCTAGGCCTATAACCTTTTCAATACGATTCCTCATTTCTTTTGCTGCTTTATTAGTAAATGTGAGCGAGAGTATATTGAAGGCATCAACTCCGGTGGCAATTAAATGAGCAATTCGATAGGTCAAAACTCTAGTTTTTCCTGAGCCAGCTCCTGCTACAATCATAATTGGGCCGTCTGTTTGAATAACAGCTGCTTTTTGTTCGGGATTAAGATCTTTTAGATAATGTGGTTCAGTCATAATTAAGCAATTTAAATTGTAGTATGCAAATTTCTCATTTTAAAGCTGCTCCTGTATCCTTATCATAAACAATTTTTAACAAGTTAATAAGTTATTTAATATTGTACTTTATTATGGTAGTTAGTAAAATTGAAATTGAAGGTTTGTTAATCATTGCACCTAAAATATACGGTGATGATAGGGGCTATTTTTTTGAGAGTTTTAGAGAAGATGTTTTAAATAGTTATGGTGTCGATAAATTTGTACAAGATAATCAATCACTCAGTTCTAAAGGGACATTGCGGGGGTTGCACTTTCAACATCATCCCCATGCTCAAGGCAAATTAGTTCGAGTAATTAAAGGTAGCGTTTTGGATGTAGCTGTGGACATACGAAAAGATTCACCTACCTACGGACATCATTTTACGATTGAGTTGAGTGAAATTAATAATACGATGTTTTATATTCCGCCTGGTTTTGCCCACGGATTTCTTACGCTTGAAGACCATACCATCTTTTCTTATAAATGTACAAATTACTATAACAAAGAGTCAGAGGGAGCTATACGTTGGAATTCACCCACCTTGAAAATTGATTGGGATATTGTCCAACCTAATTTATCAGATAAAGATAAATTGGCTCCGTTATTCAAGGATTTTAAATCTCCTTTTTCGTTATCTAATTTTAAGTAGACTCTTAGTCTGTGACATCATGTTGTTCTGGAATTGGCAATAATATGTGCCAGGCTTGAGTCCCATTGCATTGAATTGAACCTCGTGTGTGCCCTGAGCTATGGACGTATTTACAAGATTGGTAATGATTCTTCCGTGAGTGTCAAGAATAGATATATTCACATGACCACCATCAGAATAGTATTTGATGGTAGTTTCTGAGCTAAATGGGTTAGGATAGTTCGTAATGAAGGCGTCTCCAGCTTGTTTTCTCCTCAGTTTTTCAATTGAAGATGTTTCGCAAACATTTTGAATGATATCCATTTTATCAAAATCATGGAGTAGAACGGTATCCGTGTCTGATTTATCTATGCAAAACCAATCTTGCAAAATAGCACTATAAATGGTTCTAAAATCAAATTCCATTTCTAAATTATCTCTTACCGTAGCATCCTCAGGAATAATTGGATTCTTCCCAGAAATACCTGATTTTACTTTAGAACCGAACATGAATAATGGTGCTGCTGACCCATGATCAGTTCCTGTGCTAGCATTACTGACAATACGTCTACCAAATTCGCTAAATGTCATTCCGAGAACACGATCATCTACCTTTAATTTTTCGATATCATCTTGGAATGCATGAATAGCCTCGGATACTGTTTCTAGCAAGTAAGCATGATAACCCGTTTCATTGCTGTCAACGGGGTCTACTTGGTTTGCATGGGTGTCGAAACCACCCATAGATACAATATACACTCGGGTTTGTAATCCACCTGCAATGAGTTGAGCTACAATTTTGAGTTGATCGGCAAGTCGATTACCCTCTGGGTAAAAATCAGAAAGATTGGAAGCATTTTCTGCGGCTTCTTTTATTTTAAGTGAATATGCATTGGATTGTCTTGCTATGGTTCTCACGTAATCAAGTTCCTTGCCAGCCCATGAATCCGGTGCATCGGGATAATTTCCAGAGAGAAGTTGGTAATAGTTTGATGGATTGGATAAAGCAAAACCCATATTAACAGCGACACCTTGGCATACTTGAGATACCAGTGATCCTATTTGTATAGCTAGGGGGTCTTCCATGTCATCATTTGGAAAACCATTTGGATAATTTGGAAATTCTTCAGATAAATATCGGCCTACCCAGCCGCTTTCTAATACTTCGTCTGAATTACCCCCTGACATCCATATATCAGTGGATCTAAAGTGAGAATAATTTTGATTGGGATATCCAACGGATTGAATGATTCTCATTTTTCCTTCATCATACATATTTTTCATTTTTGACATAGCTGGATGAAAACCGGTACCATCAATTCCATTTAAGGGTAAAACCTTATCTTCGGGAATGTATAAATCTGGACGAGCTTTAGTTAAGTTGGTGTATTGATCAAGTGGAATTAATGTATTGAGTCCGTCATTCCCCCCATTGAGTTGAACTAATACCAAAACTTTGTCTGTTTGTGTAAAATCTTTGGCATCTGCTCCCAATAATTTTCCGAATGCTGTGATAGGTTGTCCGTTAATAGCAAATGGAAGAAGTGATGCGGGGGCTACACGTTTTATAAATTCTCTTCTTTTCATGGTTTGTAAAGTTAAGAAAGCTGAAATTCGCTTAGGTTCATTAAATATTTAATTAGTGCGGATAACCGAGATGAAACCACATTGGCTTTAGTTGTATTGGCGGGGTCATTCAAATAGGCGTTCCATGCAGTTGTCCAATAGTTGTCATTAATTTGACCAGATAAAAGCACGGATTTTAAATAATCTCGTTGTGATTGGTCTACATCAACAGTATGCATTAATTGCAAAAATTCGTTGATTAATGCGTTAGGATCAGCAGCATTATAGAACTGTTCGGTAAAATGTAATGGGTCAATTTTTAATCGTTCTGTACCTCCTAAAGAATAGCCTGTAGAGGCAAGAATATCAGAGATTTTATTCCGTACAACCAATGTGTCACTATTGATCCATATTTCATGAAATTGAGGTATTTGATAATAGGCAGGCCAGCCTGAAACACTAGGAGGATCTCCTAAGTTTTGCTGAGCATATAAGGTTGTATTAGCTAATCTATGCCATGCGGCATATTGTGTAATATAATCGGATGAATCTGGTATTTTTATGTCAAACATACGAGTTATTCCAAGGGAAAAATCAGCGGGACTTTTAATGATTGCTCCTCGATTTGCAGGATCAAAAAAATGTTCACTGCTAAGTAATGCTTTCATTAAGGGTTTCATTTCATAGCCACTGTTTCGAAAAATGGTCGCTAGGGGAGTGATAACATTAGTTTCAGTTTCTTCATCTATGTCATAGTAAACAAACCAACGATACAATTTTCTAACTATATGCTTGGCAACTTCGTTTTGAGCAAAAATCATGTTGAGCATGTCATCCAATTCAGTAACTCCATTTTGCCCAGTTTTTCCAGTTACGGTATAATTGTTATAAAACGAAGAGAACTGTTTGTCAGAGGTGTCGTGTCTATTCTCCTGAAAATAGACGGAACCGTCAGATCTGTCAATTCTCCAACCTGTTAATACTTTAGCGCCAGCAATTACATCAGACTCAGTATACTTTGAATCTGGACCTTTACCTAAGGTGAATAACTCCTGAAGTTCCCGTGAGTAATTTTCGTCAGGGGCAGATTTACTATTTCTTTCACCATTTAAAAATACAAGCATGGCAGGATCAAGTGTCACATCCTTTGCAAGTGATTTGAAGTTTTTGAGACAATTTGAACGGAGTAGTTGATTATTATTGTATCCAAAGTTTGCCCATCCATATACTGCAGATTGTGTTGAAAAATGGTTGTGCCAAAATAGTACCATTTTTTCCCGAATTGTTTTATCATGATTCACAATTTGACCTACCCACCATGATTTAAATGATCGTATTCTTACATTATTTAATGTCGAGTTATAATCATCTACCCAAGACTCACCTGCACCAATAACAGGATCTGGGTTATTGGTATTATAATTATTTAAAGGTGGTGAGGGTATAGTATAATCAACATCAAGAACTTCATCGATTGTAGCTTCTAATGATTTATTCTTGAAGTAATCAATGTTTTCTCTTGTTACACCGAAATGAACACGTCTTAACAAGTGAATTACTGCAGCAGTATCCCAGTCTCCAATGTATGGAGAAATTCCAGAGTCTGTTCTAGTTTCTAATAATGTTGCCATGTTAGGTTGAAATATTTTTACTTAAACGCCATAAAAATAATATTTTTATTTCATATTTATGGGTATAAAATATATTTACGGTGAAATGCTTTGCATTAAAAGAGTGCAAACTATAGCTCCAATGGTTCCTATTGCGTAACCAAATACAGCCAGAAGAACCCCTACAGTTGCTAGAGAGGGGTGAAAAGCTGATGCTACTACTGGGGCAGATGCTGCTCCACCTACATTGGCTTGACTTCCAATAGCAAGAAAAAAATAGGGAGCCCGAATAATTTTTGCTACGATGATGAGTAAAATAGCATGAATACTCATCCAAATTAGTCCAATGGCCATAAGTCCAATGTTGTCAAAAATTAAGGTGAGATCCATTTTCATACCAATCGTTGCAACTAAAATATAAATAAATACACTCCCCAATTTACTAGCACCAACACCTTCTAGTTTTTTTGCATTTGTAAATGATAAAAGCACAGCAATCAAAGTTGAAATACTAATCATCCAAAAGAAACTAGATCCTAAAAAAGTAAATGTATTACGAATCGTAATATCACCAATTTTACTAACTTGAATTTCAAAAAATGGAGCCATGTAACTAGCCGTTATATGGGCAAAACTTACAACTCCAAACCCAATGGATAGGAGAAAAATTAGGTCTGGAAGTGATGGGTTTCTGGTAACCGATTGTGTAAATTTTGAAACTTTATGTTTGAGTTCTTCTATAGCACTGGTATCTGCTTTAAACCATTGGTCTATTTTTTTGGTTTTACCAATTCCGATCAATAATACAGCCATCCAAATATTAGCAACTACGATGTCAACAAAGACCATCCCCCCATAAAGTTTTTGGTTATACCCATATATTTCAAGCATTGCAGTTTGATTGGCGCCACCACCTATCCAACTCCCTGCTAGAGTAGATAAGCCTCTCCAAACAGCGTCTGGACCGACACCGCCAATTGCTTCAGGATAGATGAATGAGAGTATATATATGGCAATAGGACCACCAATAATAATTCCCACAGTTCCTGTCAAAAACATAATTAGCGCTTTGGGACCAAGATTAAATACGGCTTTTAAATCCAAACTTAAGGTCATTAATACCAATGCAGCTGGAAGTAAATATCGACTAGCAACATAATATAAATTTGATTCGTGATGAATAATTTCATTGGATTCAGAAAGTGTATTCCACTCTGGAGCAATAATTCCCAGGGTAGTTAGAATTGCCGGAATAAAATATGCCATGAACAACGCCGGGACAATGCGATAGAATTTTTTCCAAATGAGGTTATTTGATTGGCTCGTATAAAAAACAAAACCTAAACACAGTGCTAATAGGCCAAATAATACGGTATCTTGAGTGATAAGGGGACTAAAGATTTTTTCTTTCATTATTTTTTTCTTCTTCTATTACGCCTACCTTTTTTTTACTTGGGTATTTGACCGTTGGGTTGAATCCAAGAAGAATTATAAGGACAACTTTTGTGCATGTTATATTTTTTTGTAAGGGGTAAATATAACTTAAATCCAACAAAGAAATAATTGTCATTGTGATTGGGTTCACCTCTTTTTGTTCCTGGTTTTCCAACTGGAGAGTCGGCTTTAGATGGATTTGATAATAATGCAGCAATTCCTCCTGAATGATTACCAATAGAGATGGGGTCGTAATACGAAGTAGATACATCATCCAGATAGTCCGTAAATGTTTTTCTCATGGAGACATCTACAGCAAATATTATGCGGTTAAGTTTGAATTTTTTACCAATACCAAATGGTACAATAGGGGAATAAATGGAGTATGGGTCTCGATTGGCATCTATGTTTTGACCTTCTGTACCTAATGGTCTTAGTTTATACCAGTTATTATCTACGCTTGCCATCGGTTGATAAAAACATAATCCACCTCCTACATTGAAGTAGATGCCCATTCTTGGGATGGTATATTCTAATTTGATATTGGACTCTATTATGTCTGTTCGTGAGTGTAAATTTCTAAACCTTCTGTTGGAGTTAGTCGCATTATCATCACTATATAATCTGGAATAATTTACTTCCATACCTAAAGCAAATTGGCTTGAAAAATTATAACTGATGCCAGTTCCTACAGCATACCGTGTACTTGACAGATTGATGTCTGAAAAATCATGGGTACCTACTATGCTCTTCCCACCTAAATCACCCAACATGTGCGATGTTGCTAGTAGAATTTGACCAGACCATTTATTTCTTTGAGCAAACGCCACAGTATCAAGAAATAGAGATAAGAAGGAGTGATATTTTTGAATTTTTCATAGTCTTAAAAGTTTAATAACACGAAATTATATGTTTAAAGATATAAATAAAATTTTTGTGAACTTAAATTGAACATTTGGGTTTAATAATGAAACCTAAAATTAAGTTTGCAGCTTAATAACGTATTAATAATTTAAAATGTATAAAGAACATTTTTCTGATCGACACAATAGCATAAATTCTAAGGATGAAAAGGATATGTTATCAACTCTTGGGTATGACCAAATTGAGGACTTAATTGCTAAGACTATTCCTGCTGAAATTAGACTGAAACATGAGCTAAAATTAGATGATCCCCTGACCGAAGTGGAATTGTTATCTAAACTCAAAAATCTTGGAGATAAAAACCAACAGTATAAAAATTATATTGGTTTAGGATATTATGGAACACATACACCGAAGGTAATTTTACGCAATATTTTAGAAAATCCAGGATGGTATACACAGTATACGCCTTATCAGGCAGAAATTGCTCAAGGAAGATTAGAGGCTTTGTTAAATTTTCAAACAATGATTCTGGATCTAACAGGGATGGAAATAGCGAATGCTAGTTTATTAGACGAGGCCACTGCTGCTGCAGAAGCCATGGCAATGTTATTTTCAGCCAAAGGAAAAAATAATGGAAATAAATTTTTTGTATCTAACAAAGCTTTTCCGCAGACTATTGATGTCATTGAAACTAGGGCTGAACCTATAGGCGTTAAGATTGTAAAAGGCAATCCATTTGAATTTGATTTTTCAGAAGACTTTTTTGGTTTATTTGTTCAATACCCTAATGGTGAAGGTTCCGTTGAAGATTACAGTACTCTTGTTCAGGAGATACTAGCTTTGGAAATAAAAACAGTTGTTGCTGCAGATATTTTATCATTAACACTTTTAGAAGCACCTGGTACTTGGGGTGCAGAAGTCGTTTTGGGAAGTACTCAACGTTTTGGTATACCCATGGGAAATGGAGGCCCTCATGCAGCTTATTACGCCACTAAAGACAAACACAAACGAAGACTACCTGGTCGCGTAATTGGTATTTCGCAAGATTCAAATGGTAAACCTGCTTTAAGAATGGCCCTTCAAACAAGAGAGCAACATATTAAGCGAGATAAAGCTACTAGTAATATATGTACAGCTCAAGCATTATTAGCTGTAATGGCGGGAATGTATGCAGCTTATCATGGTCCAAAACGTTTAAAAAGTATAGCAGAGAAGGTAAATCAGTTGACCAGTATTTTGGCAAATAACTTAGTAAAAATAGGTTATGAATTGAAAAATAATAGTGCTTTTGATACGCTAGCCATTTCTCTAGATGACTCTGAACAAAAACAACTAAATAAATTATTTGATGAACATAAAGTAAATGTTCGATACACGGCAGACTTTGTAGGAGTTAGTATTGATGAAACTACAGAGATCGAAGACATTAAAACCCTTATTCAAATTTTTGCTTCTTTCAAAAATGTAACTCATGATTTTGAAGAAAAAATATCCCAGATGTGGGATTTGAATCTATCAAGGACTACTCCATATTTAGAACATACAGTATTTAATTCTTATCACACTGAGCACGAAATGCTCCGTTATCTCAAATCATTAGAGAATAAAGATCTTTCTCTTGCTCATTCTATGATTGCATTGGGAAGTTGTACAATGAAATTGAATGCAACGACAGAGATGATACCGGTAACATGGGATTCATTTGGTAATATTCATCCCTTTGCACCTCAACATCAACTGGAGGGATATACAGAATTATTAAATGATTTGGAGCGGGATTTATCTGAAATTACAGGTTTTCACAAAGTAAGTCTACAGCCCAACGCTGGTGCACAAGGAGAATATGCAGGATTGATGACAATTCGCCAATATTTTAGGGACAATAATCAATCGCATAGAAATATTGTGATCATTCCTGAATCTGCTCACGGTACAAATCCAGCTAGTGCTGTGATGGCTGGAATGAAGGTGGTTGTAGTTAAATGTCATGAAAATGGATACATAGATTTAAATGATCTAAGAGTTAAGGTAGAGCTTAATCAAGATAATTTAGCAGCGGCCATGATAACTTATCCGAGTACCAATGGTGTATATGAGGAAACCATAAAACAGGTTACATCTTTAATTCATGAATATGGTGGTCAAGTATATATGGATGGTGCTAATATGAATGCTCAAGTGGGGTACACAAATCCGGCAAATATTGGTGCAGATGTTTGCCACCTCAATCTTCATAAGACGTTTTGTATTCCACACGGAGGAGGTGGTCCAGGTATGGGTCCCATTGGTGTAGCAAAACATCTTTCTCCTTATTTGCCAGGTCATGCTGTTGTAAAAGGAGTGAGTTCCAACAAAGCAATGAAAGCAGTGAGTGCAGCACCCTTTGGGAGCGCGAGTATTTTACTTATAAGTTATGCTTACATTAAAATGATGGGAACAGAAGGTTTAAAAAGAGCCACTTCTACGGCTATACTTAATGCTAATTATATGAAACATCGATTGGCAGAGGGTTACGATGTACTTTATACAGGACTAAATGGAACCGTTGCTCATGAAATGATTGTTGATCCAAGACCATTCAAATCATCTGCAGGTATACAAGTTGAAGATATTGCAAAACGATTAATTGATTATGGTTTTCATGCACCAACTGTTAGTTTTCCTATTCCGGGTACTCTTATGATTGAACCTACAGAAAGTGAAAGTAAGGCAGAGTTAGACCGTTTCTGTGACGCTATGCTCTCGATTCGACAAGAAATTTTAGAGATTGAAAATGGTCAGGCAGATCAAGATAATAATGTTTTAAAACATGCTCCTCATACTGCAGAATTGGTAACTAATGATACTTGGGTTAGACCTTATTCTCGTTCAAAGGCAGCATATCCATCAACCTATGTGAGGCAAAATAAATTTTGGCCGAGCGTTGGTAGAGTTGACAATACCTATGGCGATCGTAATTTAGTCTGTAGTTGTTTGCCATTATCTACGTATGTGGATGCTTAATTAAACTACATTAATGAGTATTGTTACTCAAAAAAGTTGTAATTTAGCGGAACTCTATGACACTATCTGTAATTGCTTCTTTTGTAATCCTCGGTTTGTTACTTCTTCTTATTGAAATATTTATAGTGCCTGGTTTTGTAGTAGGAATTGTTGGCACAATAATGGTAGGAGTTGGCGTCTATTTTACCTATACTATCCATGGATCATGGTTTGGTAATTTATTACTAGCACTAATTACTATTGTAATGACTTTAATTATCGTATATGCATTTCGTAATGGTGCATGGGATATGTTTTCGAACAAAGAAATAATTTCAGGGAAAGCGAATGATATTGACAAACTTGATATCAAGGTAGGTGATACAGGCCATACATTAAGTTCCATTCGACCATCAGGTATTGCTTCAATCAGAAATCAACGAATTGAAGTTCATTCTGAAGGAACATTCATAGAATCAGGCACTGATATCCAAGTTCATTCTATTACTAAAAATAAAATTTACATTAAAATCAAATAAAAATAATATGGGAATTATACCGTTTATAACCGTCGGAGTCGTTTTATTACTTGTCTTCTTTTATTTTGTCCCACTAGGACTATGGGTCACTGCTCAAGTTTCTATATCAGGAAAAAGTGTAAGTATTCTTCAATTAATATTTATGAGAATTAGAAAAGTTCCTCCATCACTAATTGTCAATGCTTTAATAAATGGTAATAAAGCTGGAATTCCTGTTTCCTCTAATGAATTAGAAACTCATTTTATGGCTGGAGGTAATGTTAACAATGTTGTAAAAGCACTTATATCTGCAGACAAAGCGAATATTCCACTAGATTTCAATATGGCAGCAGCTATTGATCTTGCGGGTAGAGATGTAGCAGATGCAGTTCAGCTTTCAGTAAACCCAAGAGTTATCAATACGCCGCCTGTGGCTGCCGTTGCTAAAGACGGTATTCAGCTTATAGCAAAAGCAAGAGTAACTGTTCGTGCAAATATTGCACAATTGGTAGGCGGTGCAGGAGAAGATACCATATTAGCACGTGTAGGAGAGGGTATTGTAACAACAATAGGCTCTGCAACTAATCATAAAGCAGTTTTAGAGAATCCAGATACAATATCAAAAACAGTCTTATCCAAAGGTTTGGATGCAGGTACAGCTTTCGAAATTTTATCTATTGATATTGCCGATATTGATATTGGGAAAAATATCGGGGCAGAATTACAAACCGATCAAGCTGAAGCAGACTTAAAAGTGGCCAATGCAAAAGCTGAAGAAAGACGTGCAATGGCTGTTGCAGAAGAACAAGAAATGAAAGCTAAAGCACAGGATGCTCGTGCTCTTGTAATTCTTGCAGAAGCAGAAGTTCCTAAGGCTATGGCAGAGGCATTTAGGAACGGAAATCTTGGAATTATGGACTATTATAAGATGAAAAACATACAAGCAGATACTGAAATGAGAGATAGTATCAGTAAGCCTAGTAAAAAGAAATAGTTTATAGTATAACCTGAAGACTACATGATATGTTTCTTCCAGGTGCGGATATTCCTGAACTATAGGATCTATATCTTCTATCTAATATGTTTTCTACTCCAACATTAAAAGACGTATTTTTACCAAATGGATAGGATAGTCTAAAGTTAAACGTAAACCATGCTGGTGAATAGGGTAAATTATTTTCTTGTGTAGGATAAATTTTAGCTTGTTTTTTTTCAGAGTCAGAAAATTTATCATACGTTAATTCTTGATTGTAAATTGTAAATAAAGAAAAAGTACAATTACTAACCATAACATCTAGATACGTACTTCCATAATTTGGGGTGATATGACTGAGAGGTTCACCTGTTCTAGATCTACTTTTCATCAACGTATAATTAGTTTTAAATTTGATTGCTTGACCAATTGAATAGCTGAAAGAGATTTGATGACCATAAATCCAAGCAAAATCAATATTACTTAACATTTGAACTTGACTTAATACGTTATCATAAATTATACTATCTCTACCATTGATTGATGCATTTTTAAGTGTAATTGCTCGATCAAGAAATGTGTAAAAGAAAGTATATTGCAATTTTAACTTTTTGTTAATCCAATATTCCGTGTTTAAATCTAAATTGTAGGCTAATTCGGGTTTTAAAGATGGATTTGGCAAAGTTACATAACCTGGATTACTATCAAATATTTTGCTTATATCATCGATATTGGGAGACCGAAATGCAGATGAAACAGTAAGTCCAGCTGTACCATTATTAAATCGTATTAAATGGGAAATAGAACCAGTGAGTGCCTGGGTTTTATTTTCTATTTTTGGATTTAAATGATTAATTAAGAGTGTATCCATTAAACCATTAACAGTGGTTGTATTTAACCTAACGCCTCCTTCAGAAGTCATATTTTTATTCCAATGATGTTTTAAGTGGACATATACTCCATTTGATTTCCAGTTTGATCCGTCAGGATATCTAGTAGATATAGCTGATCTATTTTGATTTGAAATATTAATTTGGTTCGCTTGACTTGAAATTTGGTTTAACACGTATTCTAATCCATAATTAAGTTGAGTCTTTGTATGTATATATTTGATAAAATCAGCATTAAAACTCCATGCCTTTACTGCTTCTTTCCGTTGCTTATTAAAAACAGATTGGTAACTCCGAGAGTTTCTACTTTCTTTAAAATTTTGATATGCTATAATTGAATTGTATTCATCAAAAAGTTGTCCTTTTTTTTGATAACTGATTGATAATGAGTTCAACATCCATTCCTGTGGTCCATAAAACCAGGAAGCATAACTCAAAGTATCATTTGAGCTTCTTAGAGAAAGCCTATCATATCTGGGTATGTCGGATGTTGTGCTGTAATGGAATCCGTAATCAAATTGAATATTTTCGTTTGGTTTATATATTATTTTCTGAAGAATATTATGTTGACTATAGCCACTCTGTATTTGTGTGTTTGGGTTATCATTTTGATATATTGTGTCCTTTCCAAATTTTGATACAATATAATCGGGTCTTTGATATAAACTGGGCCCATTTTCTCCCATTTTCAAATCACCAAATTGACTAAGTGTTATACTAGTTAAAGTTGCTAATTTATGGGTGCCTGTATTAATCTGGTAGTGATAGGTATTTTCAGAATTAGCACTACTGTATCGAATGTTTAATTTTGATTTAAAATTGATTCCGCTATCTGACAAAAGAGGCTTTGTTGTATTAAAATGAATTACTCCTCCAATTGCATCACTCCCGTAAAATTGACTTGAAGGTCCATAAATAATGTCAGCACTTTCGATTGAAAAGGGATCAATTGAGATGACATTTTGCACATTTCCTGATCTAAAAATGGCGGTATTCATCCTAACACCATCTACTACTAAAAGAATTCTATTCGTAGCAAAACCCCTCAAATTTGGACTTCCTCCACCTTGTTGACTTTTTTGTATATATACAGCATTACCAATATTCAAGGCATCTGCTGATGTTTGAGGTTGGTATAGATCTATCTCTTTTTTTTCAATTTTATTTCTGTGAATGGATCTATTCTTTTTATAACTATTCACTCTTCCAGCAGATACAATTACAGGAGAGAAGGCATTTATCTTGCGATGTAAAACAACGGTTGATTTTTTTAATAAAATTTCTTTTGAGATACTTTTAGTATGGTAGTGTTCGTGAGACAAAATAAGTTTGTCTAATTCATTGGAGGATATGTCCACATTAATAGTGCCATTTTGATCTGAAATTCCAATGATATTGTCAGATTGTTGCAAAAAAACATCAGCTATAGCTTCTAGGTGTATGTCAACAATACGAATCTGACTAAAGGAAATAAAAGATGATGCTATTATCGAAAACAAAAAAAATGTCCTCACGGAGTAAATGCTCTTAATTTTATAAAACAACATCAAATATAATACCTCAAATGGTCAGTCTTATTTTTTTGATAAATCCCATATATATTTAATATTTGAATAATGAAAAATATTTTTATTATATGCATGTTGGCTTTATTTCTATGTGTATCTTTTACTTCTTGTAAAACTAAACATTGTGCGGCATTAGAAGAGGATATGGATGGATATAATCCAAAATCAAATAAGAAAAAGAGAGGACGGCAAGAAGGATTATGGGGTAAATAACATAAAAAAAAGGCAGAATGATGAACCAATAGTATTTTAAGATGTTGATTAATCATGTTCGGTATATTTAAAAAGAAAACTCAAAAAGAAATTCTGGAGAATCAATATGAAAAACTTCTCAAAGAATCCTTTCAATTAAGCACAATTAATCGTACTGAATCTGATGCTAAAGCTGCAGAAGCAGATGCAGTACTTAAAAAAATAGAAGATTTGGAGTCATAATTTTTAATCTAGAGCTATTAAAAGAATTTCGCAAACTTTTTTGATTTCATCTTCAGTAATTATTAGCGGTGGAGATATGCGTAAAGCATTTTGATTATACAAAAACCAATCAATAATTACACCTCTTTCGATGCAACGTTGCATAGTTCTCTCTACTTCTTCAAAGCTATCTAAATGTGCAGCCAACATAAGTCCTTTACCCGTAACGTTTTTTATTTTAGGATGAACTAAAAGATCTCTAAATAATTTTTCTTTTTTGGATACGCTGTTTAAAAGTTTGTTTTCAATGATATATTTTATAGAAGCATTTCCAGCAGCACAACATACGGGGTGCCCACCGAATGTAGTAATATGTCCAAGTATAGGGTTGTCAACGATACTTTGCATTATTTCATGGGAACTAATGAACGCTCCAATAGGCATACCACCTCCTAATGCTTTGGCAGATACCAGGACGTCAGGTATTATTTGATAGTGTTCAAATGCATAGAGCTTACCAGATCTCCCAATGCCAGTTTGAATTTCGTCAAAAATAAGTAGAGTGCCAGTTTCATTGCATTTTTCTCTTACTTTAGTTAAAAAATCAAGAGTGGCAGGAATATATCCAACTTCAGCCTGAATAGGTTCTAAAAAAACAGCTGCTGTTTCAGTATCAATAATATCTAATGAATGAATGTCATTAAAATCCATAAAATAGATATGAGGAAGTAAAGGCCTGAATGCTTTGGAATAATACTCGTTACTCATCATACTCAAAGATCCGGATGTACTTCCATGGTAAGCATTTTTCATTGCCACTATTTTAGTTCTTCTTGTATGTCTTTTTGCAAGTTTCATAGCACCTTCAATAGCTTCACTGCCACTATTTAAAAAATAAAATTTTTGTAATTGTTCGGGTAGATGTTTTGCTAATTCTTGAGCTAACTCTACTTGTGGTGCAATGATATATTCGCCATAAACCATTTGGTGACTATATCGGTCTACTTGCTCTTTGATGGCTTTTGTTACAAATGGATTGTTGTGGCCAATATTATTCACTGCAATACCGCTTATTAAATCAATAAATGAATTTCCTGTCTTATTGTACAAATAAATTCCTTCTCCTTTTACGAATTCGTACATTGGAGGATTTGGTGATGTCTGAGCTATGTATTTTAAGAAAGACTTTTTGATTGGGCGAAGATAGATATTGGATAATGAAATAGTACTAAATAATTTAATCCAAAAAAAAACCTCTGTAATTAATACAGAGGTTTCTCTCTTGACTTAGAAAAACTTAATTTACCTTGTCAGAAAGACCTGATCCAGCTTTGAACTTAACAACGTTCTTAGCAGCAATTTTAATTTCTTTTCCTGTTCTTGGATTTCTTCCTGTTCTAGCAGCTCTATTGCTTACTGAGAAAGTACCGAAACCAACAAGGATTAATTTTTCTCCTTTTTTAAGTGCAGAAGAAGTAGAATCCATAAATGCATTTAGTGCCTCACCAGCTTGTGCTTTTGAGATACCAGCTGAATCAGCCATAGCTGAAATTAAATCTGATTTGTTCATTTTTTTAGTGTTAAATAATTAATAATACCCCAATGTTAAGACGAAGAAGCGCATGAATACAAGGACTGTTACCTATTTGTTAATAATTTCAAATAATTTGTCAATTTTTGGACATCAAACGTAACATTTATGGGAACTTTTAACTGTGAACGAGAGTAAAATGGTTCTCTTTCGTGAAATAAAGCCTTCAGTTGTTGTTGTGTTTTTTGTTGAATAAGAGGTCTTTTATGAAGTGTATGAAGATCTATCTCAATGTTTTCCCAACTTTTTTCCAAATAAATACAGATGCCATGTGATAAAATTAAGGAACTAATGTGTTTGTTGAAGATGGTTCCTCCTCCAAGTGAAAATATAGCTTTCTTAGATTTTTTAATTATTTGTTGAAGCATTTTTTCTTCTAGTAATCGAAAATGATCTTCTCCGTGCTTTTCAAAAATAGATGCAATGGAAAGACCCTGATCTTTTTCTATAACTTCATCAAGATCAATAAATGGATAATTTAGTTTTTCACTGATGGCTTTACCAATAGTAGATTTACCAACTCCCATAAAACCTGTTATGAATATTAGCATTATCTTAATTTTATACGCGGATCTAATTTGACATATATAATGTCAACAATGATATTAATAACAATAAATAGAAATCCAACAAAAAGTATGGATCCCATTACTACTGGTAAATCGTTCATCTCTAAAGCTTCAATAGTTAGTTTACCCAAACCACGCCAATTGAAAATATATTCAACAAAAAATGCACCAGCAAGCAGTGAAGCAAACCACCCGCTAATAGCAGTAATTACTGGATTCAAAGCATTAGGGAGAGCATGTTTTACTAAAATTGTTTTAGAATCTAACCCCTTTGATTTTGCAGTTTTTATAAAATCTTGATTAAGTGTTTCTAGCATTGAACTTCTTGTTAGAAGAGTAAAAATAGATAATGGCCTTACACCAAGAGCTATGGCTGGAAGTATTAAATTTTTCCATTGGTAAAATCGTCCTGTAAAGGGATCAACATCAATCCAGCTCCCCGACATGGATAAACCCGTTATGTCATGAAAAACATACCCAAACAACCAAGCTAAGATAATGGCAGAGAAAAAGGAGGGAATAGAAATGCCAAGCGTACTTATAAAAACAACTGCTTGATCAACAAACGAATTCACTTGGATACCTGCTGTAATACCTAGTATGATTCCAAAAAAAGAAGCAAATAGTATTGATACTAAAGCTAGAATTAATGTTCCTTTGAATGATTCTTTAATTAATTGTTCTGTTCTGATTCTGGACTGAAATGATTTGCGTAAAAATGGCTTTTTAACTAGAATTAATGTATTGAAGATATAAAATTTTAAAAATGGGCGATACTTCTGGTTAAGTTTTTCTTGATCTGTTTTATCGTGGAAGGAAATGAGGGAGATGTCATTTAGGAAAAATAAGTATTGTTTATAGGTTGGTTGGTCGAGGCCAAATTCCTTCTTTATAGAATGCTGTGTAGCTTGATCTGTTCGCTGTCCAATGGCCATGTTCTCTGGATTAGGAAAAGAAAACTTAAATAAGAAGAAAACAACAGTTATGACACTAAATAGAATAAAAAAACCGCTTAAAATCCTCTTCAATATAAAACGTATCATCGAGCAATAATTCGTTTAATTTTTTCCGAGGACGGCAATCGAGTATTTGGCCAATTTTCAATAACCATATTACCGTGTAATAATACAATACCTGGATTACTTCTAATAATTGACTTTAAATTGGTCTTATCCCCATAGTAAAATGGTATGTTAATGTCATGGGTTGCCTTAAACTGATTTACAACTTTAGAGTCACTTGCTGTAATTGGATATAGCGAAATATCTTCTACTTGACATTGTGTGATCAGTTTTTTTAATTTTTCAATATTTTTAATTTCTGCTTTTTCTATGTCGTTAAATACGATAAGTAATTTATAACTGCTATCAGCATAGAAATCCTCAATATAATCGTTTGACCTACTTTCATCCATGAGTTTAAAATCATGGATTTCAGGTTCATACCCTTTGGAAATAAGTTTGTCAATTCGATCGACAAATAGGTAACCTTCTTCTTGAAGATTTCTTTTTGATAATTCTGATAATGTAAATTCTTCTTCCTTACCATTTTTGGCATATATGAAAATATTTTCATATACATCAACAGGTGCTCCTTTAGGAATTGCAGCTAATTTATAAATATTGTTTCCTTTCTTAAATTTTAAAAAATTAATAATCGGCAAATAATGTACACAATACATCGAAAAACTCACAGATAATAATATTGTAACTATAATGACTTTGATTGCAAATGCATTATAAAAAATAGATTTGATATAACGAATACCAAATAATATTATAATAGATGCTCCGAGTATAACAATATCTTTATAGAAACTCTGCCATGGTGACAATTTAATAGCATCACCAAAACAACCACAATCAGTTACTTTTCCAAAATATGCACTGTACCAGGTTAGAAAGGTAAAAAGTATGGTGAGTATAAGGATACTAGAAATAGTGACTCTGGGTGCAAAGCCAATAATTAATGCCATGCCTAGAATTATTTCAAGTATGCAAATTACAATTCCAATAGGTAGAGAATATGGTCTAATTTTTTTAAAAAACTGGGATGAAGAACCATTAGGTTTAATATACTTACCCATATCTAGAGAGGTTATTACAGTGTCTAAATCAATTTTAATACTTTGATTAGCAACTTCTTGATTTTTTATTCTGCACACCATTAATGCTTGATTATCAAAGTTGGATGTATCTTTAACTTCTAGAAGCCATGATAATGTCTTTTGGTTGTGAAGTAAAATAGTTATTTCAGTTTGGAATGCCTCAGCATGAATCTTCCAAGGAGACCGAAATGTTGTAATCGTATAATTTGTTGCATACGCATTTAAGCTTTCTTTATGACTAAAATTTTGATTTTGATTAGAGAGTTCAATCTGAATGCTGTCCTGAACAGGTTCCAAATCAGCTGAAAAGACAGAAAAATATTCGTCTAATTTATAACTAAATCCTATGGGATCGTTTGACTTTATAAAGCCAGAAAAAATGAATAATAACCCTACTAATATTTTTAATAAATTAGTAATGAACCTCATTTTAATTATAAAAATTATTGATTCGAATTAAAGCAAAAATCGAGTAATTCAGCATATCGCTAAAATTGGCATCAATACCTTCTGATATCAGTGTTTGCCCTTTTTTATCTTCAATTTGTTTAGTTCGTAATATTTTCATTAATATCAGATCTGTATATGTGCTTACTCGCATATCTCTCCATGCTTCTCCATAGTCATGATTTTTTTTCATCATCAGTTCTTTACAGATTTGTGCTTTTTGATCAAATAACTCTAATACTTTTTGGGGTTGCATTTCCATCTCTTCTGAAGCTTTTATTTCAATTTGAATTAAGGCAATAATACAATAGTTAATTATGCCAATAAATTCATTTTCTATACTCTCACCTACCTTGTTTTCTTTTTTTTCTTCAATACTTCGAATGCGTTGCGCTTTAATAAAAATTTGGTCAGTAATGGAAATAGGTCTCAGGATACGCCAAGCGGTTCCGTAGTCGAAGGTCTTTTTTTCGAAGATATCTCTACATATTAAAATCGATTTATCAAAAAGTATAGCAGTATCTGTATTCAAAATGGTATTAATTTGTTACAAAAGTATAAATCCATTGATAAATCCATGATGCGAACCATTAACATTAAAGGAACACCTCTAGATATTTCATCTCCAATTGTTATGGGTATATTAAATATCACACCAGATTCTTTCTCAGATGGGGGAAAGTATATTTCCATTGATGCAGCTATAAATAGAGCTAAACAAATCATAAAAGAAGGAGCTAAAATAATTGATATAGGTGGGTATAGCACAAGGCCAGGTGCAAATGTAGTTTCTTTGCAAGAAGAGTTAGATAGGGTTTTACCAATAATTCAACAGATCACTTCTCGTTTTGATGTGGTAATTTCTGTGGATACTTTTAGAAGTCAAGTTGCTAAAGCGGCAGTTCAATTTGGAGCTTCAATTATAAATGATATTAGTGCTGGACACGATGATCATGCAATGATTGATACGGTTGCTAAATTGGGAGTCCCATATATTGCAATGCATAAAAAAGGGAGTCCTAAAACGATGCAACTTAATCCAACCTATGTTGATGTAGTAGGGGAAGTCGTTAATTATCTAGTGAAGGTTAAACAAAAATGTGATGATGCAGGAATTCAAGATTTAATTATAGACCCTGGGTTTGGTTTCGGAAAAACAATACATCATAATTATGTTTTATTAGAGCATCTAAACCAAGTCTCACAATTAAATATTCCTATTTTGGTTGGATTATCATTAAAAAGTATGATCCATAAAGTACTATTGATTGATCCTTCAGAAGCTCAGTCTGGGACTACTTTTTTACATGCATTTGCTTTGAATGGCGGTGCTAATATACTTAGAGTTCATCATGTTAAAGAAGCGGTGGAATGTGTTAAGTTATTTAATTATATGAGGCAAATTAGATAAATGGAATATCTTACATCCTCATGGGCATTTCGATACCCAATAAACTAAATCCATGTTTTAAAGTTTTTCCTACCATATCTGAGAGAGCTATTCGGAAAAAGCGAGTGTTGGAATCATCTTCGCCTAGAATTGAAATTTCATGATAAAATTTATTGAATCCTTTGGCTATTTCATAAACAGAATTTGCAACTTCTGATGGATTATTACTTCGTATAGAAGCTAACACTGATTCAGGATAAGCATGCATATTCTTTATCAAATCTTTTTCAGTTGGGTGAAGTAATGACGGATATTCAAATTTAATTTGATCTGCAGCACGAAGTAAAGATGCAATACGAGTGTAAGTATATTGAATAAATGGTGCTGTATTTCCCTGAAAATCAATGGATTCGGAGGGATTGTAAAGCATACGTTTTTTTGCGTCAACTTTAAGTAAATAGTATTTAAGGGCACCTAATCCTAGTGTTTCATATAATTCGGTTAATTCATCGGTATTCATACCTTCAGTTTTTCCCAATTCTTCAGTTTGTTTTTTTGCGGTTGAGACTACTTCTGCTATCAGTTCGTCAGCATCTACAACAGTTCCCTCGCGACTTTTCATTTTGCCTTCAGGTAAGTCAACCATCCCATAGCTTAGGTGGTAAAGGCCATCTGCATAGGGTTTATTCAATCGTTTTAAGATACGTTGTAGCACTTTAAAATGATAATCTTGCTCATTGCCAACAACATAGATGAATTTATCCATTGAGAATTCAGAATATTTTAAATCTGCTGTTCCTATATCTTGAGTAATATATACTGATGTTCCATCTGAGCGTTGCACAATTTTTTCGTCTAATCCGTCTTCGGTGAGGTCTATCCAAATACTTTGATCTGGTTTTCTAAAAAACACCCCCCTTTCTAATCCTTCTTGGACTATTTTTTTACCTAGAAGATAAGTGTCAGATTCATAATATATTTTATCAAAACTGACTCCAAGTCTGCGGTATGTTTCATCAAATCCTTCATATACCCATGCATTCATTACTTTCCAAATAGATAGTGTTTCTGGGTCGCCATTTTCCCATTTTTTTAACATTTCTCGTGTGGCAACCATTGATGGAGCATTTTCTTTGGCTTCATCGCTATCCATTCCTTTATCAACCAGTTCTTGAACTTCTTTTTGGTAATTTTTGTCAAATTCTACATAGTATTTTCCTACAAGATGGTCACCTTTTACCCCAGAGGATTCAGGCGTTTCATGATTTCCAAATCGAAGATAAGCATACATACTTTTACAAATATGAATACCCCGATCATTCACTAAATTATTTTTGATTACCTCATATCCAGCTGATTCGTATATTTTACAAATTGAATATCCAAGTACATTATTTCGAATATGCCCAAGATGAAGCGGTTTATTAGTGTTTGGTGATGAATATTCAACAACTACTTTTTGGTTTGCGCCTATATTGGGGATTTGAACTCCAATATCAATATTTTTTTTCAAAATATCCAACCAATAGGAATCAGTCAATTCAATATTAAGAAAACCTTTGACTACATTGAAATCATAAATTTGATCTAGTTCTTTTTTGATATAGGCTCCTATTTCGTTTGCAGTTTCTTCTGGCCCTTTCTTACTGTATCGCAGGAGAGGAAAAACAACGAGTGTTACATCTCCAGAAAAATTTGGATTTGTTTTTTCAAAGTCAATTGAGAAATCATCTATACTATATAAATCAGATATAGCTTTTTTTGTTTTTGCGACTAGAGTCGTTTTGAAATCCATTAATGTTTTATTGGAGAGTTAGGTTCTTTGGAAATAGCATCATGTATTTTACGTTCAAGAAATTTTGGGAAAAATTTATTGATCCAGTAGATTTTTTTGCCTTGCCTGTTGGTAAGCATGAAATCTTTACGATCACGTATAGCTTGCAAAATATCTCGAGCAACGTCCTGAGCACGATCCATTCTAGTCTCGTCACCAGGGCTATTTATCTGTTTAGTTCCATCTGCAATTCTTGCATTTTTTCTGATATCACTTGAGGTAAATCCTGGGCAGGCAATTAATGTATGTAATCCACGGTTCATGTACTCCATGCGAATACTTTCAAAAAGACCATTAATGGCAAATTTTGAGGATGCATAACCCGTTCTCCCAGGCAAACCTTTGAATCCTGTGACTGAAGATACAGCTACAAGACTTCCTTTATTTTTGATTAACTCAGGAAGAGCAGCCCTAGTACAGTATACAGAACCCCAATAATTTACGTTCATTATTTCTTCTAATACGCTTAATTGAACATCTTCAAAGGGAGCTCGCATAGAAATACCTGCGTTGTTTATAAGTATATCAATTCCGCCAAGATGCTTTATAGTTTCGTGGATTAGATTTTCACAATCTTTAAGGTTAGTTACATCTGTTTTGACACAAATAATTTTGGAATTTTTCGTTTTTATTTCTGTTTTTAATTTTTCTAATTTTTCAATTTGTCTGGAAGCCAGAACAATATTGGCGTTGCATAAGGCCGCTTCAATGGCAAGCGCTTTACCAATGCCTGAGGATGCACCAGTGATAATAATATTTTTGTTGTGAAGAGAATTCATGTTTTACTATTTTTTCCATTTGATGCTGCATCCAACAGCAGGAATTTCAGAATAATCGGGTTCCATGCCATCTAATGTATATTCGATCGCATCTTCAAGAAATACACGAGTAACCATATTTTCATTTTCCCAATTATCATCAATTGCCCCCTTATACACTAGTTTTCTTTTACTATTGTACACAAACACTTCCGGAGTACGATTAGCTTTCAGTTTCTTTGCTACTTTTTGATCCTCATCGTGAAGGTATGGGAAGGGAAGCTTTAGTTGTTTTTGAAGTTCTTTCATGGCCTCAAACGAATCGGCAGGATATGCTTCTGCATCATTCGGATTAATAGCTAAGATTCCTAAATTATCTTCCTCGAATTGGTTATATAATTTGATTAATCTTTTCCAGTACGCTCTGGCATATGGACAATGATTACAAGTAACTACAATTACTAATGCTGTTCTATCTGCAAAAGCAAAATTGTCATAAAGCCTATTGTTAGTTCCTTTTAAGCTAAATTTAAAGAGATTCGATCCTATTTCCATGCCCTGCAAATTTAATGGAATAGAAAATAATTCTATTATTTTTCTTGATGTATACTGTTTTGTATATACAAACAGATTGATTTCCAAGAATTGTTTGAGCAATTGCGAAACCAATCTGTATTATAAATATTAAGATTGCAGATTGTCCTTATCTCAAAGTTAGCAACAACTATCCACATTATTGGAGATAGTTGTTCTGTAATCGTTGAATTGTATTGTTTTGGGGTTAATTCTTCAGGAATAATCGAAAATTAGTTTTCTTCTGATGAAGGTTTGGCCTTCTCTTTTTTGAAACTGAGTGAGTTCTTCTTTTTATCAAGTTTAACCAGAATCAAATCACCTTCACTAATATCTGATTTAAGAATTTCTTCTGCTAGGGGATCTTCCAGATATTTTTGAATTGCTCGATTCAAAGGTCGTGCACCAAAATCAGAATCAAATCCTTTTTCTGCAATATAGTTTTTAGCATCTTCATTTAGTTTAATATTAAAACCTATTTGCTTGATACGCTCAATTAATTCTTGAAGAGATAGTTCTAAAATTTGTTGAATGTGTTCTTTTTCTAAGGAATTAAACACAATAACATCATCTATTCTGTTTAAAAACTCTGGAGAGAAGAACCTTTTTAGAGCATTTTCAATTACACCTTTTGAATTTAAATCTGCTGCTTGATTTTTTGCAGATGTACCAAAACCAACTCCTGCGCCAAACTCTTTGAGTTGTCTTGAACCAATATTAGAAGTCATGATTATGATAGTATTCCTAAAATCAACTTTTCTTCCTAGACTGTCTGTTAAGAATCCCTCATCTAATACTTGTAAAAGTAGGTTAAATACATCTGGATGCGCTTTTTCAATTTCATCAAACAAAAGAACAGCATAAGGTTTTCTCCTTATTTTTTCAGTTAAAATTCCACCTTCCTCATAACCTACATATCCTGGAGGGGCACCTACTAATCTAGAGACTGCAAATTTCTCCATATATTCACTCATATCAATTCTAAGGAGAGCTTCTTTCGAATCAAAAAGATATTTGGCTAGTGTTTTTGCCATTTCTGTTTTACCAACACCGGTACTTCCAAGAAAAATAAATGACCCTATGGGTTTGTTAGGAGACTTTAATCCAGCTCTAGTTCTTTGAATTGCTTTAGTTAATTTTTCTACAGCTTGATCTTGACCAATAACACTACCCTTAAGTTCTTCACCCATTTTTAGCAAACGATTTCCTTCTTTTTGAGCAATTCTTTTTGTAGGAATACCGGTCATCATTCCAATAACATCTGCAACATCATCTTCTTGTACTTTGTACCGTTGAGTTCTGCTATCTTCTTCCCACTTAATTTTTTCTTCTTCTAGACTTTCTAAGAGTGATTTTTCTTCATCTCTTAATCGTGCAGCTTCTTCATATTTTTGGCTTTTAACAACCCGATTTTTATTTTCTTTTATTTCCTCGATTTTCTTTTCAAGTTCCAAAATATTTTGAGGGACATGAATGTTGCTTAAATGAACTCTTGCACCAACTTCATCCAATACATCTATGGCTTTGTCAGGTAAATGTCGATCTGTAAGGTATCGAACACTCATTTTAACAGCAGCATTCAGAGCCTCTGTAGTATATTCCACACTATGATGATCCTCGTATTTACCTTTGATATTTTCTAGTATTTCAAGGGTTTCCTCAGGAGAAGTGGGTTCTACCATTACACTTTGAAATCTTCGTTCAAGTGCACCATCTTTTTCAATGTATTGACGATATTCATCTAGTGTTGTTGCTCCGATACATTGGATTTCGCCACGTGCTAGGGCAGGTTTAAACATATTTGAGGCATCTAATGAACCACTTGCCCCTCCAGCACCAACGATGGTATGAATTTCATCTATAAAAAGAATGACGTTATCTGTTTTTTCGAGTTCAGTCATAACTGCTTTCATGCGTTCTTCAAACTGTCCTCTGTATTTTGTTCCGGCAACTAAACTGGCTAAGTCAAGAGTTACTACTCTTTTATCAAATAGCACACGTGATACTTTACGTTGCGATATACGAAGTGCAAGTCCTTCAGCAATTGCCGTTTTACCGACACCAGGTTCTCCAATGAGTACAGGGTTGTTTTTTTTCCTTCTACTTAGTATTTGTGATACCCTTTCAATTTCTTTCTCACGTCCAACGATGGCATCTAACTTATCAGCTTCTGCTAACTTGGTTAAATCTTTACCAAAATTATCAAGAACAGGTGTTTTGCTTTTTGATTTTGGTTTTTCTTTTTGTTGTGAGGCTTTTTCTGACTCTTCATGAAAAAATTCTTCAGGAGAATCACTACTCATTTCAATATTTTTTTCAGGATATTTATCTTCCATAGCATTTTTAAATAAGTCATAATCTACTCCAAATTGATTTAGAATTTGAGAGGCGACATTATCCTCATCTCTTAAAATGGATAAAAGTAAATGTTCTGTTCTAATAACATCGTCTTTGAAAATTTTAGCTTCCAAGTATGTAATTTTAAGGGCTTTTTCGGCTTGTTTAGTTAATGGGATATTTCCAATATTTGCTGTTTTTGCAGAGGTGTCGCGTATACTGTCTTCAACTGCTTTTTTCATTCGTAACATATCAATGCCCATAGCTATCAAATGTTTGATGGCTTTTCCATCTCCTTGACGAATTAATCCTAACAAAAGATGTTCGGTACCAATATAACTGTGACCTAAACGTATAGCCTCTTCGCGGCTAAATTGAATAACTTCTTTGACTCCTGGTGAAAATTGTGCTTCCATCTAATATATTATGAACAAATATAAGACCAAATTTATGTCATGTACTATTTGTCAGTTTGGCATGACTTATATATGACACATTGGTGATTTTATTAAATTTTTGATACAAGAAAATTATAGTGTGAACATTTCTAGTTAACAAAAATAAAACAATTGATAATCAATGATTTGAAAAAAAAATATTTAAATGTTGAAGGTATTAAAACGGTGGAACTTAAATATCTAAATACCAGTAATGTTTATAAGAAGATATTGATATTGAGTATTTTATAATTTTTAGCTGCGTTTATTAACGTTCCACACACATTTTATGTACACGTGTGAATAAGTATACCCTTGTATTACGGTCCCTGATTTTATACATTCAACTTGTATATTTGGAGTTCAGTTAAGCGTAATTTATTAGTCATTAAAAGTACCTTTTATTATCATTCATGGAAAAAAAACGTGTAAGTACAACCAACAAAAAACTTTCTTTAGTTACCTCACAAGCCCTTAATAAATTACAACCTCAGGCTCGTGATTTAGAAGAAGCAGTTTTGGGTGCTTTAATGTTAGAAAAACATGCTGCTGAAAAAGTTGCCAGTTATTTGAAAAAAGAGGCTTTTTACTTGGATAGTCATCAAATGATTTATGAGAGTATTCTTCAACTTTTTATGGAGGGAAATCCGGTTGATATTCTTACAGTAACCGAACAATTAAGAAAAAATGGAAATTTAGACACAGTTGGAGGAGCATTCTATATTACTTCACTCACTAATAGAGTAAGTAGTGCTGCAAATATTGAATACCATGCTCACATTGTCATTCAAAAAAGTATTCAACGCCAACTTATTTCAGTTGCGGGTATAATTGGTGAAAAAGCATTTGAGGAAACAGCAGATGCCTTTGAACTTTTAGACGAGTCTGAGAAAAAACTATTCGAAATTAAAAATGATAGCATGACCAAAAATTATGATACGGTCACTGATTTAATTGCAAAAGCTATCAAAGACATCGAGGAGTCTAAAGCTGATAAAGATGGTTTATCTGGTATTGCTACAGGGTTTACCGAATTAGACCGAATGACTTCAGGGTGGCAAAAAAGTGATTTAATTATTCTTGCTGCAAGACCTGGTATGGGTAAAACAGCTTTCGTTCTTTCTATTGCAAGAAATGCTGCAGTCATTGATCATAAAAATATTGCACTCTTCTCTCTTGAAATGAGTAGTATTCAGCTTGTAAAAAGATTGATTTCATCTGAGGCAGAACTTTCTTCTGAAAAAATACGTAGCGGTAAATTAGAAGAGCATGAATGGCAACAATTACATACCAAAATAAGTACCATCGAAGATGCAGGAATTTTTATTGATGATACACCTGCATTATCTGTTCTTGAATTAAAAGCCAAGGCAAGAAGACTTAAACGTCAAAGAAACATCGACATGATAATCATTGATTATTTGCAATTGATGAGGGCTGACGATGGAAACTCAAAAAAGATGACGGGAAATCGTGAACAAGAGATTTCTTATATTTCTAGATCATTGAAATCTTTAGCTAAAGAATTAGATATACCAATTATTGCTCTAGCACAATTAAGTCGTGCAGTGGAACAACGTCAAGATAAGCGTCCTATGTTATCTGATTTAAGGGAATCTGGTTCTATAGAACAAGATGCAGATTTAGTGACCTTTATTTATAGACCTGAATATTATGGCATTACTCAAGATGAAGAGGGAAATGATAATGAGGGCTTAACTGAGTTAATAATTCGAAAACACAGAAATGGATCGCCAGGTACTGTTAACTTAAAATTTGTTAAACATTTCGGTAAATTTACGGATTGGGGTTATTCGAATTATGGTAACGAAACATTTGATGATTCAAGTGTTACATATGAAAGTAAAATGAATGATATGTCACCATTCAATCCAAGTGATGATGAACCATTCTAACTCTTCTCAGTAATAAATTCCCCTTTCATTAAACTCCAATGGCCAGGATATGAACAGATAAATTCATATGTCCCAATTGATGGTGTTATAAATGAAAAGTATTCAGTTTCTCCAATTTGAACTAGGGGAGAGTGTGCAATTACATTGGTGTCCGTTGGATTTACATACGCATTTTCCTTGTATTTATAACCGCCTTGACCCACTTGGTTTGCACTTCCTTTTTTAATAATCACCAAATTATGAGGCATGGTAGCATCACTACTTTTATTGATAAGTGCTATAGTTATGGCTTTATTAGCAGGAACACGAATCACTTTTTTATCAAATTTCATCTCACTCATATTCTCACCAGAGGCAGTAATATATATCGTGTCACTAGTTATCATGACAGTTTGAGCTCGAGATGAATTAATATCATCATCAAAACTAGAATCTGAATGACTACCACAGGCAATTATTGATAGACAAAAAATGATAAATACTAAGAATTTCATTTTGATTTTTTGAATGTACATATGTTAACTATGAAAAGGATATTCGTAGGAGGAGGGTGATACAAATGTTTCTTTAATTGTTCGCATTGAAGTCCAACGCATTAAATTTACAGGTGCACCTGCTTTGTCATTAGTGCCACTACCTCTTGCACCACCAAATGGTTGTTGACCTACCACAGCACCCGTTGGTTTGTCGTTAATATAGAAATTACCAGCAGCATTTCTTAGGATTTTTAGAGCTGTGTTAATATGAGTTCTTCCTTTAGCATAGATAGAACCAGTCAAAGCATACTCAGAAGTTTGATCTACTAATTTAAGGGTATCTTCATATGCAGTATCTTCATAGATATACACCGTTAATACAGGTCCAAATAATTCATCGCATAAGGTTGCATAGTCAGGATTAGTAGTCTCAATAATTGTAGGTCTAATAAAATATCCTTCAGAATCATCATAAGACCCACCTGCAATTATTTCTGCATCGTTACTGTTTTGTACACGATCAATGTATCCTGTAATTTTATCAAATGATTTTTTATCAATGACTGCATTGATAAAATTTGTAAAATCCTCAGTTGTTCCCATTTTTAAGCTATTGGTCGTTTCTACCAATAATGGCTTGAGTTCTTTCCACATACTCTTGGGTATATAGGCTCTAGAGGCTGCTGAGCACTTTTGTCCTTGAAACTCAAATGATCCTCGTACTAATGCAGTATTTACTTGATGAATATCGGCACTTGCATGTACCATTATAAAATCTTTGCCTCCAGTTTCACCCACAATTCTTGGGTAACTTCTATAATTCTCAATATTATTTCCAATCGTTTTCCATATTTGTCTAAATACGCTAGTACTTCCGGTAAAATGAATACCTGCAAAGTCTTTATGATTAAAGATTACATCACCCGTTGTAGGGCCATCTACATAGACTAAATTAATAACTCCATCAGGTAATCCTGCTTCTTTATACAGTTCCATTATCACTTGAGCACTATAAATTTGAGTTTCGGCTGGTTTCCAAACTACAGTATTTCCCATCATGGCAGGTGCAGAACATAAATTCGCTGCTATACTTGTGAAATTAAATGGAGATAAGGCAAATACAAATCCTTCGAGAGGTCTGTATTCCAGTTGATTCCAAACACCCGGTGAATTTTCAGGCGGCTGTTGTGCATATATTTCACTCATGTATTGCACATTGAATCGAAAGAAATCAATCATTTCACAAGCTGCATCGATTTCAGCTTGCATCGCATTTTTTGATTGAGCTAACATAGTCGCAGCGTTCATTTTATCCCGATAAGGACCTGCCAACAGTTCAGCCGCTCTTAAGAAAATGGCAGCTCTTGCTTCCCAAGGCATGGTAGCCCAGTTTTCTTTTGCTTTTAATGCTGCATCAATAGCCGCTTCTACATGCATGGCGTTTCCTTTGCTGAAAGTTCCAAGACTATGCTTTTTTTCATGGGGTGGATGAATAGATACTTTATCAGTGGTATGTATTTCCTGACCTCCAATATACATGGGAATATCCACTTGTGTATTTTTCATTTCATGAAGTTTACTCTTTAAATGAAGTGTCTCTGGACTACCTGGTGCATATGCTTTTACAGGTTCGTTTTTTGGGTGTGGTATTTTAACAATTTGATTCATTCTTCTAATAGGTTTTTTTCGATGTCTTTAAAAAATTTCCAATTTCCAAACTCAGGCATTGGCGCATGCAAATTTAATTTTTCTTTAGTAACAGGATGGATGAAGGTTAAGCCTAGAGCATGTAAATAGATGCTCTTGTCTGCAGTGGGTTTGGTCTGACCATATTTAACATCCCCCACAATTCCGGTAAATGTACGCGCTAATTGGACTCTAATTTGGTGTGGTCTTCCCGTTATTGGATTTACTTTTAATAAGAAACAGTGGTTTGCAGTATTTATAAATTCATAATGTAAAACTGCTTTTTTACTTCCTTCTTGTTCTTCATGATAAAGTTTTGTTTTATTTTGTTTAGGATCTTTCTTTAACCAATGTGTGAGTGTTCCAGCCATTGGTTGAGGTTTTCTTCGAATTAAAGCAGCATATATTTTTTGAATTTCTCGATTTTTAAACTGATCATTCATTCGAATTAATGCCTTACTTGTTCTAGCATATAGAATAATTCCAGTCACATTGGTATCTAATCGATGAATACAACCCAAAAATACTGCACCCGGTTTCTTGTATTTGATTTTGATATAATTTTTTACATGATGCTCGAGTGATGCTAACCCATGTTCATTATCTTGTACAACTAATCCAGCAGGTTTATTTATTGCAATCAGATGATTGTCTTCGTATATGACCTCAAGTTTCATTTATGGGACAAAGTTAAGTGTATGTATTGTAAGAAAAATAGATTACAGGTTATTTGAACAATATGGCCCTTCCAAAATCCTTACAAATAGGACATAGGGTAGGATTATGTCCACGAGCAGTACAATATTTTCTTCCAAAAAAGATGATTTGAAGATGAATTTTGTTCCAATTTTCTTTTGGGAAACATGATTTTAAATCTTTTTCAGTTTGTTGTACATTTTTTCCCGTGCTTAATTTCCAACGATAGGCTAATCGATGAATATGGGTATCTACTGGAAATGCAGGTACTCCAAATGCCTGACTCATCACAACACTTGCTGTTTTGTGTCCAACTGCTGGAAGTTCTTCTAATGCCTCAAAACTTTGTGGTACTTGACCATCGTATTTTTCAATAAGAATTTTACTTAAACCATAGATACCTTTACTTTTCATGGGAGATAGTCCGCAAGGTCTAATGATGGATTTAATTTCCTCTACACTCATTTTTACCATATCGAACGGATTATCAGCTTGTTCAAAAAGTAGGGGTGTGATTTTATTCACTCTCTCGTCAGTACACTGAGCAGATAGTAAAACTGCAATCAATAAAGTAAAGGGATCCTTATGGTCCAGTGGGATAGGTACTTCTTTGAATTCTTTTTCTAAAATTTGATGAATTTCTCTGGCTCGTTCTTTTCTAGTCATGATTTAAAATTTTTTCAAAATCAACACCAATTAACTCTTGGTTTGTTGCCTCTACAATTTTCCCTTTTCTAATTTTATATTGATTATTATATGGGTCGGTGAACAAAAATTGAGGTGTATGTCCATAATTCCATTCTTGGTTTTGATATTTATCCTGAACTAATTTATGGACTTGTTTTAGTGTGCTGGGCGAAATATTTTGAATACATTGGATTGGAATATAATGCTTGATTTTTTTGATTAGTAAATTCAAAAAATGGATGGTATCTCCGTGATCGTATATCTCCCGAATATTAATGACGGGACTCCGTTTCGAATCTACTGCATGAGTTTTAATATTTAGGGCTACTTTGGGACGTATACTCCCATTTAGATTGATAAGATTGCTGTCATACAATAGTGTACCATGGTGAAGTACTCGATTTATGGAGCTATTTACATGTTCTGCATTACCACTAATTTTATGAGATCCTGTGAATATATCGTTTCGTTGTGAAATTGTATTTTCAATATGTAGTTCAGTCAGAACATTGCTAATGGGAATGATATGTTCCTTGAAATTAACAAAATCTGTTTTTTTATTACTCAAATATGAAAAATTGATATTTCCTAAATCATGGTAAACCGTTCCTCCACCACTTAATCGGCGAACTACTTGATATTTTCTATTAGAGGATAAATCTACTTCTTTCCAGGGATTTTGGTGCTTTCCAATTACTACGGCATCCTTATTTCTATAAAACAAAAGAATATCCTTTTGAGTGTTTAACAAAAGATGCTCCTCAAGTGCTAAATTTTCATGTGCATTAGTAGATGTTGATATGTATAATTCAAATGGGTTCAACGTATTTATAAATCAAATGTAGATTTATATAATTAACTCTCTCTCTCTGATAACATTTTCATGATTTCTTCTAAATATGTCTTATCTCCAGAGGCATTTATATTGGCTAATAAAGCTGTGTTTTTAATGGTATGTTCTTGAGCTAATTGAAGCGTTTTTTGATCGGCTCCCGTTTGTATCATTTTTTGTTTGATGTGAGCAATCATTTCTTCATCTGAAAAGTGAGCATACATATTCGTTATTTTATCTCGATCTGATGCATCCAGATGATTCCACATCTCATTCCATAGGAATGTCTTTTTTTGGTTAAGAATATCTCCTCCTATTTGCTTTCCAACTTTTGCTTTTTCTCCAAAAGTATCAAGATAATCATCCATGAGTTGAAAAGAAACCCCTATGCCTATTCCTAGGTTGTATAATTTTTTAGCTTCTTCTGAGGATGCTCCACCTAATAGCGCACCTGACTGCATACTAAAACCCAAAAGAACTGCTGTTTTTTGAGTGATCATCTGTAGATAATCGGTATTAGAAATTTGATCTCGGTTTTCAAAGTTCATATCATTCATCTGTCCTTCACAGAGTTCTCTGGCCATTTGGTTAAATAACGTTAATATCTCTAAATTCCCAATGGATGTCAATTTTTCATACACCTCAATTTGAAGCAAATCGCCACACAAAATAGCTGTAGATTCATCCCATTTGATATGGACCGTTTCTTTCCCTCTTCTCAAAAGGGATTTATCCATAATATCATCATGAAGGAGAGTAAAATTATGAAACATTTCAACGGCTTGAGCTAATTGAATGATAGCTGTATTCGTTTCGTTTTGATATAGCTTAAAAGCAGCAATCGCCATCGCTGGTCGAATACGTTTACCTCCAATTTTTAAAATGTAGGAGATGGGTTCATATACTTCTCTAGGTGACCCAGGTTGTTCAATTATTTGTGCTAATGCAGCATCAAATTCATGGTATAATTCTGTTAGTTTTTGCAAGGTAAACAAAGGTAGGATTCTATTTTTTAGGAAACAATTTGGAAATCAATATTCCTTTTAGTTAAATCCGTATTTTTAACACGAATCCAAATTCTATCTCCCATGGTGTATGTTTTTCCTGTTCGTGAACCTCTTACTATTCTTTTTTTGGGATAAAAAAGGAATTGATCACTTTTCATATCGCGCATTCGAATCATACCCTCGCACTTGTTTTCAATAATTTCAACATAAATCCCCCATTCTGTAATTCCACTAATGATTCCCTCAAATTCTTCTCCTTTGAAACCAGACATGTATTCCACTTGCTTATATTTAATACTAGCACGTTCTGCACTTGTTGCTTTTTGTTCTTGTTTACTACTGTGAGATGCCATTGATTCAACATTTTCGTAGGAAAATGTTTTTGTTTTTTGGAGATAGTCAAATAGCATTCGATGTGTAATCAAATCTGGATATCGTCTTATGGGAGAGGTGAAATGCGCATAAAAATCAAATCCCAAGCCAAAGTGTCCCGTTTTTTTGGTGGTGTAATATGCTTTTTCCATACTCCGAATGGCTAATGGTTGGAGTATATCTCCTTCTAAAGTGCCTTGAACTTGCTGAACCATATCGTTGATTGAGGCAGCGAGTTTTTTATAATCGCTAATATCAATTTTGTATCCAAAATTATTAGCTGTTTCAGCAAACTCAATCAATTTTTCCTGATTTGGTTCTTCATGTACGCGGAAAGGAATAGGCATTTTATTGTTTTTTTCATACAAATGCTTAGCCACATATTTGTTAGCTAGAAGCATATATTCCTCAATCATTTTATGTGCGTCTTTACGCATTTTTGGAATGACCGATGTAGGTTTTCCATTAGAATCTAATGTGAAACGAAATTCGGTGGTTTCGAAATTGATTGCTCCGTTTTTATACTTTCTTTCTCTTAAGGATCCTGCTATGGAATTCATTTGAGTAATTTCTCGTGCAAAAGTTCCTTCTTTGGATTCAATTATGGATTGAGCATCTTCATAAGAAAACCGATGATCAGAATAAATAATCGTTTTAGCAAAACGATAATCCTTCACATTTGCTTGGTTATCAAATTCGAAAATTACTGAAAAACAAAGCGATTCTTCATTCGGTCTTAAGGAGCAAATCTCATTACTCAATACTTCAGGTAACATGGGAATAGTTCGATCTACAAGATATACAGAGGTTGCTCTTTTGATTGCTTCTTGGTCTATCGTATCATTAGGTTTTACGTAATGGGATACATCAGCTATATGGACACCTATTTCTATATTTCCGTTTTGGAGTTCTTGGTAACTTAATGCATCATCAAAATCTTTGGCATCAGCAGGATCAATGGTGAAGGTTGCTATTTTTCTGTAATCTTCTCGTTGGTCTATTTCATTTTGTTCAGTTTTCTTAGGAAGTTGGTTGGCCGCAACTTCTACTGAATCATCAAATTGAGTATCAAAACCAAATTCAGCTACTATGGCATGCATTTCAGCAGAATTTTCACCAGATCTACCAAATACTTCAACCACTTTTGCATATGGATTCTTAGCTTTTGCCGGCCAATCTCTAAATGTAAATTTGACTTTATCGCCATTTTTAGCTCCTTTTAGATATTCTTTGGGTAAATAAAAATCGGTATGAATTTTTGAATTATCTGGTATAATAAAGAATGCTTTTCCATTACTACTTATTGTTCCCACAAAATTATCTCTATGTCTTTTAATAACCTGATTAACAAATGCTTTAGGTTTAGTTTTGCCTACTACGTAAGTGAATTTGACCCGTACTAAATCTCCATCAAAAGCATCTAATGTGTTGCCCTGTTTTATTTTAATATCCTTATCTAAGTTATCTGCTACAAGGTAAGCATCTCCTCTTGAATTAAAGTCAAGAATGCCTTCTATTTCTTTAGTGTTCTTTATTTCGTACATAAATTTACCTACAGTTGGTTTGACTATTCTTTTATCAGCAACGAGTTGATTTAAAATACGTATAACTTCATCTTTCTTAATATGAGGAACTTGAGCACTTATTTGTATATGATTAAGTGATCTATTGGGAGAATTCAATAAAACGTCGATGACTGTTGAATATGTCACAGTTTTTTTTCTCTCTCTATTGTTTTTTTTCAAAATTTTCTAATTTATGCTCTTACCTAAAAGACTTTTTGTATAGGCAGATTGAGGTGAATTGATTAAGGTATCCGTATTACCAGATTCAACAATACAACCATTTTTTAAAACAACAATTTTATTGCAAAAATAACTTACCACATTCATATCATGTGATATCAATAAATAAGTCAATTTTTTTTGATTTTTTAATTGATTAAGTAGATTGATTATTTTAGCTTGAACGCTCACATCAAGTGCACTTACTGCCTCATCTAATACAATGAATTGTGGATTTTTAGCTAGGGCTTTGGCTATACAGATACGTTGCCGTTGTCCTCCAGAGAACTGATGAGGATATTTATTGTAATCATTCAAATCTAATCCAACAGTGGTTAATAAATTTGTTGTTTTTATTTTGATATCGCTTGATTTTAATAGTTTATTGGATGTAAAAAACACCTCAGATATGGCCTGTCCAATAGTATGTTTTGGGTTTAATGATGAAAATGGATCCTGAAAAACAAGTTGGATTTTTTCAGGCAAATCATTTATTTCATTAATGTTTTTCCCTTTCCATTCGATATGACCCGATGTTTCCTTCCATAGCTGTAATATGATTTTAGCAATGGTACTTTTACCACTACCGCTTTCACCGATGAGACCAATAATGTCACCCTGATTTATGGAGATATCAATTGAATCGAGTACTTGATTTTTTAAATTACTAAATAAGGTTTTTGTCTGATGATATTTTCCAATCTGATTTAATTTTAGTATCGTATCATTATTTGATTTGTGTTTTACTAATGGTTTAGTTTTAGGATGATTATAGACTAATCGTCCGTTTTCTTCTTTTAATAAGTCATCTATTTCATGAAGAATAGTACCTTTTTTATCATAAGTCGCTCTACTTTCAATCAGTGCTTTAGTGTAAGGGTGTTTTGGATGATTAAGAATTTGATGAGTGTTACCTTGTTCAACAATTTTACCATGAAACATAACAGCTATTTGATCGGCAAAACCTTTTAAAGAGAGTAAATCATGGGTAATAAACAGAATGCCCATGTGTTCATCTTTACTTAGTTTTTTTAATAAACATAATATTTCATTTTGAATTGCAATATCGAGAGCTGTAGTTGGCTCATCAGCAATGAGTAATTTAGGTTGCTTCGCTAAAGCCATAGCAATCATAATTCGCTGCCTTTGACCACCACTTAATTCATGAGGGTAGCTATTTTTGATGCGATGTGTATCCTGTAACTCAACTTTTTGTAATAATTCCTCTATTAAATATTCACCTGATGATTTAACAGATTCTAATATTTGAGCTCCACAAGTAATTAATGGATTGAGAGCGGTCATGGGTTCCTGAAAAATATAAGAAATTTCATTTCTACGAACTTCTTGAAGAATTTTTTCGTTAATGGTAAGTAAATCTATGTCCTTATCATCTGTCTTGTAAATAACTTCTCCAGAACATATCGCTCCATTAATTAATTGGGTGATGGATTGACTTGCAACTGATTTTCCACTACCACTTTCTCCAATTAATCCGACTATTTCACCTTGGTGTACTGCTAAATCAATACCTTTTACAACTTCTATATACCCTTCTTTTTGAACAAACTTTACGGAAAGATTATTTAAACTTAATATTCTCAAAATTATCGAAGTCTATCCATCGAACGAATAAGCATCTCGTCTTTTTTTATACCTCTAAATGCTAAAAAATTAAAAATGATCAGCATCAACGGGACAAAAATACCCAGATGAAAATTGGTACTTGATGGAGTATCAAAATAATGCATTTGAATGCTGTAACCATACATCAATAGAATGGTTAAGACGATTAGTAAGTAATTTAATGAAGTCAGTAGTAATTGTAGTTTCCTATTTTTATAGCTGATGATTGAAATTAGGCTAAAAAAGGCAATCCCAGCTAATACAGAAATTAAGTAGTTATTACTTTGAAAAGTTGTTTGTTGGGATGATGTCATTTCTGATGAATTTAAATACACCATTACTTTTTCCGAAAATTCATTTTTTTCAATTTCATAAAATGGTACATTAATGGTGGTTGAAAGAATACAAATGATAAACATTAGCAGTAAATGAATAGTCTGGACACGTTGTAACATATATTTTTCAAAGATAAACATATTAAGAAGTAGTACGTTTTGATTTTATAAGGAATTTACTCAATATTGCCTAAAAATTGATACAAAACAAACCCCTACATACAGTTGTTTTAGGTTCTGGAGTTGCAGGTTTAGCTGCCGCGATTCGAATGGCAGCAGCTGGTTCTCAGGTTACCGTTTTTGAAAAATCGGACACGTATGGCGGAAAACTCGGAGTTTGGCAAAAAAAAGGTTTTCGTTTTGATACAGGTCCCTCTTTATTCACGATGCCTGAATATGTAATGGAACTATTATTGATTGATGGTAAAAAAGATGTTGATTTTGATTACGATCAATTAAATACTATTTGTAAATATTTCTGGAATGATGACACTCAATTGATAGCATATAATGATCGTGAAAAACTCAAATCAGAATTTATTGAAAAATTGAATGAGTCGGCTGATAATATAGATGCATTTCTAGACGACAGTCGTCAAAAGTATGAGATTACTAATCCAGTTTTTTTAGAAAAATCATTACATAAATGGTCTACCTATATGAGTTGGACTACCTTCAAAAGTTTTCTAAAAATGCGACAAGTTGGGGTTTTTCATTCAATGCATCAACAAAATTCCAAAAGATTCAATAACCCAAAAGTAGTTCAGTTTTTTGATCGTTATGCAACCTATAATGGATCAAATCCATACGATGCGCCAGCTACATTAAACGTCATTCCTCATTACGAATTTGGAATAGGTGCCTTTTTTCCAAAGAAAGGGATGCGTTCCATAGTAGATGCTCTTTATCAAAAAGCTTTGAATTTAGGTGTTGATTTTAAGTTCAACACGCCAGTTAATCAATTACAAAAGCGGGATAATAAGTACGGTATAAACCATGATGCTAAAAGCTATGACATTGCTATTTGCAATATAGATGTAGCTACTGCTTCCTCTGGTCCTCTAAGTCACCTAATAAAAAATCATCAAAAATATACGCCTAGTAGTTCAGCTCTCATATTTTATTGGGGAATAAATAGAATTTTTAAAAATCTAGATCTACATAACATCTTTTTTTCCAGTGACTATAAAAAAGAATTCGATTCTATTTTTAAAAATCATTCCATTGATGATGATCCTACGGTATACATACAAATTAGTTGTAAATTCAAAAAAAATGATGCACCACCAAATAAAGAAAATTGGTTTGTGATGGTCAATGCTCCTTATGTAAAAAATCAAGATTGGGAGATGTTAATTACAAATACTCGTCGCCACATCATTTCAAAAATTTCTAAAATACTTAAAGTCAATCTTGAAAAACACATTGAGTTGGAGCATATATTAACACCTCAGTTGATCTGGGATAAAACAGGCAGTTATAAAGGTGCACTTTACGGATCAAGTTCAAATAATAGGATATCTGCTTTTTTAAGACAGCCCAATTTTAGTAAACACCATAAAGGTTTATATTTTTGTGGTGGCAGTGTGCATCCTGGTGGTGGGATTCCATTATGTTTGTTATCTGCTAAAACATCAACTGATATAATAAAACGTGATTTCAAAATTTGTTAAAACTAATTTTATAGTCCTGCTGCTAGTTCCTTATTTAGTTGGATTAATTGGAATACTTTTACCCATAAGTCGTTCTTTTTTTCTAGAGCTCACACCACATATGCTCTTATTTAGCTTTTTACTGGTAGTTATAGAGGAGGGTAAATGGATAGGGAGAAATAGTATACCATTATCACTCATATTGATATTATCCTATGGAGCAGAGTATGTGGGCGTAAATTATGGATACTTATTTGGCGATTATACTTATGGTAAATCACTGGGTTTAAAATATTTAAATGTACCACTTATTATACCCATAACTTGGGTAATGCTATCAATCTCAGCTAGATCATTAATAAATCTTCTGACCAATCAGTATTTAGTTTCGGTCTTTCTAACAGCATTAGTGATTACATCCTATGACTTTTTACTTGAACAAGTTGCTATTCGTTTTGGATGGTGGAATTGGAATCAACCTGACATCCCAATATTTAATTATGTTTGTTGGTTTGGATTATCATTTATTTTTCAGTTGTCTATCACTAACGTTCCTAAAATTACGGGAAGAAGTTACGGTATCATTTTTGTTCACATATTATTTTACTGGGTTTTACTATTGATGTAGTTTTTAAAATATGAATTTATTTATTACTTTCTTATTTCCATTAATATTTTCTACTCAAGATTACAGAGAAATATATAAATCTCAAGATGAAGATCGGGTTAAATATGCTCTTAAAGTTCTCTCTAATAAGTCAAATTTAACTTCAGATGAATCATGTTATAAAGCTGTTTTTGAATGCATGAATGCAGAATATTTGATAAATCCGTATCAAAAACTATCCTCTTTTAATAGGGGATATAGTACATTAAATGCACTTATCAATAGGTATAGAAACAATGCAGAATATAGATATCATCGTTATATGATCGAAAAAAATGCTCCCTCATGGTTGATAGATACAAATCATATGAAAAATGACCGATCAGTTGTACGTGCTAGACTCAATAAACAACATCCTATGTATAGTTTCATCATGAAAACGATGAATTAGTAATTACTTTTGAAATACAAATATGAAAAGAGCATATATCGTTGATGCGGGAAGAACTGCAGTAGGGAGGTTTGGAGGACAATTATCCTCTATAAGACCAGATGATCTTGCTGCTTCAGTTATACAAATACTGATGGCAAGAAATCCATCAATTGATCCCAATGCAGTTGAAGATGTTGTCCTAGGGGCAGCAAATCAAGCAGGAGAAGATAATAGAAATGTTGCTAGAATGAGTGCATTACTAGCTGGGTTACCAGTAACTGTTCCAGGTCTTACTATAAATCGTTTGTGTGCTAGCAGTCTTCAAGCGATTGCAGATGTAGCCAAAAATATTGCAGTAGGTTATGGGGATATTTTTATTGCAGGAGGAGTTGAGAGTATGACTCGAGCCCCGTTCGTACTTTCAAAATCAGAAACGGCATACAGCCGATCAAATACAATTTTTGACACATCTATAGGTTGGCGTTTTATCAATCCAAAACTGGCAAAAATGTACCCCCCATATGCTATGGGAGAAACCGCAGAGAATTTGGCTGAAAAATATGGGATTTCAAGAACTGAACAAGACGAATTTTCATATCAATCTCAATTAAAATATCAAACTGCTTTTGAGTTAGATAAATTTAAGAATGAAATTATACCAATTTCTGTTCCACGAAGAAAAGCAGTGGACTTGATTTTTGATACTGACGAACATCCTAGATTAAGTGATGTCAATACATTGGGTAAACTTAGACCAGCTTTCAGAGAAAATGGGACTGTCACAGCGGGTAACTCATCTGGTATAAATGATGGCGCTGCAGCTCTAATTATCGTCTCAGAAGAGGCACTAAAACGTTTTAATTTAAAACCAATTGCAGAAGTAGTATCCAGTGCTGCAGTTGGTGTAGCACCAGAAATTATGGGTATTGGTCCAGTACAAGCCTCTAGAAAAGCGGTGAAAAGAGCAGGAATTAGGATGCAAGATATTGACCTCATCGAATTGAATGAGGCTTTTGCAGCTCAATCTATTGCTTGTATTCGTGATTTGGATATAGATCCTTCCTTGATAAATGTAAATGGTGGATCAATAGCTATTGGACATCCTTTAGGTGCTTCTGGTGCAAGAATTACAAATACATTACTTTATGAATTAATAAACCGCCCTAATGCAGTTTATGGTTTAGCTACCATGTGTGTGGGAGTAGGGCAGGGGGTAGCTGTAGTTTTTAAGAAATGTTAACAAAAAAAAAGGGTCTGAAATTTCAGACCCTTTTAAATTATATGCTTTTTTAGTATTCCCAGAGGTCGTGCTCTAGAATAAATAATTCATTTTTAATACGATCACTCTCCAAAAGTGCTTCAACACCATCATCTCGGAACTCTTCCATCATGGCAATATCTAAATCATACATGTTACTTTCTTTCACGATGTAACTACTAAATTGTCTCATTTGAAACCAATGATCAAAGCTCATTCTAGCGGCATCATTTTTAGGATTAAATATTTCTTCTTGAGATAATTTGTCTCTTAAATCATCCATTTTGAGCCAATATAATGGTACTTCTCCGAGTTCAATACCAGATTCTGTTAATGGCTTTATAAGTGGAGCAATAGCGATGATTCTAGATTTAAAATCTGAGTAGTTATAATCGAAAATCCAGTCTTCCATAATTCGGTACTTCTGAATTTTTGAAGGATCTAATGTCTCAGTAACAGTTGTTGTTATTAAGTCATACGGATCATCCGGATTATCTGGGTTTGGAACCTGTACAGAAGTTTCAAGGCTTATTTCTTTAGTAATATCCTCCGGAGTTTTTATAGACGTAAGAGAATCGTTTGCATATGCAGTAACCTCACCATTCATTGCAGCATTCCATACTAATAAATAGAATGGGTTTCTTGGCCAATGCATGATCTTGTTTTGTTTTTCTCTAACATCGATTACGCGGTGTACACGTTTACTCCATTTTACATTTGCTTCTCTAATATAACGATAAGGAACGGCCTTACGCTCTTTAACTGCAGTGTGGGGAAAGGTAAAATCCTCAAACTTGCTTATTTGTGCTTGAGTCGTAGTGGTCATTAATATAAGACCGGCACATATTAAAACTAATTTTCTCATATCTTTAAATATCTGATTCTGCAAAATAACGAATTTATTATTAATAAATTATTTTATTGAGATAATGATTGGACTTAAGTTGGCTTCAAAACCATATTTTGTTTCTTTAGCTTTGATACCTTCAATTAAAATACGATCACCTGAACTTGCTGATTTTATCATGCTTTTCATTTGGCTGGTTAGAGATCCACTGCTACTATTAGCAATGACAGGTGGCTTTCTTTTATATGCCATAATTAATCTGAATCTCTTAACTCTGTAATTTAAGTTGTAGGCAAATCCAGCACCCATTGATGCTATAATTGAGGATTGTGCAGAAACCGCAGACTTTCCCTTAGGTAAACCATCATTTGGAATACCTCCTAATTGAGCAGTAGGTTGCGGTAAACTTCTAACTCTAAATTTTTGAGATCCAACTACTTTAGATTTTCCATCTCTAGTGATGGATGCAGTGATAGTAACTTCTTTACTCGTACTACTAGGTACTTTTGCATTGTACTTACCACCACCTAATGATGTTAAACGAAGACCTGGTGCAGAAATTTTCACTTCAGATGCAGCAAATCCAGGTACAGATATTGACATAGGATTATCAATACCTTTATATAATAAATTCATTTCCGTTGCGGCAATGGTTGCAGCAGGTTTGAATACCGTAAATTCATCGGAAAAATTGAATTCTTGTGCCCCTTCAGGTCCATTTACTATGATTTTACCAGCAAATGTTTTGATTCCGATACCACTAGCTCCTTCAGTATATTTACCTACACCACCAGAAACATTAATACTTTTACCATTTACCATGATTTGCGGATCGCTTTTAGAGTCAGAGGCTACCAATAAAATGTCTGCTTCATAATTCTCTCCTTGCATGACATAATTTGATTTTGCCAGAACTTTTGCCTCTAGTTTATCAAATTTGTAGTCTGTGGCGTCGATTCTAGATGCTAATTGCTCTAATATATTTGCCTCTAATGATTTAGCATCATTTTTTATTCTAGATAAAACAGCCATGACTCCGGACGCAGGAACGTGTTCTAAATTTTGAGACACCCAATTTCCTTTACCACTTGTAGGTTCCTTTGCCCACAATTGACAAGAGGCAAGGACGTTATTATAAACATCATTATTTTTTATATTAAATGCCGTATCAGTTGGATCTGGCTTAACAATATTTAACAATGCTTCGCGCGTGCTGTTAATTTTATCTTGAAATATTTTACCTTCACCTTCATTTACAAATAGATTAGCGTGCTTTTCCATTTGATCTGCAGCTAACATTTCACCTTCTTCGTTTCTCGCTTCAGCACCACCATAGAGTCCTTCTATTTTGACAATTAGTTGATCTACGTAGGTGTTAAAATCTGAAGAAATTTTTTGAGCTTTTCGAGCTCTTTCGATGTAAGGTCTAGTTTTCAGTGGCTTTTCATCATTTGATTTTTCTAAAGCATTAATTGTTGCTTTATTTTTCGCATCAATACTAATTGCTGCATTATTAAAACTAAGCTCAAATAAGTGAAAAGATTTAAGTATTTCTTTTGAAACATTAAGTGCAAGAAGAGCCATGAGTACAAGGTACATCATGTTTATCATCTTCTGCCTTGGGGATAATTTACCTCCAGCCATAATTTAATTATTTTATTTTACTATGTTTAGGATTAAAATTAATTATTTGGTCTCATTGCATTAAGCATACCACCATAAACTTTATTTAAGTTTTGAATGTTTTGATCAAAACTGATTAAACTATCATTCAATGTTGCGTTTATGCTTGCTACTTTAGAGGTTGTTTCTTTAAAGTTTTCGGTAGTTTCAGATAGACTATCTAAAGCTGTTATGGCTCGAGTGTATGAAGTACTCATGCCTATCATTTGCTCGTTTGCTTTGTGAATATTATCAGCATATTCCTTGGTTGCAACGGTTGCACCAGATAAATCAGCCATAGAACTTACATTTGAAGACAGTGATTTTAAACCACTACCTAATCCCTCAATTAATTCTGGTCCTATCTTAGCTTCCGTTAACATTTGATCCAATTGTTGTGAAACGGATCCACCTGATTTCTTTGAACTTTTATCACTTTCCATACCTGCTAATTCAGGATGCACAAGACTCCAATCCCATTCTTCGTGTAAGGGTTCGAATGCAGATAATGCAAATATGAATGCTTCTGTACCCATACCTACAATTAGCATGAGGTCTGCTCCAGGTAAGTGAAGTATTTTAAATAGTGCTCCTACAATAACTACTGCTGCTCCAAGTCCATAGGCCATTGCCATTACTTTTTTACCTGTTTTTGATTCAAAGAAATTTGCCATAATTTTTAATGTTTATTTTAATTGTTAGTGTTTAATGAAATTGTTAATTTTTGTCAAATATAAAAGGCTATTTGATATAAGAATAGAGTGAAATGTCATTTTTTAACATTTCTTATTAATGAGTGTCTAATAAATGATAAATTTATTTACTATCGTTTGCGCTTCGGCCTATGTATGTTTGGACACATCTAAATCCTACGTATGATTTAGATGTGTCTTGATACTCATATGATCTAGAACCATTTTGAATAAAATAGGCTACATCTTTCCAGCTACCACCCCTAATCACTTTTCGCTTGAGTGTTAATGGACCGTCATCATCGGCATCATATTGATAGTCTGGATTAAGATCGTGTGTGAATTGCATACTTGATTCATCATATGCTGAGATGGTCCATTCAGCTACATTGCCAGCCATGTTATATAACCCATAATCATTAGGGAAGTATGAATCAGCTCTTACAGGGTAAAGTCCACCGTCAGCCATATAGTTACCTCGATTAGGTTTGAAGTTAGCTAACAAGCATCCTTTACTATTTCGTGTATATGGCCCACCCCATGGGTACATATTATTATCTCTACCTCCTCGAGCTGCAAATTCCCATTCAAACTCAGTAGGCAATCGCCAATCTTCAGTAATTGGCATACCTTGCTGTGCCCAATATCGATTCATCCACCGCGTTCTCCAATTACAAAAGGCATTCGCTTGATGCCAGTTAATTCCAACAACCGGATAATCATCATATTTTGGATGGTTATAATACTGACGCGTCATAGGTTCATTGTACGAGTATGTTAAATCTCTAACCCACACTAATGTGTCAGGATATATTGCTCGAGTTTTAGTAACTAAATAATCTGTTCTGTTCGATTCTAAATAACTTCCTCTAGCAGCGGATTGAAAATCCACATAAGTATATGTATACTTTAATTTTCGGATATCCCATTGTTTTCTATGGTCATAGCGCTCTTTACCTTTGTAGTAATAGCGGTCACCATATTCATTGTAAAAATCTTCTACCGTTACGTCTGCATCATAATCTAATACCTCATAATCGTCATATTCATCCTCAATTTCTATGGTTGCCTCCATTTCTAGACGCATAAAACTATCTTTAACATAAGCCACAAATTGACGATATTCATTATTCGTTATTTCTGTATCATCCATCCACATAGCATGAACTGTAACTTGCTTATTGGGTGCGATGTAGGTATGAAAAATATCTTCATCACTTTGACCAGTGTGAAATGTTCCAGTGGGTATATATACGGTACCAAATGGTTGTGGGTGAAACCAAGGTCGTCTTCCTTGAACACCTATTAATTCACCATTGTCTCCCATTCCACATCCAATTAAGGTAAGGAATGCAATCATTACTAATGCTTTAGCTGTATATTTCATATGGTTATACTTTTAAAAAGGTTTACAAATTAACATTTAATTGTTTATAAATAAAAACAAATAATTTTTCTTTGACTAATGTTCTTAACGCAGAAATTTAAGTTTAAGTATTTTTATTTAATGCTGTTATAGAAAACGAACACTTTCCCGAATTATTTTAGTGGGGGGCACTACTGCTATAGGAATACAATAGCGAACAAATATTTCATGAGTTCCATTACTGACTTTTTGTATGTTTGATACTGTGATATCATATGAATAGCCAATTTTTATATTATCTTTTTGATACCCTAAAAGTAGAGAAATAGCATCACTGTTACCCCATTGTCTATATGCTATACCACCACGGAATGTTTCTGCAAACAATGCTGTCATATTAAGATCTATTTGCGGCTTATATGCTCCAGCAAGTAATCCGTATTTTGCTAATATCGCGGGTTCAAGTGTAATATTTCCTAATTCAATGTCGGAGCCTACAATGGTGTAGTAGTGTGGAACATAGGATCGCGTTAAGTTTTTTGTTTGTTGATCAGCTGTATTGACAAGAACAGCGTATTTTGCTTGATTAATGTTTGTGATGGAAAAACCCGCGTAGAAGTTTTTGATTGGACCGATACCCAATTGTTGTTGTTTATACATTAAACCAAAGTTCATATCCATTTTCATTTCGTTAGCGCCGCTTATAGGTACATTAGGATCAAGGGCATCTTTGGCTTTGTAGTCAGGTTTGTCCCATCCCCATTGCGTTCCACCAATACCTATACCAGCAGATATTTCGTTAAATCCTCCTTGGAATTGTTTTCTATAATTTAAGTTAGCCATGAATGATGTAGACTTGGTGTAACCAATTTTATCATCTACGATAGATAGTCCAGCTCCTAAAAATTGTTCTCCAGACTTACCTAAGTTAAATATTGAATTGATATTCATATTGTAGGTCACGGGAGCAACATCTTGAATAGAACCATCAGGATTACCGTCTGTACCACGTAGTTTTGTATCATCAGTGTAATCTCTCCATTGATGGTGAGTTAATCCACTAATGCAAATCTCGCCTACATTATGCCCTGCTGCTGCGGGGTTGAAAGCTTGCATTACATCTTTAAAATGGGTGTAATATGGATCTTGTTGAGCATAGGAATATATGCTCGTGAGGATTAGTACTAGAGTGATTACTTTCTTCATATATTTGGGTAAAAGTCTGTTCATTATTCAGATAGGTACAATAATACTATATTTTAATTAAAGGTGGTGTGCTACTAATAACGGAATATATTAAATTATTGTATGGAAGTGTGGACATGTTGGACAATGGTTTCCAGGTTCTTCTTAGCTCTAACTAGTAAATCATGGGATTTTTTATTCAGGTTTTCAGCAAAGGGTTTGTCTTTTAAATCTTTGGTATTGATTCTTACGTTCATATAAGCACCTTCAATGGCTGTCATACAACATAATGCACCAACGCCAGCATCTGTTATGGATGCTGGATTACCGATTTCCTGCATAGCTTTTAATAACTCATATGCTTTGTAGGCCGTCTCCATTACTTTAAAAGGAACCTCAGCAGCATATTTACTGGCTTTTTCTATAGCATCCAATCTTATTGCATTTTCATTAGGGGTATCTTTTGGCATTCGGATTGCATCAATAATGTGATTGAAAGATCGAGTATCCTCATCAACTAAAAATAGGAGTTCTTTTTGAACAGCTTGTCCTTTTTCAGCCCAAGATGAGAAAATGTCAACTTTTTCTTCCCATCCACTTTTATTAGCAGATAGATTAGCTACCATTGTTCCTAACGAAACGCCCAATGTACCCACATAGGCTGAGATACTTCCGCCTCCGGGCGCCATACTTTCTGAGGCTGTTTCCTGTGCTAATTTTTCAGCTGATAAGTTGATCAATCGTTCATCATTAGTATCTTTTAATTGATACTCAATGATCTTTTTGTATGGATCAAATGGGCCTAATTCATCTAACCCCATTGATTTGATGGCTATGTGTATTAATTCCTCATCGCTTACACCTACTGACCGACCTTGTTTCTTTAGAAAATGTCTTCCAGCATCTAGCATTGCGTTAAGCGGTATGAGTCCTACAAGTTCACTGCCCGTTATCCGAACTCCTCTTTTGATACCGCTTTTTTCTACTTCATCAAAAAAAGCATGTATAGGAGTTATTCTAAAATTAGTCAAGTTGGCGCTAACTTGAGCAACATCATATTCATCTATAAACCAACCTACTGCCTGAACAGCTTTACATTTTCCAGGTATTCGTATACTATTTCCATTTTCATCTTTTTCAATTTTCCCAACGTATGGATTCCCAATTCGTTTTACGCGACCATTTTCTCTAACATCGAAAGCTATACGGTTGGCTATTCGTGTTGATTTTGTGTTCAGATTAATGTTGTATGCAATGAGAAAATCTCTAGATCCAATGGTAGTTGCTCCTGACTTTGGGTTGTATACAGCAGGACCGAAATCAGGTTTCCATTTCGGATTTTTTATTTTTTCAAAAAACCCCTCGTATTCGCCTGACCTTATAACTGACAGTATATGTCGTTCTTTATTTGGTTGAGCTTCTCCGTATAGATAGATAGGTATTTCTGTATTTTCACCAACTTTTTGAGCTAATTTTATGGCCCATTCCGATGTTTCCTCCATTGAAATATTAGCCACGGGTATTAATGGACAAACGTCAGTTGCACCCATTCTTGCATGTTCACCTTTGTGTTTGCTCATGTCGATTAGTTCACTTGCTTTTAAAATAGCTTTATATGCAGCATCAATAACAGCTTGAGGTAAGCCTACAAATGTTACTACTGTTCTATTTGTAGCAGAACCTGGATCAACATCTAATAGTTTAACTCCATCCACACTTTCAATTTCATTAGTAATTTGTTTGATGATGTTTAAATCTCTTCCTTCACTAAAATTAGGTACACATTCAATTAGCTTTCGATTCATTTATTAATTTATTAAAGCAACAAAAATAGACTTAGATATAGATAATTCGCGATTGATTTATATCGAATTTTTATTTTTTGAATGGAACTAAAGTTCAACAAAAAAGTATTGTTTTGCGGTTATTCTTGAGATACGTATTAGAAATAGCATATAATGGTACTGATTTTCATGGTTGGCAGTCTCAATTAAATAATATTACTGTTCAAGAAGTTATCGAACAGCATTTAAGTATATTATTAAAGTCAAAGATTTCTGTCATGGGTTGTGGCAGAACGGATGCAGGTGTTCATGCATTGCAATTTTTTCTACATTTTGATTTCAATGAATCGTTGCCTGTAGGATCTTTATTTCGATTAAATCAAATGTTACCCAAAAGTATTGCAATAAAACAAGTTTTATCTGTCAATGATCACTTTCATGCTCGATTTTCTGCTTTGTCTCGTACTTATTTATACAAAGCCACTACTTTAAAAAATCCATTTATGGAATTTCAATCTTTATTTCTGTACAAAAAACCAGATTTGATTTTAATGAATCAAGGTTGTATTGAATTATTAAAGCACAATGATTTTGCCTCTTTTTGTAAACGAGGGGCGGATAATAAAACAACACTGTGTGATTTAATGGAAGCTAATTGGACATATCAAGATGGAAATTTTGAATTTCGAGTAAAGGCTAATCGATTTTTGAGAAATATGGTAAGAGCTTTAGTAGGAACACTATTAGAATTGGGTTATGGGTCAACCCCAATTGAAGAATTTCAAAATATCATTATGAATAAAGAGCGAAGTAGAGCAGGTAAAAGTGTTTCACCTGTTGGACTATATTTGTCTGAAATTGAATACAATTGGGATGAGTACAGAAGCTAGTAGTAAGTTCATTCTTGATGTCAGATTGATTGGGAGAATCATTTCTTTAGCTCGACCTCACAAGCTTTTGGTTGTATATTCAATCATACTTACTATACTACTAACTATCTTGGCTCCAATTCGCCCTCTTTTGGTTCAATACACCATTGACCATCCAATTATGAATAAGGATACTGAGGGTATTACTTTTTATTCTGCATTGATACTCATACATCTGTTATTAAACAGCATAGTTCTTTTTGCAAGTACATATGTAACTAATCTGTTGGGACAAAAAGTAATAAAAGATCTTCGATTAAGAGTTTATCAGCATATTTTATCGTTAAAAAGTCGTTTTTTTGATCGAAGTAAGGTAGGGATGCTGGTGACCCGCTCTGTTTCTGATGTTGAGACTATTTCTTCTTTTTTTTCACAGGGATTTATTTCGATTGTTGGAGATTTAGCTCAGATTTTTGCTGTTCTTGTGGTTATGTTTCTGACGAGCTGGCAATTAACTTTAATCTCTTTGTCTGTTCTACCAGTATTATTGATAGCTTCTGATTTTTTTAGAAGGGGTGTCAGGAAATCTTTTCAGACAGTAAGATCTATAGTATCCCAAATGAACTCATTTATTCAAGAACAGATTGTTGGAATGGAAGTCGTTCAAATTTTCGGAAAACATGATCAAGAATTTAAAAAATTTGAAATCATGAACAGAGAGCATAGGAAAGCCAATGAAATGTCTATTTTTTATTATGCCATTTATTTCCCTATAGTAGAAATATTGAGTAGTCTAGCACTTGGATTAATCATTTGGTGGAGCATTGGTTTTTCAACCCAAGCTAGTGCTGGACTAATCACCGCTTTTATACTTTATGTGAATTTAATTTTCAGACCAATACGTTTTATAGCAGACCGATTTAATACCATGCAGATGGGTATAGTTAGTAGTGAGCGTATTTTTGCTTTACTGGATGATATTACAGATGTTGAAGATGAAGGCACTGAAGTTATCAAGAAAATAAAAGGCTCTTTAGCTTTTAAGGACGTTTGGTTTGCCTATGATGAAGAAAATTTTGTCTTAAAGGGGGTAGATTTTAATGTAAATCCAGGGCATAGTTTAGCTATAGTTGGAGCAACTGGAGCAGGTAAATCGAGTATTATTAGTCTTATAACTCGTTTGTATGAATGCCAAAAAGGAGCGGTTCTGATAGATGGCATTGATGTCAAAAAAATTCAATTGAATTATTTAAGAAATCAAATTGGTGTAGTCCTTCAAGACGTATTTTTGTTTGCTGGAAGTGTTGAAGAAAACATTCGATTGAAGAACAATTCTATAGATCAAGATCAAATCAAAAAAGCTGCGTCTTCAATTGGTGCATTATCTTTCATTGATAAATTGGAGGGTGGCTTAAATTATGATGTTAAGGAGCGCGGAGTTTCATTATCTGGCGGTCAGCGCCAACTGATAAGTTTTATTCGTGCCATGGCGGCGAATCCATCTGTTTTAATATTGGATGAGGCAACTTCAAGTGTTGATACAGAAACAGAAGGTCTTATTCAGCAAGCCATTCATAAATTAATGATAAACAGAACCTCAATTGTTATAGCTCATCGACTGAGCACCATACGAAATGCGGATTCAATATTAGTTTTAGATCAGGGTAAAGTCATAGAACTAGGTAGTCATGATGAGTTAATAAATCGAAAAGGTACTTATTATACTTTATTTGAAAATCAATATAAATCGAAGATGGATTAATTTATAGTCTTGAATTTTACTAAGCTAATTATAATTTATGTTACGATAAATATCCACAACATTGGTAAAATCTACTTGTCGTTCTATTTTTGAGGCTTCATTAAATATGACACGAGTTGTATCAGGAATTAGACCCACAGGGAAATTGCACTTAGGTAACTATTTTGGTGCAGTAAAAAGTTTTCTAAAAATGCAAGAGGAGCATGAATGCTATTTTTTTATTGCTGATATTCATTCGTTGACTACACATCCCACCCCCTCAGATCTTCATTGTAATGTAAAACAAGTTTTAGCGGAGCATTTAGCTATGGGAGTAAATCCTGAAAAGTGTGCTCTTTTTGTTCAGAGTGATGTGCCCGCTATTAGTGAATTGTATACCTATATGAATATGAATGCTTATATAGGTGAATTGGAGAGAAGTACATCATTCAAAGATAAAATACGTTCACAAAAAGATAATATTAATGCAGGTCTATTAACGTACCCTGTTTTGATGGCTGTAGATATTCTTGCTCACCATGCGGATGTTGTTCCGGTGGGCAAAGATCAACAGCAACATTTAGAAATGACTCGAACATTTGCTAATCGATTTAATCATATGTATCAGACAGACTATTTTAAAGAACCACAAGCATACAGTAATACTGGAAAATTAATTAAAGTTCCCGGTCTAACAGCTCAAGGAAAAATGAGTAAAAGCAGTGGAGATACAGATACATTAATTTTTGATGAAGATGAAAAAGTTACACGTAAAAAAATAATGAGAGCAGTCACAGATAATGGGCCTTCAGAACCAGGGATGCCTAAGTCAGAGGGTTTGCAAAACTTATTTGATATCATGGAATTAGTTTCAGACCAAAGTACAATTCAGTATTTTGATAATTTACATCAAGAGGCTACCATTCGATATGGAGATTTAAAGAAGCAATTAGCAGATGATGTTGTTAAATTTATTGAACCTATTCGTGCAAAAATTTCACATTTTAAACAAGACACACATGCACTTCAGAAAGCTGCAAGAATAGGAGCTGAAAAAGCGAACGAAAGTGCCAGCAAAACCTTGAAAGAAGTTCGAGAAATTATTGGCTTTAAAAAATTTTAAACAAAACTATAAACTATAATAAAACTATGCATATAGCAATAGCAGGTAATATCGGATCCGGTAAAACTACCTTAACTAAATTACTTTCTAATCACTATGATTGGGAGCCTCATTATGAGGCCATGGATAACAATCCGTATATTACCGATTTTTATGATGATATGACCCGATGGTCTTTTAATCTGCAAATCTATTTCCTTCATACACGTTTTAGTAGTTTGATCGCTGCCAGGAATAGTTCAAAAACGATTATTCAAGATAGAACTATTTATGAAGATGCCTATATTTTTGCACCCAATTTGCATGCAATGGGACTAATGAGTACTCGAGATTTTGATACTTACCAATCTTTATTTTCTAATATTAAAATAAGTGTTAATGCACCTGACGTACTTATATATTTGAGAAGTTCCATTGGCAATTTGGTTAGTCAAATTCAAAAAAGAGGAAGAGATTATGAAGATAGCATTCGTTTAGATTATCTAAAAAGACTCAACGAGCGTTATGAGGCATGGATAAGCACCTATAAAGATGGCAAACTCTTAATAATTGATGTCGATGATATCGATTTTGAGAATAATCCTGAACACTTAGGATCAATTATTAATAAAATTGATGCCGAAATTAATGGTCTTTTTTAGCTTGGCACACTAATTGTAAATTGTAATACCAAATAATTTATGAAAAAATATATATCCATTTTACTACTTATTTTCACAGGATTCATTGTAAATGCTCAAGAAGATGTTTCTAGCTTATCCTCACTACCCGAAATATCTATGAAGAATACAGAAGGTAAAGATGTTAATCTTGCTGATTATGGCAGAAATGATAAGATAACTATTGTTTCCTTTTGGGCTACATGGTGTAAACCATGCATTAAAGAGCTTAAAAATATAAATAGTTTATTGGATGATTGGATGGATGCATATGATTTAGAGTTAGTTGCTATTAGCGTTGATGATTCGAGGAATGCGGGAAAAGTCAAGCCTACAGCCAATGCACTAAATTGGGATTTTGATGTTCTTTTAGATCCTAATGGGGAAGTCCAGAGAGCGATGAATGTAGCCAACCCTCCAGTCACTTTTTTAGTAGATCAATCAGGTAAAATTGTATATACCCACACTGGCTATGTGGAAGGGGATGAGTATGATTTAGAGGATCATATTTCAAAATTAGTTTCAGAATTAGCAGAATGATTTTACAATCTAATGTATCATTTCACTTTTCCTCTCTGATTTCCGATTTCTCTATAATGGTGTAATTCTTAAATCCCCCTATTACCTCTCCATTCAGAAATGTATTCTCTATAAAGGAAAGCAATCGGTATTTGAATTTTTCGTGTTTATGAGGGTTTCTTTTTTTATTTCTGTTTCCCGTATATTGTAACTGTGACGACCAATTGAATTTGCTTATCCATTCTTTCATAACAGATGGATGTGTTCCTTGGTACTTTTTTAGTTTATTTAAAGGTCCGTAGTCATATTCTTGAGCAATTTGAGATATGATTTTTTTTGCACTTTTTCCGTGATAGGAAGTTGAGCTTGATTTTCTCTTTGTAGACATCAACTTAGGTGGTCTTACGTAACCATAATGAAAAACATGAACGTTTAGCTCAATAACATTTAATTTAGCATTGTATTTCTTGGTTGTATAGTCGTTGAATGTTCCACCTTCCCATTTTGTAAATTTTCTGAACGATTGAGCATCTTTCCATGAATGAATGGAAGGTAAGTTTCTAATAATCCTGATTTCTTTTTTGTACCATGAATGGCTGTTGTGAAAATGATTGTAGTCCCCCCAAAAATGTAAATAATGGAATAAAAAACCATCTACACTTTTATCATCAAGGTGATCATCACATGCTTTCTTTATAGTTTCCAAGTCATTTTGGTGAATAGCTTCATCACACTGAAGATAGAATAACCAGTCTCCTTTACAATGTTGTTTTGCAATATCAGTTTGATGCGCAAATATGGTGTTTTTAGGGTAGTCCTTGGTGTTCCATTTAGTATGAATGATTTTAATTTTTTCTGATTGGATAGATTGAATAATTTTTAGGGTATTGTCACCGATATCATTATCACCTATTGCAATGATAAATTCATCACATATAGGTAAGATAGAAAGTATAGACTCTTTTGCAGGAATATATAGCTTTTCGGCATTTTTAATGAAGGTAAATCCGCTTATTTTCATTGGACCCTATTTTAATATTATAGGCAAAAGTATAAAAATGATACCTTTGACATACTATCTATTTTAATGAGTTATAATATAACAGCATTGATACCAACATTTAATGAAGAGCATAATATTGCTGATGCTATTGAATCAGTATCTTGGGCAAATGAAATTATTGTTGTTGATTCATTTAGCACAGATTCAACAGTAGAAATTGCTAAAAGTAAAGGTGTAAAAGTTATTCAAAGGAATTATGAATATTCTGCCTCTCAAAAAAATTGGGCCATACCTCAAGCTTCACATGATTGGGTGATTTTGATTGATGCAGATGAAAGAATTACAGCGGACTTAAAAATGGAAATGATTAATATTCTTGATCAGGATCCAACATATTGTGCTTTTTGGATTAAACGACAAAACTATTTTATGGGAAAGAAAATCCGATTTTCGGGTTGGCAAGGGGATAAGGTTATTCGATTATTTAGAAAGGATAAATGTGTATACGAGGACAAAAACGTCCACGCTGAAATGATTTGTGATGGTGAAATTGGTGTCTTAAATGAAAAGTTAATACACTATACTTTCAAGGATATAAAACATTATCTTGAAAAATGGGATAGATATACTACATGGGGTGCCAACGAAAGATTTTCAAAAGGAGAAAGTGTGAATTTTTATCATTTTGTTTTCAAGCCAATATTCAGATTCTTTAGAGATTATTTTCTGAAACTTGGTTTTCTTGACGGTATCACAGGATTTATTATATGTATACTCTCAAGTATGTCAGTTTTTATAAGAAGTTTAAAGATTAAAGATTTAAACGAATCGGATACTAATTAAGTAGTTCGCAAATGAGTTAGATTTGGTCTTTTATGTGAGCAAAAAAGATAGATAATTATGTACGGTAAGTCAATTTTTAGCTCATGATAACAAATCTTGATAATGACATCATTATCAGGATTTAGATGCATGAATTTGTCAATTATTTTGAGTGATGAGGGCAAGCATCAGGATCAGTAGTGCAAGATTCTGTACATACGTGGTCTGGATTAACATTCGTAGTGCTGTCCTTTTTTTCTGAATCTTTTGTTTTACAACAAGGTTTTTCACAATCAGCTTTGCATGTCTTTTCCTCTTTTTTGCAACAAGGTTTTTCACAATCAGGCTTGCATTTAGAGGTATCCTCTTTTGTACAGCATTCTTTCTTGCAATTTTCAGTACATTCTTTGTTACCTTGACAAGAAACGGAAGCTATACTGATAAAAAAAATAAGGCTAAATAGTTTAAATGAATTTTTCATAATTATTAAAAAAGTTAGTATCAAAGATAATAAATAATCTACACATTAAACCTAAAGTGCATGATATCTCCATCTTGAACGATATATTCTTTTCCTTCTACTCTAAGTTTCCCAGCTTCTCTACATTTGGATTCAGATCCTAGTTTTAAATAATCTTCAAAAGCAATTACCTCTGCTCTAATAAATCCTTTTTCAAAATCAGTATGAATTGTTCCAGCAGCTTGTGGAGCTGTATATCCTGCCTCAATGGTCCACGCCCTCACTTCTTTTTCACCAGCAGTAAAGTATGTTTGATAGTTTAAAAGTTGATAAGCAGCTTTAATTATTCGATTTACTCCACTTTCTTTAAGTCCCATATCATCCAAAAACAATTTTTTATCTTCCTCCTCCATGTCCACCATATCTGCTTCAATTTCAGCAGAAACTAGCATGACCTGAGCACCTTCTTCTTTTATTGCCTCCACAAAGGCTTGAGTATGATGATTGCCACTAACTACACTCGTATCGTCAACATTACAGACGTATAGAACGGGTTTAAGTGTGAGTAAATTCAAATCTTTTATTATTTTTCGTTGATTTTCGTCAAGTTCTAAGGTTCTAGCAGATTTACCTTGTTCTAATACACCTTTTATTTTGGAAAGAACTTCATGGACAGATTTAGCTTCCTTATTTCCTGTTTCTGCCAGTTTTTTGACTTTCAATATCTTATTATCCACAGCTTCTAAATCTTTCAATTGTAGTTCAGTGTCAATAATTTCCTTATCTCTAACTGGATTAATGCTTCCATCAACATGGGTAATATTATCATCATCAAAACATCGTACTACATGTAGTATAGCATTTGTATTTTTAATATTTCCCAAGAATTGATTCCCTAACCCTTCACCTTTACTAGCCCCCTTAACTAATCCAGCGATATCTACAATTTCCACTGTTGTTGGAATTATTTTTTGTGGGTTTACCAAATCAGATATTTGATATAATCGTTCATCTGGAACGGTAATCATTCCAACGTTGGGTTCTATCGTACAAAAAGGATAGTTTGCACTTTCAGCTTTAGCATTACTAAGACAGTTAAAAAGTGTTGATTTTCCTACATTGGGCAAGCCCACTATTCCACATTGTAAAGCCATGAATTTCTATTTTGGTGCAATTTTAATCTATTTTGAAGCGCATTCAAAAGACTTCCTGTTTTATGGGTAATGAAAAAGAACTATTGTCAGTTGAAATATTAGGTACGTAATTTGAAGTAGTTTTTTAAATGTTATCATTTTTTATTCGATTAATAGATTCCATCGTTTGGCCAACACTTTTCGTTTTGATGATTTGGTTTGTGTTTTTTATCAATTTAGGGTATAATCTGGAACTGAATAAATTTGGCATGCATCCTCACGATTTAAGTCAGTTACATGGGATCATTACTATGATATTCCTACATGGTGATTTTGATCATCTGTTAAGTAACTCGATACCTTTACTTCTCTCCATGGGTTTTATTTTTGTTAATTTTGAAAAAGAGAGATTTTCTGTTATTTGTATAAATGTGATTTTGACGGGTGGAATCCTCTTTTTTATGGGTCAACCCGAGACAAATCATATCGGTGCTAGTGGTTTAGTTTATGCACTTGTTTTTTTCATCATTACACACGGTTTTTTTACTAAAAATAAAGAAATGTTAGCCGCTTCTTTCGTCTTGATATTTTTATATGGCAGTTTGATTTATGGTCTTTTTCCTGAATTTGGTAAAATAATAGGTAAAAATATTTCTTGGGAGGGGCATCTTTCCGGGGCTATTTCAGGAGTATTAGTAGGGTTTCTATATAGAAAAAAGGGTCCTCAAGATATACCGCCTCCTGAAGATGACGAAGACGAACTGGATAAGGATGATTATTGGAGAATAAAGACTGATTTGCCTGATACAGATTCAACGTATCCTATAGAGTTTCACTACAGAGACTCTTAACTAGTTGGTGTTTTTATTCCATGATTCATGGATTAATCCTAATTTTGTATACGATGAGAACTGTATTTTTAGCTGTACCTCTTTTATTTTATTTTTACGCAAATCCATGGGGTTTCTTCGCCCATAAATCCATCAATTATCATGCATGCTTTACCTTACCTCCAGAAATGTTTGGTTTTTATAATGCCAATATTGATCAAATTAAAGAGATGGCAATCCGTCCAGACCAAAGGAGATATCTGTTGGAAGATGAAGCCCCAAGACATTACATAGATATTGATAAATATGAAAATTCTTTACCCATCGATACGATACCTACCAATTGGGATAGTGCAATATCAATATTTGGTGAAGCAATGTTAAAAGAGCACGGCATCATTCCATGGCATATCCATCTAATTAAATTTCGGTTAACTAATGCAATGAAAAATCATGATTATTTACAAATTATAAAATTAAGTGCAGATTTAGGCCATTATATCGGTGATGCTCACGTACCTTTACATACGACTCAAAATTATAATGGACAATTAACCAATCAACATGGAATTCACGGTCTTTGGGAGTCTAGATTGCCCGAGATTTTTTCTACGGACTATGTTTTTCTAGTAGGGAAAGCCATTTACTTAGATCGTCCATTGGAGCAGATATGGAAAATCATTGAAGATAGTCATGCTTCAAAAGACTCCGTTTTGGATTTGGAGCAAAAATTGTCATCCAAAATGTCTCATGTTAAATATGCTTTCGAACAACGAGGTGCTACAACCGTCAAAGTATACAGTCAGGAATTTTCAGCAGCGTATCATTTAGCCTTAAATGGTATGGTTGAGCGTAGGATGAAACAAGCTATTCATATGACAGGAAGTTTCTGGTATACTGCATGGATAGATGCTGGTCAGCCAGATTTACCATTTAAACAAATAGAGCCAAAAGGAAATGGCACATCATTAGACTCACTCTTACATCAGACTAAAAATAAAATCATGGGAAGAATGGAAACCCATTAGAAGCAAATTAATTCCTGAATATTCGAGTATTCCATTGTTTATCCCTTGATATTAAGGTTAGGGTATATATACCTGTTTTTAAATGAGATAAATCAATGGTATGATTGGCATCTTTAATGAATACTCGTTGAACGAGTATTCCATCTATACTTCTTAATTCTGCAACTAAGTCGGTGTCTATTTCCTGATTGATAACTAATAAGTTTTGAGTAGGATTAGGAAAAACATCGATCCCATCTTTTTTAAGCTCGTCTACATGACTAAATAGAGGCAATCGTATAAGTTGTCCACTATCTGCTAAGCAGTCATTTGACGTGACTACAGCTAGGCGAACAAATGTCTCTTTTCCCTCACTTGTAATAAAATCGTGTCTTGGGCTTACATCATTTGAAATAGCACTACCATCTCCAAAATTCCATGAATAATTGCTGTGTAATAGATTGGATGGAGTAAATGTATATATGGATTGCTCACGGACAAAATCAAATGATGCATCAATAGTAGACTCAATATTCACACTAACGATGGATGAAGTGTCTCTACATTTTCCTTTATTCACAATTACATACAGACTGTCACCGTCAGAAAGTGTATTGTTGGTGTACTTATTAGAATTACCGGATTGAACGGGTATCGTATTCAGAATAAAAGTCCAATTATCCATGAGATTATTTGCTTCAAACTGAATGGTCTCACCCTCACAAAAAGCTTTTGATTTTATAGGACTTAAAGTTGCCGTTGGTTTTTGGTCAATTTGAAGTGGAAGTGCAATCTTTTTTGAAGGACAAATAAGGTGGTTGGAGTCTATAATTTCTATGATGTAATCTCTGGAAACTTTTGGATTAAATGAAAATAAAGTATCAGTAAATGCATCTCCATTATCAATGGTTAAGCTATATTTTTGATTGGACAACCCATTTATTTCAATCTGCCATAAGTTACCATCACAGATAGATGTATCTGCATTCACATTAACTTGAAGTGGTGAGCATGATTTGGTATAGCATGTTTTAGTTCCAATCAAACTGAAGAGACATGGGTCGTTATCGATACCACGGACCCATAGCGTTATGGAATCATCTGGTTGGAGACCACCAATCTCATGGCGAGTGCCATTAAGACCACTGGTTGAAGTACTCCAGCTTTTACCCTGATTAATACTGATTTGATATCCATTATGAATGGATGGATTGGTCCAGGTATAGATAATACTATCAACGGTTGAATTGGAACAGGATATCCTAGGCGCAGGTCTTTTTTCTTGAGCAAATAGGGTATAGTATACTGTGTCACTTAAGCACAAATTTTGATCTCTCACTTGTACGCCATAGGTTGTTGTTTGGTTGACAAGAATATCATGGAATGCATCCGAAGTCCTTTGAACTAATGACCCTGAAGCGTAAAAATAAAAACTATCATTATTTAGTGAATCTGAAACCAAACGGACTAGCGTGTTTTGACATATACTATCATTCGATAATTGAATTTCAGTTCTGAGATTAGATGTGGGTTTATCAAAAAAACTGACTTGTATGGTGTTACTGTTCCTTGAACATCCATTTTTTCCTAGTCCAGTTACATAATAGGGTCCGTTTTGAGAAACCCACAAAGAGTCCCCTTTTTGACCCGTATTCCAGGTATAAGAAACCCCAGTTTCTACAGGGTTTAATTTTAGTAAAATAGAATCACCCTGACATATTTTTCTTGAATTTCCGTTAGGGATAAAAGGACCAGGAGATTTGAGAACATTAATGGTTACAGTATCCGGTTTTGATTTTCCTTTTGCATTCGTTACAGTAAGAATTGCATTATATTTTCCTGGGAAATTATAAACTAAATTAGGGTTTTGAGCATTGGAAATAGAGGGAGTACCATTGGGTAACTTCCATGCATAGGATACTGGGGAGTTTGTTCCTGAACCTTGTAATTGTATACTATTGGCTTGACAAACATTTGAATTATTGATCGATGCATTAGCTTCTGGAAGTAATGATGATGGAATTATAAAAAATTCCTTAGCTATAATGATGTCACCAGTATTAGAAGAAGATGAGTTTGTCGCATTGACAACTACATAAAAAGTAAGTGTATCTTTAATAGAAGCTGGAGCTTTCCATTGAAAACTCCATGAAGCACCTCCTGAGCCAGAAGATCCAGCACTTGTTTGACGCATGTAACTACGTGTAGCTCCGGATATATTGGTAGAAGTAATGGATGATTTATTATTGCCAGACAGCAAACTAAAGCTCCCAGCCATTTGATTTGATTTATCAAGACAAGTCAATTGATAGCCAAATTTACTTTTGCCACTATGCGTATAGTTTAGCGTAAATGTATAGGTACTATCAGGGATATATCCACCTCCAGTGAGGTTATTTGATAAGCTAATATTATTGTAATTTGTACCGCTGGTTTGAAGTGTTCCCCCGTGACATGATGTACAATTGGCCTCATTTGGAGCATTGGTGTACCCTCCAGGGGCACCACCTGTATTGGTTGAGCTTTCTTTAAAAAGTAATACAAGCAATGAGCATAAAAGGACAATTACAATTTTTTTAGGAGAAAATATTTTAAGCATTCTAAATAATTTTTAAGAGTTTTTTTGATTTGAGCGGATTACTTTTTCAAGCATATCCCATTCTTCGGAAGATATAGCGTCCATTTGATTGAATTGACCTGCACCTTGGAGCCATTCTCCACCATCAATGGTTATTACTTCACCATTGACATAGGCTGAATAATCAGACATCAGATAAGAAGCGAGATTGGCAAGCTCCTGATGTTCGCCCATTCTTTTGAGAGGAATGCGAGATTCAAGATTGATTTTATCAGACATTTCTTTAGGGAATAAACGATCCCAGGCGCCTTTTGTTGGGAAAGGACCTGGAGCAATGGCGTTGTGTCTTTGTCCATATTTTGCCCATTCCACCGCTAAACTCCTTGTCATAGCAAGTACTCCTGCCTTAGCCATAGCACTGGGTACTACAAATCCACTGCCTGTAGAGGCGTAGGTTGTTACTATATTCAGAACATGGCCAGGAATCTGATTATTAATCCAGTATTTACCACAGCTTAGCGTGCAATTTTTACTTCCTTTGAGAACAATATCTAAAATAATGTCAAAAGCACGATGACTTAACCTTTCGGTAGGACTGATAAAATTTCCAGCAGCATTGTTGACCAACCCATTGCACCTACCAAAATGATCAACAATTTGATTAAGGGAAGACTCTACTTGTCCACTTTCTCTAACGTCACAAACCACAGGTAAAATATGATCTTTAGATATTTCTTGTTGAGTTTCAATCAATTTATCAATTCTTCGACCAGATATAGCTACTTGAGCTCCCAATTCTACAAATGATTTTACCATGGATTTACCTAAACCCGTACCACCTCCAGTAACCCAAATCACTTTATTTGATAATGACCCTGCTTTTAACATTGATTTTTGATGTAAATTCATACAATTTCAAATGTAGGTTTCAGGGTTGTATGTTGGGCATAAATGATCATATTTTTTTGTCCTACCTATCATGTATTTTTTTTCAATCCATCTAATAATTGACAATCGATACTACCTTTGAACAAACATCATTGGTAAATTATTATAAAATATTAGGTCTTGAAAATTATGCTACAATAAAGGATGTTAAAAGCGCTTATAAAGCTTTAGTCAAACAGTATCATCCCGATATAAATGCAGATGAAGATGCTGAAGAAATGACTAAATATCTGAATATTGCTAAAGGAATATTAACTACTCCAGCATCTAAAAATGAGTACGATAAGCAATTAAAACTTGCGTATTTGATTGAAATTAGTAGACTCAAAAAACAATCAAAATTATCCCAAAAAAAATCTAAAAATCCATATTGGAATGCTTTATCTAGGGATGAACGTAAAGCCAAATTGGAAGAAGCCCGTAAAATAAGAATCAAAGAAAAATACGAAAAAAGTTTATCTCGTTTTCCGAGATATCTCAGAATATTGGGTTTTACAATAGGTTCTATTTGGGGCATTCAATTGATGTATTCTCATTATTTTTTAGGTTATGACTCTAATGATTATTTACTTTTAGTACTGGGTTACTTTATTCTGGGTGGAACGCTCGCTTTGGGAGCAAGTGAGGTGTACACTTTTTACGTCTCAAAATCTGTTCATGAACCTGTAGGCTTTCATTTTGAGCGGTATATTGCCTTATCATTTGTTAGTATGTTTATTCTGGGAATCGTTGGTGTAACTTTAATTAATGAGTGGAGAAAAAACGATTTACTCTCACATGATTTTGCTTATACAACTGCTCATATCAATTTTGATCAAAGTTCATTAGATCAATTGGTTGTTACCTACGAAGTTGGTTTGACAATATATGTCAAGAAGATAGAGGTCTCTTTTACAGATATAGTAAAATTACCAGATAATAATACCATTTTGAAATATGCTCCAAGTAATCCACTAATTTGTGAGGTTGTATTAAAAAATGAGGAGGGAATGGAGACATTTTTGGATTAGGATGTTTTCTAAAATAGGAACAAATAGTGGATCAAAAATGACCTAATTTATGCGTACCTATACATAAAAAAAATAAACTTTGCAGTGAATGCTCGTATTAACTTGAGCTATGAAATAATACGCTAAATGCCAAAACATCTTCTATTTCTTTTTTTACAGAGTTATTATGTTTGAGTTGTCATCCCTGGAAAGTAAAATCTTATTATAAATTTGTTTATGCTGCGGAAGATTATATTATTCAAAATAAATTTCAAGATGCAGCAGTTGCCTATGAACTGGCCTTTTTAAAAAAAGCTCCTTTTGATAGAGATGTTTTGAATGCCATGATTTTAAAAATTGAACGAGGAGATACTTCTTCATTGGATTATTTCCTGCAATTATCCGGACATCTTACACCGAACTCAACGCAGTCTTTTTTTAAATACCTTCGGTCAAATACTATCAATTCAGATACTTTAATACATACGATGGAGAGTCATGTTTCCGAATTAAATCATTTTCTCAAGGATACACTGACTTCTTGCTTGAATGAAGATCAAAAGGTAAGACATTTGGAGATATGTGAGGGGATAGCTTATAATTCATCGGCTTGTATTCAAGCAAAACAAAAGGTAGATAGTTTGAATGAGGTGAAAGTATTACTTTTATTGAACAATAAGCAACTCTTAAAATCAAACTACTTGCCAGGAGATATAGTTAAGGCGATCCATGTGATTGCCTTACATAACTCAGAATGGAGAAGTTTCCGAATTCATCAAGCATTAGATCCATATGTTAAAAAAGGGTTATTTGATGCTCGTATCTATGCATTATTGATGGATAAAATTCCTAAACCGGATAAGCCTATTTATTATGGAACGGACTCTCACATAGTTATCAATAATCAAGAAATTTTCAATGATTTATTCAGTTTTACGGTAAGCCAATCAATGAATAAAGCTAGAAAAAATATCTATTTGAGAACCTATGAGGCTGAACAAAATGTCCGTTTTTGGCAACTAACCCGTTCTACTCCTTTTCGATTTGTTTCAGCATATAAAATTAATGTTCCCAAGGAGCATTTTGGAACTATGAAAAATAAAATAAAATCAACCTGTCCAATGGGCAGTTTTACGGACTTAAATTTTAAGAATAAAACGGAAGTTGAGTCTTCTTCCCGTTAAGAAATTAGGAACGCCATAGACATTATTTGAGAAATCTTTGACCAATACATAAGAAATGGTATTGTTAACTTGAAGCAAATTAAATATGTCCATGCTGAACCATAATGATTCGGCATTGCGAAGCCAATGAGGTCGATTTTTGGAATTTTCGTCCATGATAATCTTCGAAAAACCAATATCCACTCTTCGGTAAGCTGGTATTTTAAATCCAGGATTTTGTCGATTTTCTGCATCAAAAAAGAAAGGCATTTTTGAACCATAAATAAGGCTCAAATTTAACTTATAGCTTGGGTTGCTTGGTAATTCGTCTTGGAATAAAATAGAGAAATTTACACGTTGATCGGAGGGTCTTCTCAGCCAATCACTGAGCACTTCATTGCCATTTTCATTGGTATAATACAATCGTTCTTTGGTTTGAAGGATCGAAAAATTAAACCAGGATTCAATACCTTGAACAAATTCACCATTCACTCGAGCATCTATGCCCGTGGCGTAGCCTTGGGAGCTATTTTCTGCTAAATATCGTATTCTTACATTATCTACTACATAAGGAATCATGCGGTCTTGGTGTTTGAAATACAACTCACTCATAAACTTAAAAGGTCTTCCCCAGGCCTCAAAATTCATGTCACCACCAAATACAAAATGAATGGATCGTTGGGCTTGAATAGAGGGATTAAGTTTACCGTCTAATCGTCGCAATTCTCTGTAAAATGGTGGTTGATAATAGTATCCGGTGGCTACCCTAAGAAGCCAATCTCGCTTTTCTGGTATGCTATCTGCTGTGGTAGATGGTAGCTGTTTTACTGCATTGAATTTTTTATTGGGCTCCCATGAAAATTGGAGTCGTGGGCTGATGACATTTTCCATGTTATAACTCCAATAATTAGATCGTAATCCGTAGGTTATTTTTGAATTATTAGCCGTATTAATCCAATGATTACTTTGAATATATCCATGGATACGGTGGCTTTGCATATCTATGTTTGCTTTCAAGAATTCATCCAACACTATAGCCGATTGATTAGAAGAATGAATAGTTGTAATGTTATACTCACTACTGTCATTATAACGCCATTCTTTTAATCGATCGACAATTCGCTCATACTTATACCCTGCACCCCATTGTAGGGTATATTTTTTGGTGAAATATGTTCCTTTGTGAGTAGTTGAATATACCTGAGCGTTTAAATCATTACGCGCATGATCAATAAAATAACCAAACCCCAATAATGCTTTTTCATTGCCAAAATCGTCCGAACCAAAATTGGTTTCCAGTTCAGATAATCGGTATGCTCCTTCTATGGTGAAATGTTCACGTTCTGAAGTGGTATAGGAGGAGGAGTTAAACAATAGGGTTAGTTTTTTATTTGGCTTATAGGATAAACTCAATGCATTCATCCATGTAGTGTATTCCATTAGTTCTGAACCTCCAAACGCAATATAAAGACTGATGGCATTATTTACATTTCCAAAACTAGTTTGTTGACTTTGGGGCGATACAAGATAGCGGTTACGGGAAATGGTACTCAAATAGGAGAGGCTTAAGTTAGATTTTAGTCTATATTTTAGGAGTGTTTGAATATCAAAAAACAAGGGTTTGTAATCACCCTGAACATCCAGACTACCTAATAAATACTGATTTGATCTATATCGTGCACCTATTAAATAACTGAAACGTTTGTTTGAGCTTTGATCTTCCAAATGTAAACTCGTTCCCAATAAACTGGCATGTACTGTAGCTGAAAATGTATTCGGTTGACGGTATTTAATGTCTAAAACAGAGGAGAGTTTATCGCCATATTTGGCTTGAAAACCACCTGCTGAAAATTCTACGAAATCTACCATATCAGGATTGATTACACTCAGCCCTTCTTGTTGCCCACTACGAACTAAAAATGGACGGTATACCTCTATATCATTAACATATACTAGGTTTTCGTCAAAATTACCGCCACGCACGCTGTATCCAGATGACAATTCGCCACCGCTAGAACCGATACCTAATCCGATTAATTTTAATTGTTGTTCGAATCCTCCCGTATTTGAAAATCGTTCCAACTTTTTAGGTTCAATTTTAATGAGTGGTCGGCCTCTATTTTTATCACCAACAACCAATGCTGCGTCCAGAGCTACAGTTGCTTTTAATGAAAAATTCTGAGTATATTTTTCTCCATACTGGAATGTACCAAGTGTTTTTTCTATGGATTCAGAAGCAACGGAAACCTGTATGGTGAAATATTGATTTGCAGGTACTTTAAGTGAATATAATCCTTCAACAGATGTATAGGTGGATGAAGAGAATCCCTTTACTCGAATAAAAGCATTGGCGATTGGATTATTGTCTTTATCGGATACGCTTCCATTGAGTATTGCTTCCTGAGCCTGTACTATTGAAGCAGATAAAAACAGCGAAAATATGAGCAGATAGGATTTCAAAAAGATAGTAACGTTATTTCGAATGAACTATTGTTTTAGTGCTAAGATAGTCTCCTTTGGATTGGGGTTCGAAAAGACTGCACTTCCTGCAACTAAAACATCAGCACCACATTCTAGCAATTTTTGATAGTTTTCTAAATTTACTCCACCATCTACTTCGATGAATGGTTTATGATTTTTAACCGTACAAATTTGACTAATTTGTTGAAGTTTCATGTAAGTATTTTCGATAAAAGATTGACCTCCAAAACCAGGATTTACACTCATGATACATATTAGATCTATTTCTCTAAAAACATCATTAAGAAGGTGAACAGGTGTATGCGGATTGATAGCAACTCCTGCAAGGCATCCAACTTCTCGGATGGCATTGAGTGTTCGGTGAAGGTGAGTACAGGCTTCATAATGAACGGTAATGACTTCTGCACCTAAATCAGCACATTGTTGAATATATTGATCTGGATTAACAATCATTAAATGTACATCAAGTGGTTTTGTAGCGTATTTCTGAATGGCTTTCATTACAGGAAAACCAAATGAGATATTGGGTACAAAGACTCCATCCATGATGTCAATGTGAAACCAATCAGCATCACTTTCGTTTACCATTTCAATGTCTTTTTGAAGATTAGCAAAATTAGCAGCTAGGATTGATGGAGCAATTTTATGAATCATAATTTAGTAAAAATGTATATCGTTAATGATGTTTTGTTTAGCGAAGGTGTTTATCTTTTCGATTAATACTAGTTTGTGATATCGAAGTTCATTTTTCAATGCAGGAGAATTTAATGTCAAGTAGAGTTTTTTTTTATTTATAAAAAGTTTATCTGTCTTATTAGCAATCATAGTGCCTACAATTTGCTCCCAACTATTGATCACACTTGTTTCTTCGTATTTGTGTCCTTGATTATAGGATTCAAATACGGAAGACATAATGTCTTTGATTGATTGTTCGTCTTTCAATGTAGTGTAATGGTTTTGAATGGTTTGCCAATTTCTTCACAAAATGATTCTAGGCGACTAGAATCAGTATCGGTAATAAAAATTTGTCCAAAGTTATCATTTTTAATAATTTGAGTGAGAACTTTAGCTCGTTCTTCGTCAATTTTTTCAAAAATATCATCCAATAGTAAAAGCGGTTTTGTATTTATTTTATCTGACAAAAACGAGTATTCGGCTAATTTTAGGGCAATAAGACCAGATTTTATTTGTCCTTGTGAACCATATTTTCTCAGATTTAAATGATTGAGTTCTATTTCAATTTCATCCTTATGTATTCCGCATGAACTTCTACGAAGAGTGACGTCTTTTGTGTAATATTGAGGTGTTAAGTTTAGATAGGAATCATCATCCAGTTGACTGATATATGAGAGTTTAATCTCTTCTTTTTGTCCAGAAATTTCATGATATCTCGTCTGGAAATAGGTACTAAATTCGTTAAAAAATTCGAGTCTCACTTGGTGAATAGAATGAGCGATTGGTGAGATTTGTTCATCAATAGTTTGAATAAGAGCTCTATCTATAGTGTCTTCTTTAAGGTGTTTATTTCGGTGTTCAATTAATTTGGTATAGGTCAGTAATTCTTGGAGATGTTTTTTATTGACTTGACTGATTACTTGATTAATGAATGATCTTCTTTTTTCATGAGTGCCATAGATAAGTTCAATATCATTCGGAGCGATGATGACGGCAATAAATTCGCCGACGTGATCAGCTAACTTTTTTCGAACAACTCCATTACGTTGAATAGTCTTTTTTGATCCCCGTTTAAGTTTTACTTTAAGGTCAATGTTTTCATGCGTAATGATTTGTGCAATGATGCCTGATTGAATTTTATCAGTTTGTATACACTGGATATCGGTTGATGAAAAATATGATTTTCCTAAACACAAAAAATGTAAAGCATCCAGTACAGAAGTTTTACCTACACCATTTAGTCCAGCTATAGCTACTACTTCATCCATCTCTAGGTGTAAGTCTGTGTGGTTTTTAAAAAAAACCAATGATAATTTTTGTACTTTCAAATGTTTAAATTGAGCAATTAAAAATGTTATTTTTGCGGCACCAAATATAAAATGGCAAAAGCAAAGCAAACAAAACAAACTTACATTGATTGGTACAGATTAATGCTATTGATCAGAAGATTTGAAGAAAAATCAGCACAAATGTATGGTCAGAACAAAATTAGAGGGTTCTGTCACTTATATATTGGACAAGAAGCTGTTGTGGCTGGATTAGCATCTGCAAAGCAAGATGGGGACAAAGTAATAACAGCTTATCGTGATCATGGGCATGCATTAGCAATGGGAATATCTGCTAATGAAGTTATGGCTGAGTTATTCGGTAAAATAGGAGGTTGCAGTAAAGGAAAAGGAGGAAGTATGCACATGTTTTCAAATGAACACAACTTTTTTGGAGGTCATGGCATCGTAGGTGGACAAATTCCACTTGGAGCGGGTATAGCGCTAGCCGAGCAGTATAAAGGAACCGATAATGTATGTTTTTGTTACATGGGTGATGGTGCAGTGAGACAAGGTGCTCTCCACGAAACATTTAACATGGCAATGGTATGGAATTTACCTGTTATTTTTATTTGTGAAAATAACAACTATGCTATGGGTACTTCAGTAGAGCGAACCACTAACGTTACAGATATCTACAAAATGGCATCTTCATATGAGATGAATGCAGAACAAGTGGATGGAATGAGTTGTGAGGCCGTTCATGAATGTATGAAACGAACTGCAGATAGAGCCAGAAAAGGTGAAGGTCCTACATTTGTTGAATTAAAAACATACCGTTATCGTGGACATTCCATGAGTGATCCAGCAAAATACCGAACGAAAGATGAGGTTGAAGCCTACAAAAAAGTTGATCCAATTGAAGTTGTTAAAGAACAGATAATTAAATCTAATTACCTAACTGAAAAACAATTAGAAGAAATCGAAGAAAGTGTAGATGCTGAGGTATTGGCCTCTGTGGAATTTGCAGATAATTCTCCTTTCCCAGGACCAGAGGAAATATATACGGATGTTTACGAAACAGCCTATCCATTTATCGTAGATTAAAATATCTTTGCAACCCGTTTAGTTATGAATACAGAAGAACAAACACCAGAAAACAAAGGAATAGAAGCATTTCTTCATTTTTTTGAAAAAAACAAAAACAACGTTATCCTCGTGGGTATTGCATTAATTATTGCTGCTGGAGGAATTTATTACTATAACAACTCATACAAACCTGAACTGGAATCAGAAGCAGCAGATAATTTTTTCATGGCTGAGCGATATTTCAGCCTAGACTCATTAGACAAAGCTCTAATGGGTGATGGTATCCATTTGGGTATGATAGATATAGCTGACGAATATGGTTCTACTAAAATTGGGGAACAAGCATCTTTTTATGCAGGAAGAATATTCCTTCAGCAAGGAAAATTTGAAGAAGCTTTGAATTATTTTGAAAATGTTTCGTTCGATGATGAAATCATAGCTGCACAAGTAATCACTTTACAAGGTGATTGTTATTCAGAAATGAAAGATTACAAAAAAGCAGGCGAATTATATATCAAAGCTGCCCAAAAAAGAGATAATTTACTAACTACACCCTATGCTTTAAATAAAGCGGGATTAGCTTTTGAAGAAGCTGGAGATTTCGAGAGTGCTATTCGAGCATATGACCAACTTATTCTTGATTATCCTCAGTCCGAAGAAGCCCAGTATGCTCCAGCACGAATAGCTAGAAACAAAACAAAACAGTCTAACTAATTATTTTAATGGCAGATTATTCCAATCAAACTTTTCTAAATGAAAAGATAAAGCTGCCTCACAATGACTTTAAAATTGGAATAGTCACTGCTTTATGGAACAGTGATATTACGCTAACACTTAAGAAAGGAGCGATAAAAGTTTTGTCAGATTATGGAATTAAGTCAAATTCTATAATCACTTGGGATGTTCCTGGATCATATGAGTTAATTTATGCTTCCAGTAAATTGGCTTCAAGGGGATTAGACGCAATTATTTGTTTGGGTGTTGTAATTCAAGGAGAAACACCTCATTTTGATTTTATTTGTGATGCAGTATCAAATGGTATCGCTAATATTACAATCAAATATAATATACCTATTGGATTTGGTGTTTTGACAACTCTTGATCATGACCAGGCTCTGGAACGTGCGGGTGGCAAGCACGGTCATAAAGGAGAAGAAGCAGCCTGGACTGTACTAAAAATGCTTGAAAAAGGATAAATCTAGTTTTCTCTTCAATTTAAAATCACCCTTTGCTTGTATATTGCGACTCTATATCGTGTATGAAGTATTTATCGACGAATTTTACTAAAAAAAATATACTAATACATCTTGGATCAATGATCCTTATTGGTATTTTAATTTTAACGGGTACTTTTTGGTATCTTGATTTTTACACCAATCATGATAGTGAATTGATTGAGGTAGGTTCTATTGAAGGGATGGACGTTCAAGAGGCATTGGATTTTCTTGAACAAGCAGGTTTAGAAGGAATTGTATCAGATACAGTTTATGAAGATGGGGCAAAAAAATTAGCAATAATCAAACAGAATCCTGAACCAGGTATGAAGGTAAAGCCTGGTAGGAAAGTCTATTTAGTGATGAATATAGATAAATTACCTCAAGTTAAAATGCCAGATTTAGCTAATAAAACTTCATTAATTCAAGCTGAAAATATTCTCAAAAGAAGTCGTTTAAAAGTTGGAAAAATTTTAAAAGTAGAATCTCCTTTTGTGCGATCGGCTAGCGATCAACCCGTACTAGCTCAATATTATGCGGGGACGAAGAATCCTATTTTGCCTGATACTAGAATTGACATTCATTCTAATATAGATTTAGAAGTTGGGGCATGGATTCAAACGGGATCTGATAGTCTTTTATATACAGATGATTACAACTTTAATTAATACCACGAAATTGTACTTTAATTTTCTAAAACACGTTTTCAAATAATGATGATTTTAAAATTTCCAAGAGTTTACGTTGTCATTTTATTTTTATATTTCTCATTTACATCATTTGGTCAGGTCAAGACATACCCTATTCCATTGAATGCTAGTATTCGATCTTTTTTAGAAACAAACACTTCATATTCATTCGAGTCTAAAACAAAAAATAAATTTGGTCAAAAAGATACATTAGATTTACCCTTTTTTGATGATTTTTCAGAATCCCATTTATATCCAGATAGTTCCAAGTGGTTAAATAATCAAGTATATGTGAACAACCATTTTCCATACCATCCGCCCACTATTAATGTAGCTACATTTGATGGATTAAATGCCCAAGGATTACCGTATAACAACACCATCAATAAGGATAAAAGTGGACCGGGAGATAGTCTAATAAGTCAACCCATTAATCTAAAGGATAGTGCAGGAACACCATACACACTTCAAGATTCTATGGTGTTTAGTTTTTTCTATCAACCGAATGGTCTTGGATACCATTTAAATAATGAAGATTCGTTGCGATTATGGTTTAAGTCATCCAATCATATATGGATTCCAATTTGGAGTGTTGGTGGACAATTTTCATCGAATGAATTCATACATGTGAGTATACCCATAGTAGATGAAAATTATTTACACCCTAGTTTTCAATTCATGTTTACCACATTCACTAGACAAGTTGGAAATGCAAATCATTGGCATTTAGATTATATTTATTTGGATAAAGATAGATCTTCTTCCAATAAATCATATAATGATTATGCAATTCAAACGACTCCATCTCCTTTATTAAAGATGTATACTCAAATGCCCTATTCACATTTTAGTGTGAATCCATCTAGTCATATGGCTGATTCTATATATATACGATTGTCAAATTTGTACAAAGAACCAAAAGCACTTCAGCTCAGACACGAGGCTAGTTTTGAGGGAACAACAATTGGAAGTTCAGCCTTTATAAACAGTACAAAGAATATTGGATTTCAAACTTCAGATATTCGAGATTTGCCAAATTATAAAGATATTTCAGGTCTTACTAATAATTCCTCTGTAGTGATTAATCGACTAGTAGAAGTTAGAGAAAATGGAGTAGCCAATGAATATAAACGAAACGATAGTATAGTATTTACTCAGGAGTTTCATGATTTTTACGCCTATGACGATGGATCTGCTGAACAAGGTTTTGGATTTGATCAAAATACAAATCCAAGTAATATTCAAGGAGAGATCGCTTATGGATTTGATATATATAAGGAAGATACGTTAAACGCAATAGCTACCTTTTTCAATGAAGCTGTTTATGATGTTTCACGAAAACGTTTTAAGTACAGAATTTGGAAGTCACTGGAGGGTATAGATAACATGATAGAGGATGAATTGATTTATGAATCAGAAGAACTATCACCTTCGTATTCATCAAAAAATAATTGGCGAACATTTACTCCTCATTATTTAGATACAACGCTTATCCTTACCCCTGGAAGATATTATATTGGTTGGTGGCAAGGAAGTATGTATAATCTGAATGTTGGATGGGATAAAAACTATGGATATGCTAATAAACCGAACCAGATTAATCAAAGGATATATTTTAAAACTTTTGGTACATGGAATAATTCAGATATTCCAGTAGGAACACTCATGATGCGCCCACATTTTGGCAGTCAAAAAAACTTATATACAGCCCAATCTAAACAAATTGAACCAAACAATACAGTTTACATTTATCCAAATCCAGCTCATGACATGGTGTATTTATCCCAGGAATTTGAGCATGTAAGTATTGCAGATATTCAAGGAAATATAATGTTAGAATTTCGGAATAGTACTAATTTGAAAATTTCTAATTTGCAGGCAGGAATTTACATTTTATATTTGGAGGATAAATCAAAGCGTTTTTACACCACCAAATTAATCATACAATAGTAACAATGACCGACATAACGATAGAAGAGCTGAAGCAAAAGATGGATAATCAAGATGATTTTTTGTTAATTGATGTTAGAGAGGACTGGGAGTATCAAGATTTTAATATCAATGGAAAACATATACCATTGGGGTCTCTACAGGGAGCTGTTGATGATTTAGATGATTGGATGAACAAAGAAGTAGTTGTTCATTGCAAATCTGGAGGTAGGAGTGCAGCTGCTCAAGAATATTTGACTAGACAAGGATTTACAAATGTTCGCAATTTATTAGGAGGTATGCTAGCGTGGCAAGCAAAATACTCCTAAAATATAAAAATAGAAAAAATATAGCCATCCTTGCTATATTGCTAGGTTTGGGCATTCTTTATTTTTTCACATTATATTTTCAAGGCACCAAAGATGAGGATTTCGTATATGCAAATCATGCACCTGATGTAGGCTATGTTGGAATGGAAACTTGTGCGTCATGTCACCAAGATAAGCATTCAACATTTGTTCATACTGGAATGGGGCTTTCATTTGATTATGCATCGCCTGAAAAATCATCTGCTATATTTGGGAAAGAACATCAGGTGTATGATTCCATATCTAATTTACATTATTTCCCCTATTGGATTAAAGATGAGCTATTTATAAAAGAATATCAACTAGAGGGCTCAGATACTATTTATCAAAGGGATGAGAAAATTAATTATATTGTAGGAAGTGGTCAGCACACTAATTCTCATATTATGGAGAAAAATGGGTATTTATATCAAGCACCTATCACCTATTATGTACAAAAGAATCGATGGGATTTAGCACCAGGATTTGAAGGAGGTAATAACTCAAGGTTTACTAGAATTTTGAATGACGAATGTATCAGTTGTCACAATTCGATGCCTAAGTTGGCTGATAATTCTCAATTTAAATTCACTCAGATAGGAACCGGAATTGACTGTGAAAGATGCCATGGTCCCGGTGAATTACATGTAAATCAACGATTAAAAGGAGAGGGTGTTGACGTAAAGAAAAAGATTGATCCAACTATAGTAAATCCAAGAAAACTTTCATGGCAAAGACAGATTGATCTTTGTCAACGCTGTCATTTACAAGGTCTAAATATACTTAAAGAAGGTAAGAAATTTACAGACTACAGACCAGGGATGAAACTCAGCGATGTATTTGAAATTTATTTACCTCTATATGAGGGTAATCAATCCTCTTTTGATATGGCCAACCACTCGCAACGATTTCAAATGAGTAAATGTTTTGTTTCTTCTAATGAAAAGGAGTTAAAATTTACGTGTATTTCTTGCCATAATCCTCATATGAGCGTTAAAATTACAGGAAAAGAAGTTTATAATACCGCATGTATCCAATGCCATAAAAAGGAAGACTGTTCAGATACACCTGAACATTTACAAATAGCAAAAAACAACTGCGTGTCCTGTCATATGCCAGCTAACAGCTCAGAAGATATCCCTCATGTCAGTGTTCATGATCACTATATCCGAAAGCCAATTAAATCAAAATCAGATGTAAAACAAATGCAAAAATTAGTGGGTTTATATGCTGTAAACAATGCTAAACCAGATATAAAATATGAAATTTTAGCTTACTTGGAGTATTGGGAGAAATTTGATAAAAATCAGTTTTACCTCAAAAAAGCGAAGGAGCTTTTGGAAAAAAATAATGTACCTGAATTATGGCTTAAATATTTTTATTTAACAGAATCATACAAAGAAGCTACAGGATTATTATTGGATGAAGCAACTCTCTCCGCATGGCAGAATTTCATGTTAGCAGAATGTTATGGTAAGCTTGAAAATTACGGATCGGCATACTTTTATATGAAAAGAGCGTATGAACTTGAGCCTACAAATCGTGATATTAGCCATCGTTTTTTAAATTATTCAATTTCTCATGGAAAGCTTATCGAAGCATATAAATATGGTAAAATAATTATAAATGAATTCCCTAAAGATGCCTTAATTTTAAACCAAATGGCAAAGCTTTATTTGATGAAAAAGGAATTAGTAAATGCAAAAAATCAACTTGATGTAGCCTACAAACTAAATCCTTTTGAACCACTTATTTGGCTTACTCAATTGAATTTTGCTATTCAGAAAAATGATACTAAAGCGGTTAAACTTTGGTTTGATAAAGTTCAAACATCCCAAGTGTCGCATTTGAATTCCAGACAGATCGAACAAATTTTAGACATTCTTCAAGATTAGGTGCAAAATGGCTACTTAATTTAATCATAAAAGTTTTCCTTTGTACCATGGCAATTATCATAACCGATGAGTGTATAAACTGTGGAGCCTGTGAACCTGAGTGTCCCAATACAGCTATATATGAGGCAGGAGCTGAGTGGAAATTAGCTGATGGCACAGGTGTTACTGGGAACTACACGCTTGAGTCCGGAGAAACGGTTGTAGTTGATTCAATCCAACAACCCATATCAGATGAAGTTTATTACATAGTACCAGATAAATGTACAGAATGCAAAGGGTTTCATGAGGAGCCCCAATGTGCTGCAGTTTGTCCCGTGGATTGCTGTGTTCCAGATCCAGATCGACAAGAAACAGAAGATGTGCTATTGGCACGTAAAGCTAAACTTCATATTTAAACGATGACTCACGGAATTTGTCATGTGTCTCAGATTCCTATTCGGTCACATCCGGCTAGTAATGCTGAGATGGTTTCTCAATTATTATATGGAGAAACCTACAGAATTTTAAAATCCGAAAATGATTGGTCTTTTATTGCTATGGATTATGATGGTTATGAAGGTTGGATAAGCAATGCAAGTATTTATCATTGGACTCAGGAAGTTCCTCGATATACTCAATTGGATATTCTCCAACACACTATAAGTGATTTATGTAATCAGCCATTGTGTAGTTCAATGGGCTCTCAATTGGTTATTGAAAAAAAAATATCGACTCAGAGTATTAGCGAGATAGCTAAAAAATTTTTAGGTTCGCCTTATCTTTGGGGTGGTCGACATTTTTCTGGAATTGATTGTTCAGGTTTTGTGCAAGTCGTCTATAAATGCGTTAATATTCTTTTACCACGAGATGCATCGCAACAACAAAAACAAGGTAAAGCTGTACCATTTGCTGATTTATTTGAAGGGGACTTAGTCTTTTTTGAAAATAATAATCGTGTTACTCATGTAGGTATTTTCATAGGTGATGGTCAAATCATTCATGCTCATGGAATGGTTCGCATGGATTCAATCCAAAAAGAAGGTATTTTGAATGTTCAAACTCAAGAACAATCCCACGCCTATCATTCTGCTAAGCGAATACGATAAAATTTGGGCTTTCCTCAAATTTTAGCCATATTGCACCTTATATAATTATGAGCAAATCAACAGAGTCTTGGGGAACTAGGGTAGGACTAATTTTGGCCATGGCAGGAAATGCAGTTGGACTTGGTAACTTTCTTCGATTTCCAGTAAAAGCGGTAGAAAATGGGGGGGGTGCTTTTATTATCCCATACATTGTTAGTTTTTTGCTAATGGGTATTCCCTTGTTGTGGGTAGAATGGAGTATGGGTCGGTATGGTGGGTCACGAGGTGATCATAGTACCCCTTTTATTTTAGATAATATGACTAAAAAGAGACTTTGGAAGTATTTTGGAGTCTTTGGTATTTTCACCAATATTGGTGTGATGTCCTATTATACGTATATCGAATCTTGGACACTGACCTATACCATCAAATCTTTAAAAGGAGATTTTTTTGGCATGGATATTACTAAAGTCGGTGAAGTTTTTAATCAATATGTAGATATCAATGGAGGCTCTGGAGGTGTTAATATTCCCATTATTGCTTTGATGGCTTTTACGTTGACTTTGGTCATTAATATTTACATATTATCTAAAGGCCTAAGTGGTGGTATTGAGAAAGTGGCTAAAATTGCTATGCCAATGCTAATTGGATTTGGTGCATTTCTAGCTATAATGGCCATAACAATGGGGGATACAGGTCGGTGTGAAGATTGTAATTCTCATGTTGGTATGGATTTTTTATGGTCACCTCAATATGATAGTTTGTGGAATCCAAAAGTATGGTTAGAGGCTGCAGGGCAAATATTTTTCACCCTTTCTGTGGGAATGGGAACCATTGTTTGTTATTCTTCTTATGTTAAAAAACGAGACGATATAGCCCTAAATGCTATGAGTGCGGGTTGGATGAACGGTTTTGTTGAGATTGTATTGGGAGCATCTGTTGTAATTCCAATAGCTGTAGGTTTCTTAGGATTAGATTGGGTTAAAGAAAATGCAGGTTTTATGATGGCTTTTAAGACCATGCCGTATTTATTTGATCAATGGGGCCATGTCATTTCTGTAATAGCTGGTGTAGCATGGTTTGGACTGCTTTTCTTTGCTGGAATTACTTCTTCTCTCGCTATGGGAACACCCTGGATGGGGTTTGTTCAAGACGAGTTTGACTGGTCGAGGAATAAAGCTTCTTGGACTTTGGGTATATTTATATTTATATTAGCATTGCCCACGATTTTCTTTTTTGAATATGGCGTATTTGATGAATATGATTACTGGACGGGTACCGTTTCTTTGGTCGTATTTGCTTTGGCAGAAGTAATTCTGTTTGCTTGGGTGTTTGGCATGGACAAAGGTTGGGATGAGATCAATTATGGTGCAGATATGAAAGTACCTCAAATATATAAATTCATTATCAAGTGGGTGACTCCATTATTTATACTTGTGATATTTCTGGCCTCTCTCTTTACGCCCAAAGATAATGATTGGCAAGCTGCACTTAGTGGTGAATGGATTTTAGATAAAAGTAGTATAATAGGTAAGATTCTTCATATCGAAGAGGAGGATGCCAGTTGGATGATAAATGATAAGCTAACGTCGGTTTTCTTTGTAGATATGTCTCGTTTGTTATTACTTGGTACTTTTATAGGCCTGGCTTTAATGGTCCGTCATGCATCTAATTTACGTAAACAAAAATTAAATAAATAATATGAGTAATTCTGCATTAATACTAATGATAGTCGTACAAGTTTCGGTTACGCTGATATCTGGGTACTTTTTTTACAGAGTTTTGGTTACTCCTCCAAAACCAGAACCTGATTCATATTCAGAAAATGATGATGATCCACGATAAGATATGATATTGGTTCAAGCGATATCTGATTCAATTCAACGGGCTCCTGACGCACCCATTTGGTTGTGGGGTTTATCAGAGGTTTTGGTCACAATTATTGTTTTTATTGGCGTATATTTTATTTTCAAACCGGTGTTTGGGAAAAAAGAAAAAGATGACTAATCCTTTAAATATTTTATTACAGCCTTATTGGAAACGTATTCTAGGTTAGCGTAAAATCAGGATTGTATTTATAAGATATTTTTAATGATAGGATAGATGTATCCCGAAAGCTTTATTTTTAATTTTTTCAGATTCATCAATGATGAGGATACCCCATTTGTATAGATCGATAGAAAAATTTACCTTTTCATCTGTCTTGATATAATTCCATGCTTCTTTCATTTCTTCACTATAGTTAATATCATCAAAGACAAAAATCGCTTTACTACTCATACTTTTTTTCAATTCATTGAAGTACATTATGGTTGGTTCTTTTTGGTGATTCCCGTCAATGAATAACAAGTCAAAATCACGAAATAACGGTATCATTTGAGTGATTTCCTAGTTATTTTTTGTTGCGCTGACAGCATAAACCAAAGGTATTTTGTTACCCAAATGCTTTATTCTATATTTTTTTGGTTCAAATTCAATCGTATTCTGAAAACAGTTGTAAGGGGAATAATCAAATTCTTGTAACGATTTGATTTCAAGTCCATTTTGAATCAAGCTTGTAATAACCTCACTCAATCCATGGTTCCACATCACATAATCTTGTGAAATTTCGGCTTCATGATTTGCATATGTGCCATTTAATGTTTCAATGATTGCTCCAGAATTGAAGTATCGATACCCTATATTTTCAAAGTTATCATCAAACATCCAAACGATAGGATGAAATTCTACAAATACAAATTGTCCACCTGGTTTTAAAAAATGATGGATTGTTTTTGCCCATTGATCCAGATTTGGAATCCAGCCAATGGTTCCATAGCTGGTGAGAATAATGTCGAATTTTTCATCCAAGTATTGAGGTAGTTCGTAGATATCACAACAAATAAATTTCGTATCTAGTTGAAGATCTTTTGCTAATTGTTTTGCTTTACTGATGGCTTGGTCTGATATATCCATTCCAGTTACCTTTGCTCCCAATCTACTCAAGGATAATGAGTCTTGTCCAAAATGGCATTGTAAGTGTAAAATTGATTGACCTTGTATTTCTCCAAGCAGATTTAGTTCAATTTCATTTAAAGAATTATCCCCATTTAAAAAACCGTTAAGGTTGTAAAATTCTGATTCCAAATGAATGGGTGTTCTACTGTTCCATGCTGTACGATTTATTTCTTTATAATTTTCTGCAGTTAATTTTGGTTTAGGCATCAGTTAAAAATAATATGTTTCTCAAAAAAATGATTTAAATATTCATCTAATTATGATTATGCCCTTCATGACTTTCCTCATTAATAAATGGTTCTCCTATATAAGTTTTAATAGTAGCTTGAATTACCATGACTTCAAAAACAAGATTTATAGGACCAGCATTACTTTCTATATTTATACCTTTAGCCTGATAACCCACTCTGTCATGCGTATCAAAAGTTACCACAATAGAGTCCTTTGCTCCGGGTTGAATGGGGTATTTTGGATATTCAGCAACGGTACATCCACAACTGGGTTCTACTTTTTGAAGAATCAAATTACGATCTCCAGTATTGGTGAACATATATACGGTTTTAAGAAGGGTTCCTTCTTTTACTTCTCCCAATTGTTTTCCTTTTTCAGTAAAAGTGGCTTCGGGTTTGTTTTGTGCCCATACTAAAGTGTTAAAAAGGAGTGTAGTAAGGATTAAAAAGTTTCGCATACAACAAATATAAGAGGTGATAATGAATTATAATGGGTCGACATCTATAATCACCTTTGCTTTTTGAAAATCCTTCATCTTCTGTAATGCATGAATAACTATGGCAAGTTTGTTTTTCTGTAATTTAATTTGACTCCCTTTATTTTCAATTTTGAGTACAAAATGGAGCATATACCAATTTCTAATCTTACCTATATATGGTTTTTCAGGGCCAAGTAGTGCAGAGCCAAATGGAGTGGTTAATGCATCCTTGGCAATACTTCCAAGTTTGTATAATTCAAGGGCATCTCGATGTTTTATTGTGATTTGAATTAATCGGTAGAAGGGAGGATAGTTAAATTGTTCACGTTCTTGTAGATCTGTTTCGAACATACCGGTATAATCATGTTCTGTAATTTTTTGAATGACATTGTGTTCAGGTTTTGATGTTTGTATGTATACAGTACCTTTGTCTTTTTTCCTTCCTGCTCTTCCTGCAACTTGAGTAATGAGAGAGTATGCTCTTTCATTGGATCTAAAGTCTGGAAAATTGATGATGTGATCAGCATTCAAAACACCAACGGTAGTTACATGTTCAAAATCTAATCCTTTTGCAACCATTTGTGTACCAATGAGAACATCAATTTTTTTGGAAGCAAAATCATCAATGATTTTTTTATGGCCATTTTTTAACCGAGTTGTATTATAATCCATCCGCTGAATCTTGAGATTGGGTAGATAAAGAGAAAGTTCATCTTCAATCCGTTCTGTTCCATATCCAATTAATTCAATACCTGTATTCCCACATGTGACACATTGGTTTACTACTTCTTGTTTGTATCCGCAATAGTGACAGCGTAAATTTTCTTGGTATTTGTAGTAGGTTAGCGAAATGTCACAATTTTGACATTTGGGTGTCCAAGCGCACACATTGCATTCTAAAATAGGAACATATCCTTTTTTATTTTGAAAGAGGATGGTTTGCTTGCCTTTTAATTTAGTCTCCTCAATGGCTTTTAGAAGTGTATCGCTGAATATGCCTTTGATTCTTTTTTGCTTTTTCTGAATTTTCATATCCACCACTTCAAACGTAGGCAGAGGAGAATCATTAAATCGCTGTTTGAGCTGAACTAACTGATATTTTTGGTTTTTAGCATTGAAATAACTTTCAATGGCGGGAGTGGCACTTCCTAAAACAATAGGTATGATATTTTTTGAGGCAAGATATAAAGCAGTGTCTCTAGCATTGAATCGTGGTGCAGGTTCATGTTGCTTAAAACTGTTCTCATGTTCTTCATCTACGATAATCAGGCCTAAATTTTTGAATGGAAGCAAAATTGCAGATCTTGTGCCAACTATCAAATAGGATTCTCCTCGAGCAATGGCCTGGTATACTTCTAGGCGTTCGTTGTTGGTAAATTTAGAATGAGATACTAGAAGTCTTTTCCCGAAATTTTTCTCCAATCGGGTGATCAATTGGCTGGTTAAAGCAATTTCAGGTAGCAGAAACAACACTTGCTTTTTTTGGTCTAAAACCTCTTGGATTAAGTGACTATATACATGTGTTTTGCCACTACCCGTCACCCCATGAATAAGTGCTGGTTTATTTAACCTAAATCCATCTTTAATTGTGGTTATTGCCTTTTCTTGTTCGGAGTTCAATCGTTCAATTTCTTTTTCAGTTGTAGAAAATTGAATCCGAGATTGTTCTCTTTTTTCTTGAACGAACACTTGTTTATCAATTAATCCATTGATCGCTGCATTTGTTACGTTTAATTTTACCAAGGAAGATTTCTCACATTCGCCATTTATTCCATTATTAGAAATAAAGATCATGAGTGCTTTGAGCTGATTTTTTGCTCTTTTTTCAAGGGTATTAAAAATGTGGTTTAGCTGTTCCTCGTATATTATTTCTTCGTGCAGTCGAATAAATGTTGTGAATTTAGCGGTGTAGCTTTCCTTAATGTCTTCTTTTATTAGAATTGCTCCCTTGATATAAAGTGATTTTATAAATTTATGAATAGCTGGAGTTTTAATCACTATCGCAGCTTGGGTAATAGTCAACTCTTTTCCCGATCGAACGGAATCCAATAAAATAATTTCTTTTTCATCTAGTTCAGAAAAAGTGAGTTCAAAATCTGGGTTAATTATGATTTTTGCTTCACCTTCTAGTTTCAAACCTGCAGGCATTGCTGCATTGTATACTAATCCTAACGCAGTCATGTAGTAATTTGAAATCCATTTCCATAATTCGAGTTGATTGCTGTCTACAATGGGTTCATTATCAATAATATCAATAATATATCGTGCCTGATAATCTGTCGGAGGATGCTCGTGGATAGAAAGGATAAGACCAGCTAAAATCTTTTTTTTACCCAATGGAACACTAACTCGTTTTCCTATAACAGCTTCCTCATTCAATTCTTGAGGCACTCTATATGTGAAAGAATTTTTGAGATTGAGCGGAAGAATTACCTCCACAAAAAGAGTATGTATGGAATCATGATTGTCCAAATAGTGTAAAAATAGATGTAATAATGTTCAAAGCTAAATTAAAACTTACAACAAGATACTACATTTGCAATTAATCAATAAAAATCAGAGGCAGTTGCGTTTTAAATTTTTTATAATACTATTTCTATTGCTTACAATTCTAGGGTGTAATAATCAAGAATACCCGATTGAAATAAAAGATGGATATACATCTACAGTATTAGGGCTCTCCTCGATTTCAGAATTTTTATCTACCTACGATTTAATATCTGATCTTATTTCTTCAAATGAACTTTTTTCTTCTGATAATCCGCCATCCCTACCTTTAGGTACTAGATTTTTAGCTGTAGATACTTCTTTAATTGATGGTGATGGTTACGAATTTTTGATTGACTTTGGTGAATTAGGAAATTTACCACTTGGAACATTATGCAAAGATTTTAAATATAGAGCAGGAGTGTTACATGTTTATTTAGATCAAAATTATTTGAATACCTCAGAAATGACCATAGTTCTTTCCTCAGACCACCCGTTTTATTCGGGAGATGGTAAAGAAATGACTCAACTAGAAGGACGTATAGTTTTAAAGCAAGATTCTCAAAAAAATATGATAGTAACGGGTGATGATATTCAGATTACAAACACACAGGGTCATATAGAGTTAAGCACTGATATCATAATTCATGAGAGAGAAACTGGATCTACGAATCAATCTTCAAAAATTATCTCAATCAATGGGAATATGCAACTAACAAATGATGGAGAAAAACAAGATTATACGATTGTGTCTCCATTGCTTAAAAAATCAGATAATTCCTGTATTCGTCACATATTAAGTGGTCATATCGCTATTAATCCATTCATTGAAAATATGGTTATTGATTTTGACCCATACAGCGACTCTGGTTGTGACAATCTTATCTCATTAACGGTCAACGGAAAACGTACATTCTTGAATTATTAGTCGAGAATGGATGGATGACTGAAAAATCCTAATTCTGCCTCACATTTGGGGATGTTTTGAAAGGTATCAGTGTTGAATTCAATACATACCACTCCACTAGTAGGTAGAATATCTATTCGGAATTTAGGTATACGGTTTATGACCTCACTGATGCCTGGGTTGTGGCCTAAAATGAGAACAGTATCTAAAAGTGAATCAAGATTTTGAATTTGATTCCAGATAAATTCGGATGACGCAAGGTAAAGATTGGAATCAAACTTAGTGGGGATATTTCCCCAACATTCGTGGATATTTGACCAGGTTTGACGAGTCCTTTGTGCACTGGAAACCAGCATCACATCTGGCTTGACTTTGTTAGCCAAATATTTACCCATTTTTTTTGCGTCTTGTATTCCATTTTGAGTTAGTTTCCTGTCAAAATCAATAGTGTTATTATTTGTAGGTTCCGTTTTGGAATGACGCATGAGTATGATTGTTTTCATTTTTTTGATAAATAAACAGCTAATAAAAACCAAGCTCCAGCATAGCATAGACCTCCGATTGGAGCAATCAACGCAAAAAAATGAAATGGGATCCCCAATAAATTCCTAGTAGCATGAAGAATAAGACTCAAAGAGAACATGATCATTCCGCTATATAGCATAATAAATATCCATACTTGATATCGATTGAGAAATATAAATAAGGTGCCTATTGCAATTATACCCATTCCGTGAATGATCAAATAGCGCAATCCTGTTTGATAGGTATTGAGTTGTTGAGGGGTGATTTTGCCATCTAGTCCATGGGTACCAAAAGCACTAAGAAGGACATATAATCCACAAATAAATGAACCAATCACGAGGTGTTTTCTAACTTTCTCTTTAATCATGTTATCTTTGTCAAAATTAATTTATTATGAAAAAAAGAATCTCTATTCTGCTATTTATTTTAATGATTTTATTTGGTGCTTGTATCAAAGATATCACGGAAACCATTGAAAAGGCCAGTCATATTAATACTGTAAGATGGAATCCATCCATAGCTATCCCACTAACCCATGCCAACCTGAGCTTTAGAGATTTTATAGGTGGAACAAATGCAAGTCAGTATATTCAAATAAAGGATGATAGTCTAATTACTTTAGTATATGAAGATAAATATATTTCAGATAAAGTCGAGGATATTCTAACCTTAGACGCTCAGAATTACGGTGAGACATTTACATTTACAAGTGAGCAATTGAATGCACTGAATACGTTAGGTCAGGTTAAAGTAATAATTAATAGAACCATTTCTTATGATGGAGATGGTAATGAATTGGATCAGATATGGTTTAAACAAGGTCAGATAAACCTGGGTATTGAAAGCACTTTTGAGCATGATATTGCCTGTATTCTTAATATACCAGATTCAAAAAAAGGGGGTACACCTATATCTTTAAATCTTGATGCAAATTATTTGGGTACACCTATTGATGCATCATCGATTTATGAATTGGCAAATGCAGAAATTGATTTTACAAAAACAGCTCAAGGACATTCAGAACTGACTTTGGAATTCGAATTCACTATAACCAAGATTCCAACTAATACGATTAAGTCTTCTGAGTCAATAACGTATGCAATGGCTATTGAAAATCAGAAGTTTAGTAAAATTACTGGGTATTTTGATCAACTAAAATTTGATAATGTATCCGGGCAGTTTAGTGTTCCATTCTTTGAGAATAGTACTAATGGCTCTATTGGAATAGTAGAACCTACTATTCATTTTTATTCAAGTAGTAGTTTAGGTATCCCTTTAGATATAACTATGAAACAATTTGATGGAAAAAATAATTCGAATACCATTGTACCGTTATCATCGAATTCTGGATCCATTGTAATACAAGTACCTAAAATTGACACGATTGGGGCAGTAGCTGATGATTCATTAGTTTTAAATAATACCAATAGTAATTTAGTGAATTACATTTCCAATAGACCTATTAATAATTCCTATAGCGTTAGTATTCAGCCCAACCCCTCTAATAATAGGCATTGGTTACTTGATACATCACGGCTTTCCAGTAATATTAAATTAACCCTACCCTTATTTGGTACCCTCAAAGATTATTTACTAGAAAAAACGAGTTCGTTTGAGTTAAGCCTTAAAAATGCTGAAGAAATCAAAGAAGTACTAGTTCGATTATATACAGAAAATGGTTTTCCGGTTGATGTAAATGCCCAACTATTCTTTGAAGATAGTAATACTAACATAGTGATTGATTCTCTATTAATTACTGGAGAAACAATTTTTGAATCAGCTCCTGTAGATATCAATGGCAAACCTATTGCTAAGTCATCTAAAACCACCGACATTATTTTAGATGCCAACCGTGTAGATCGGGTACGGAGTGCAAATCAGGTGAGGATAAAAGCAATTCTTTCTACTTTTACTGGAAATAGTGGCAACCAACCCAATATCAGAATCTACAGTTTTGATCAAATTGCATTTCAGTTGGGTGTTCAAGCAGAAGTATTAATCAATCAAGAGTTATGAGAAAGATAGTTTTACTCGGTTTTATTATCGCTTTTTTAAATATAGTTCAGGCTCAAAGTAATTTGACGCTCTATAATATGAAAGCAGTACCGCAAAGGTTGGCAATTAATCCAGCCATGGCTCCTACATGTAAGTGGTATTTTGGTACACCTGCTCTTTCTTCTGTGGATTTCTCATTTAATAGCAGTGCATTAGCTTTAAATGAATTGTCTAGTTCATTGGTTCCTAATGGGGATAAATATACGCTAGATATGACAAAATTATCTTCTGTGTTTGATAACGGTGCATCCATTCGAACTGGATTAAATCAGGAATGGATTAATCTGGGATTTAGGATTCGAAAAAGCATGTGGACCCTCAGCATTAATGAAAAAATTAAATCTAGATTATTGGTTCCTACAGATTTTTTTAAGTTAGTATTTGAAGGTAATGGGGGGGCAAATGTGGGAGAAAAATTTGATTTAGGATTTGGCATAGATTTAATACATTCCAGAGAATTTGCATTAGGTTTCAATCGTTCCTTCATCAATGATAAATTAAGATTGGGTGGAAGATTTAAATATGTTATAGGACTTAATGCCATACAAACAGAACGTAATGATATATCTTTTACAACTACTAATCAAGCATTTACGTACAGAGTAAAGTCAGATTTGAAAATTAATAGTTCGTTAATGGAGCTGGATTCAAATACCACTTTAAATGATGTGTTATTTGGTAATCCCAAAAATAGTGGTTTTGGAATAGATATGGGTGCTCAATTGAAACTCAATAAAAAAATATCACTTTCAGCTAGTGTTGTCGACTTAGGAATTATTCATTGGAAAGAAAATACGAAATCTACTTTTTCTAGCAAACCCAATACAACTTATGAATACAAAGGGATGGATATCCAAGAATTTTCTAAAGATTCCTCGGGTAGAATATCTGGATTTCAGTCTTTCAAAGACACATTGGTGGATGTTTTATCCTTAGATTCATCCAGCAATTTGTTCACTACAGGTTTACTTGGCGAATTTTACGTTGGAGCGAATATTAATATCACAGCAAACCATAATCTTGGAGCTTTAATGTACGGTAGTTTTTATCAAAAAGAATTTTATCCTGCACTTACATTATCATGGAATTCTCAATTTGCAAGAGTTTTGGGGCTAAGTGTTAGTTATACACTTTTCAAAGAGAGCTTTATGAACGTTGGTTTTGGTGCATGCTTAAAATTAGGTCCCGAACAATTTTATATCTCTACAGATAATGCACTGGGATCTATAAACAATAATACACGAAACTTAGGTGTTCATTTTGGATGGAACCATACCTTTGGAAAAAAGAAAAATACAAAATTGTAACATGTCAAAAATTATATTTACTTGCTTAATCTCTTTAGGTTTCATTTTTTTATCATCTTGTCAAAAAGATTATGTGAAACTAAATGATGAAGAAATAAACGATTACTTATCCAAAAACAATTTACAGGCTGAGAAAACATCTGAGGGTTTATATTATATTATCAATGAGGAGGGAACTGGAGATAGACCCACTGTGTCTGATCGTGTGACGGTTCATTATAGTGGTTACTTAACCAACGGTACAATTTTTGATTCATCCTATGATCGAGGACAACGGGCTACTTTTCCACTAAGTGGAGTAATCAAAGGATGGCAAATGGGTATACCCAAAATTAAAGAGGGTGGGTCATGTAAACTAATTATTCCTTCACATTTAGCCTATGGAGCAAATCCTCCAAGCGGATCTATCCCTAAAAATGCAGTATTAATATTTGACATAGAATTATTTGAAGTGAATTAGGTTAACCTAATTTCATAATATTCAAAAAAAGTTCAACATCTGTTGAAATTTCTCTGTAACTACCTTGATTTCGGAACCAAGTTAATTGTCTTTTTGCATAGTTACGAGTATGCTGTTTCATTTTTTCTATGGCAATATCTTTGGATATTTCACCATCAAAAAAGGAAAAGAAATCTTTATATCCGACGGTATTAAGAGCATTTAGTTTACGATAAGGAAGAAGACTTTTTGCTTCGGCTTCAAAGCCATCTTTGAGCATTTGATCTACGCGTTGATTAATTCGGGTATAAAGTTCTTGCCGACCTCTATTTAAAAAGTAATAGGAAGGGGTAAAGAAACTAGTATCTAATGGTTTTTGTCCTTCAGTAACACCTTGTTTTATTTCAATTGCTCTAATAATACGTTGAGGATTACTTAAATCAGTTTTAGATTGATCGATATCTAACGAATCAACGATGGCTTGCAAGGCTTGTAAACCCTCCGTTTCTAAAATGAAATTTAATTGCTGCCGAAGTTGTTCATTTTTTGGAGGAAGAATATCTAATCCTTCGGTGGCTGCTTTTATATAAAGACCAGTGCCTCCAGTCATGACCACTACATCGTGTATTTCAAATAGTTTTCTGAGGAGTTGATTTACTTCTTGGGAATATATCCCTGCATCATAAGGATCAAATATACTTTGGGTTGCAATAAAATGATGTTTTACTTCAGAAAGTTGATTTTCATTGGGTCTCGCAACCCCAATATTTAACTCTTTATAGATTTGTCTTGAGTCGCAGGATATAATCTCTGTATTGAAATATTTAGCAACTTGAATTGCAAAAGAAGTTTTTCCAACAGCGGTTGGTCCTGCTAGTACAATGAGTTTTTTAATCGGTTGGTGTTCCATCATTTATTTGTGACTCGTCAATTTCAGATTCATCAATATCATTTCCGAAAAGGTTAAATTCATTTTGATTTTCGTCGTCTCCATGATCTTCATCGTCAGTTTCTTCTTCCATATCATCAGTGAGTCCTTTAATCAAATCATCAGCTTCTTGAAGAAGTTTAGCATTGGGATCGGTGATTATTTTTTTGGGGTCTACAAATTGTTTTGGTGCGATACCAACAGACTTAAAAACATTCGGATATATTTTGCCTGGTTCAGCTTGGAGTAACTTTATGATTTCAGCTCTTAAGTGCCAATTTCCCTCTTGTACGTCGTAATGATATAAAAATTTTTGATGCGGGTCATCAATAAACTTACCAAGTTCACTAGCACCTGCTGCTTTAGCACTTTCTTTGGGTTCGGTACAAAATTCTTCATGACCTCTCCAACTATCATTTGCTTTAAAAAATGAAGCTGGTTTTTTGTTATCAAAATTGATACAATTCTGAATTAAATTATGAAACTCTTTGAATGTATTTTTTGCTGATACATCGATGATTCGTTCTACATCATCTACATCTTCAAAATGGACTCGAAATCTAAATACCAAATTACTCATTGAATTTGCAAACCTAATTTTTTTCCTTGTTCAAGCACAAATTTATGTGCTTCATTATAATCATTTTCAATGATTCCATCCAAAATAGCATCTTTTAAAGCTGATTTGATTATTCCAATTTCACGCCCAGGGTTGATTTTAAATATATCCATAATTTCATTTCCTTTTATAGGTGGTTGCCAATTTCGAATTCGATCACGCTCCTCCACCCGAGCAATATTCTTTTCTACATTAATAAGATTGTTCTGAAATCGCTGTTCTTTTTCTTTATTTTGAGTAGTGATATCACTCTTGCACAAGGTGATAAGATCATTCAAATACTCATCAGCATCATAAATAAGTCTTCTCACTGCTGAGTCGGTTATATTGTCTTTTGTTAAGGCGATAGGTCTAAGATGGAGTTGCACTAGCTTTTGGACTTTATTCATGGAGGCATTCAAAGGTAATTTGAGCCTTGCGAAAATTGGTTTTACCATTCGGGACCCTTTATCTTCATGACCATGAAAAGACCATCCCTCATCCTTGGAAAATCGTTTTGTAGCAGGTTTAGCAATGTCGTGTAATAGAGCTGCCCACCTCAACCAAAGATCCTCCGTTTTAACAGCAATCTGGTCCAACACTTGAAGGGTATGATAAAAGTTATCTTTATGTCCTTTCCCATTTCGAACTTCGACCCCTTGTAATTGAACTAATTCAGGAAAAAATTCGTGTAGAAGTTTTGAGTCAAATAGTAATTTAAATCCGATGCTTGGTTTTTTGGATGCTATAATTTTGTTTAATTCTTCGGTGATGCGTTCTTGTGAGATCATCGATAAACTTTTTGCCTCTGATTGAAGTGCATTTTTTGTTTTTTCTTCAATTTCAAAATCGAGTTGGGTTGCAAATCGAATGGCTCGCATCATTCGTAATGGGTCATCTTTGAAAGTTACACATGCATCAAGTGGAGTACGTATGATTTTATTTTCAATATCATGAATACCATTGAATGTATCAATTAAATGACCATAATTTTCAGAATTCAGGCTGATAGCTAATGTGTTTATTGTAAAATCTCTACGATAAATATCCTCTTCAAAAGTACCATCCTCTATCTTTGGTTTTCGGCTCTTACGGTCGTATGATTCTTTTCGGGCGCCTACAAATTCAAATTCCCAATAATCGGTTTTAATTTGGGCTGTACCAAAATTTTTAAAAATACTAAGCGACGCATTTTTTAATCGTTTTTGGACTGCTTTAGCAAGTGTAATACCACTTCCAATAGTCACAAAATCTACATCTTTTGACTTTCTGTTAAGATGTAAGTCCCGGACATAACCACCTACAATGAAACTCTCAAATCCCAATTTTTGGGATTCTTCGGATACAACTCTAAAAATAGGATGAGAAAGGTCGTACGGTATCACATCACGAAAGTAATACGGGAGTCATAATTTTTGATATAAAATTGAACAAATAACTTAGAATAAATCATTCTAAATCAGATCTAAATAATCGTTATTAACGCCGTATATTTGTTCATAATGAAAGTTACCTTTCTTGGAACAGGTACCTCACAAGGGGTGCCCATAATTGCTTGCGATTGTGAAGTGTGTAACTCCAAGGACCCAAGAGATCGTCGTTTAAGAAGCAGTGTATTAATTCATTACAATGATCTTCAAATTATTATTGATACAGGTCCTGATTTCAGACAACAAATGTTGCGAGAAAAAGTGACTCAATTGGATGCGGTTGTATTTACCCACGAACATAAAGATCATATGGCTGGATTTGATGATATAAGAGGGTTTAATTGGAAAGATAAAAAGCCCATGGAAGTATATGGAAATCAGCAAGTAGAACTTGCTTTAAAAAGAGATTTTCATTACGCTTTTTCTGAAAAAAAATATCCAGGGGTTCCTAGTCTTAATTTACATATTATTGATAATCAGACTTTTGAAATTCAAGGAACACCCATTATTCCTATCGAAGTGATGCATTATAAACTTCCGGTATTGGGTTTTAGAATTGGTGATTTTACCTACATTACGGATGCCAATTTTATCAGTGAGGAAGAAAAAGAAAAAATAAGAGGAAGTAAGGTACTGGTTTTAAATGCACTTAAAAAATCAGAACACATATCACACTTCTCTTTAAAGGAGGCAATGGTTTTAGCTGATGAATTAGATGTTGAAAAAACCTACTTTACTCACATCAGTCACCACATGGGATTTCATGAAAATGTATCAGAAGAATTGCCTAGTCATATGGAATTAGCTTACGATGAATTACAAATTCACATCGATTAGAAGTCATATGATATTGACTTCAGTTTCTAAAATAATACCATAGGTTTCCCAAACACTTTTTTTGATGTCTTCGGATAATTGATAAACTTCATTTCCGGATGCATTTCCATAATTTACAAGAACAAGAGCCTGATTTTTATGAGAACCAGTATTGCCAATTCGTTTGCCTTTCCAACCTAAACTTTCGATAAGCCATCCTGCTGGAATTTTTACTTTTTGATCATCAATTTTGTAGCTTTTAAGTGTTGGAAATTTTGTCATTAATGATTCAAACTGCGTTGTGGAGATGATCGGGTTTTTGAAAAAACTCCCTGAATTTCCAAGTATGGCAGGATTGGGTAATTTACTTTCTCGAATAGAAATCACAGCATTGCTAATATCTTCAATGGTGGGTTTTTGGATGTGACGAGCTGTTAACCAGTCTTCTATATCACCATAGCGTGTATGGGTTGAATGATTTTTTTTAGTGAGCTTTATGCCAATGTCTGTAATGAAGTACTGGTGCTTAGCCGATGTCTTAAAAATACTCTCTCGATAACCAAATTCACATTCTTTATTCGAAAACTGAACCATCTCAAGCGTATCTAAGTGTATGGCTTTTACATAAGTTAATACATCTTTTATTTCACAACCGTATGCACCAATATTTTGCATAGGAGCTGCACCAACAGAGCCTGGAATTAGACTCATGTTTTCGATGCCACCATATCCTTTATGGATACAGTACAATACCAATTCATGCCAATTCTCTCCTGAGGCTATGGCTAGTTCAATGGTATCATCGTCTTCTGAAACAGTACAAATTCCTCGGGTTTGATTGATAATTACGGTCTTTTCAATATCTTTTGTAAGTAAAATATTACTACCTCCTCCTATAAAAAGGCAATCTTTTAGATGAGGAATAGTCTCTAATTGCTTCAGTTCTTTGAGAAAAAGAATATTTCTCGCAAATGCCTCAATACCAAATGTGTTAAATTTTTTTAGAGAAAGACGCATAAATTAACTACTCACTATGCAATAGTATGCTGTGTTTTTGGTTTTTTTAATTAATTTTCCCACAAATTAACGTAACATGTACAAGCATTTTATACCCATTTTAAGTCTTATTCTATTGTTGTCTGCCTGTGGTGACGATGATGCTATTGTAACTACCAATCAACCTCAGAGTCTTTGTGATAGTTTAGATGTATTATATACCAATGATATTGCTCCAATATTAGATAATGCAGGATGCTCAGGCAGTTATTGCCATGGTTTTGGTACAGCTGGTATTACAATCAAAGATTATGCAACAACTCGCGCTTCGGCTGAAAATCCTAAATTTTTAAAAGCCATTAAGCATGAAATGAGTGCAAGTCCGATGCCCAAAAATGGATTAAAATTGAGTGATGATGATATTCAAAAAATTGAATGTTGGATTCAGAATGGCTTTAAGGAATAAATTAAGGTTTTATTGCAACGGTCATTTCTCGTTTGCCATTGGCACCAGAGGGATGTTCTAAGACAAATCCACACGCTTTCAAATCTCTTTTTAATTGTCCAGCAGCTGAATAGGTGGTTAATATCCCTCCTTTTTTTAGGGATTGAGATAATTTAGAAAATATTGGTTCACTCCATAAATCGGGTTGTTTTTTTGGGGCAAAAGCATCAAAAAATACAATATCATAACATGAATCTTTGAGTTTGATGTATTCTAACTTTTGGGTTGTTTTGTGTAAAAAAAATGTATCTGTTAGTGCATTTTCGTTTTCCCAATTTGTGTCATGAATCGCGTCGTACATCGATGAATTTTTCAACCAATGACCATAATTGAGTGCTGTAATCAAGTGGTTGGGTACAGGAAAAGGTTCCAAGGTATGATACTTGATTTTACGTTGCATCTTTTCAGATTCTATGGCAGTAAGCAATGCATTAAGACCAGTTCCAAAACCAATTTCAAGGATATGAATATTGCCTTGAGTTCGATGAATGCCCTGTTTTATAAATACATGTTTAGATTCCGATATTGCTCCATTCCGACTATGGTAGGTCTCATCCATAGACGGAATGTAGAGGGTTTTTTCTCCGTTTGATGTTTCATGTAGTTCCAAGGATTCAAAATTAAAGTTTATTGGTGTTTATTTGCACCCAACATGGAGTTTAAAACATTATCGATCATCATTCCGGTCTACAATGAGGAAAAAACAATACATCTCATTTTAAATAAAATAAAGGAAGTTAAGCTCATCCATGGAATCACCAAAGAGATTGTCATGGTAGATGATTATTCAACGGATAATTCCTGGGAGAAATTGGAAAAATACCGTTCAGAAAATCCGGATTTGTCCATTTCCTTGTTTAAACATGTTGAAAATAGGGGGAAAGGAGCGGCTCTACGTACAGGTATTCAAGAAGCCAAAGGCGATTTGATTATTGTACAAGATGCAGATTTAGAATATGACCCCATGGAGTTCAATGATTTGTTAAAACCCATCGTAGAGGGGCATGCTGACGTAGTGTATGGAAGTCGATTTATGGGAGGCAAACCTCATCGGATTTTGTTTTTCTGGCACAGCATAGGCAATGGTCTATTGACACTCATCAGCAATGCGTTTACTAACCTCAATTTGACCGATATGGAAACCTGTTATAAACTCTTCAAATCTTCGGTGATCAAGTCTATTGCATTGAAAGAAAATCGATTTGGTTTTGAACCTGAAGTAACAGCTAAAATTTCTCGAATGCCTGGGATACGTATTTATGAAATTGGCATATCGTATTATGGAAGAACCTATGCCGATGGTAAAAAAATAGGTTGGAGAGACGGAGTGAGAGCCTTGTATTGTATTCTAAAATACAACCTATGGTCGATGTAAATCGATACTAGAGATTAAATAAAATATGTCTTGTAATAGAATGAAGAGTTTGTTTTTTTAACTACCCTATTGTCTCTTTGTATAACTTAAGACAAAGTTCTCGTGCTTCTTTGTGATTGACAATTTCTTGGGGGTAGGAAGAGCTTCCCCACTCAGGAATCCATTTTTTGATGTAGGTATGGTCTTTGTCAAACTTATCAATCTGAGTATATGGATTAAAAATTCGGAAATAGGGAGCGGCATCTACACCAGAACCCGCAGCCCATTGCCATCCTCCATTATTACTTGCCAATTCAAAGTCCAATAATTTTTTAGCAAAATAAGCCTCACCCCATCGCCAATCAATAAGCAGGTGTTTGGTTAAAAAACTAGCTACCACCATACGTACCCGATTATGCATAAATCCGGTTGCATTGAGTTCCCGCATTCCAGCATCTACCAATCCATATCCCGTTTTGCCTTGACACCAAGCTTCAAAATATTCGGTATTATTATTCCATTGTATAGAATCATATTTTGGCCGGAAGCTGCTCTTTACAACATGAGGAAAGTGATGTAAAATTTGAATGTAAAAGTCTCTCCAAATCAGTTCGTTCAACCAAGTATCACTGACCTGCCGACCTTTCTTTACTTTTTCACGAATACTGATGGTTCCAAATCGGAAGTGAACGGATAATTTGGAAGTACCTTCAATACTCGGAAAATTTCGATGCGTACTGTAATTCTTTATAATACTTGTTTTGGTAGATTTAGCAGGAAAGATCAGCGTATTTCGCTCAAACCCCATTTCTTGTAAAGAAATTTTAGGGGAAGATTCAGTTTGAATGAAATGATTAAAATAAGAGGTGCTATCATAACTTTCAAGATGTTGATCAGTAAGGATAGATTTCCATTTTCGGCAGTACGGTGTAAAAACGACATAGGGATTACCATCCTCTTTGACAATCTCATCTTCTTCAAAAATGACATGATCTTTGAAGGTATGGAATTCGATTTGTTGATGGGATAATAGTTCTTTTATTTCTTGGTCTCGCTCTTTCGCATAGGGCTCATAGTCTTTATTAGCATATACGGCAGTAGGGGAATGGGTTGCTATTATTTTTTTCCATACATCACTCGGTTTTCCGTAGTAGATGAGCAAATTACTACCTAGATTTTCTAATTCTTGTTGTATTTGCAAGAGTTGATCATAGATAAAGGTGACCCGTGCATCGTCTTTGTCTTCCAATTTATCTAGAATTTGACGGTCAAATATGAATATGCATTGAACTGCTTCATTTTGAATAAGTGCATGGTGTAACGCGGTGTTATCATGTAAACGTAAATCTCTTCTAAACCAATGAATAACCATATCTATACCTGTTGTATTGCTTCATTCAAGGAAGAAAATGAATGCTTTTTTAATGCACTAAGTTTAGGTGAAGTCACCCGATAGCTATTGAGAAGGGTAGCAGAGGCTTCGCCCAAGAAAGTTTTTAAAACTACTGCAGGAATATTAGGAAGCCAAGCTTTGCTTCTATTTTTTGCAGCGATTACTCGAATGAGATCCTTCATCTGGAATGGTTGATGGCCAACCGCATTATAAGTGTCAGCTGGAATATCGCCTTGAATTATTTGATGAATAAGCTGACTGAATTCTTGATGATGGGTATAGGCAGCCCACATTTGACCATGACCAAATCCGGATAGAATATGAAATTTGGCTAATCGAGCCAGTATGGCATATACCCCTCCACGAGCACTCATATACAAACCAATACGAAGTATACTTTTTTTGATGTTGGGGTTTAGTTGATTCGATGCAGCTTCCCAAGAACCACATAATTGTCCCATGAAATCGTTACCCTGTGGAGAATCTTCTGTGATTATTTTATCGTTGCAATTTCCATAATACCCCATGGCACTTGCTTGTATAAAATGCTTTATTGAAATAGTATTTTCATTAATCGTGTTAACTAACAATTGGGTAGATTGAACTCGGGATTTGGTGAGTTCTATTTTTCGTTTAGGTGTCCACCTTCCGCCAATGATGGAGCTTCCAGCAATATTTATGACACAATCAACCCCATCAAAAGCTTGAGGATCAATATACCCAGTGTCAATGTTCCAATTAAATATATTTTTTTCGGGATTTGATTTCTTTCGACTGAGTATTCGAACACGATAGCCAAGTTCAGCTAAATGTAGCTGTAAGTCTGAACCAATAAGTCCTGAACCTCCACCAATAAGAATGGTTTGCATATACATATAAACCCATACTAAGTTTGATTTGTTTTAATTTTACTACGGCAATTTGTCAATTTTATTCACCTTTGTGCCCGTGCAAATCATTTCTTTACAAATACGAGGATATCATTGTGATGCTTATGGCCATGTAAATAATGCGCGATATTTAGAATTGCTAGAAGAGGCCCGATGGAAATTTTTAGAGCCAGCGATACAAAATTCTTCATTTGACTTCAACAAGTTATTGTTTGTGGTGGTGCAAATTGATATTTCCTTCAAAAAGCCCCTAGTTCCCAATCAATGGATCGATATAGACATCTCTCATTTAGAATTTAAAAACAGCAGTATCTCCATGGTACAAGAAATACGTGATAAAAATACAAAAGAAATATGTACACAAGCTACTATTACGTTTGTGCTTCTCGATGCAACTTCACATAAACCTGTATCAATCTCAAATGATATTAAAGAGAAGTTTGAAAATTTAATCCAGCAATAAAATGTTAAAGCGAATATCACGATGGATTTTTGAGAATGTATGGGGGTGGAAAGTCAAAGGTCAGATGCCTCCCTTGTCTAAATATTTGATTGTAGTTGCACCACATACCAGTAATTGGGATTTTATGGTAGGATTATTATATCGCACCATGACTCCTAATTTTAATCCAAAATATATTGGCAAAAAAGAATTGTTTGTTTGGCCGATTGGCTATCTATTTAAAGCATTAGGTGGTTTTCCGGTAGAACGTTCTAAAAAAATGAATTTTGTTGATACCATGGTAGAAGTATATCGATCACAGGAAACATTTATTACGACAATTACGCCTGAAGGAACAAGAGAATATAATGAGCAATGGAAAACCGGGTTTTATTTTATTGCGCAAAAAGCAAATATTCCTATTGTAAAAATAGGATTTGATTATACGACTAAAATAATAGAGGTGAATGAACCTTATTATATCACTAAAGGTGTAGAAGAAACTATAGTAGATTTTAAAGATTACTTTAGACAATTCAAAGGAAAGTATCCAGAAAAAGGAGTTCGATGAAAAGAATGAAAATAGAAATGCCTACGGTTTGGCAATTTACAACCGAAATGCAAGTGAGAGTTTCAGACTTAAATTACGGTAACCACATGGGTAATCAACAATTTTTGGCTTTTGCACAAGAAGCTCGAGTACGTTTTTTTGCCACGTGTAATTTTACAGAATTAGATTTTGGTGGAACCGCTCTAATACAAGCAGATGCTGCCATCACATTTTCTTGTGAGGGGAGACTCGGAGATCAAATTAAAATGGAGATAGCCACTGAAATAACAGGCACTTCCTCATTTAACTTGTATTATAAATTCACAAATAGTACTCAGAATAAGCACATGGCTAATATCCGAACAGCACTAGTTAGTTTTGATTATCAAAAAAACAAACCGGTTGCATTAACCAGTAAAGCGCTTAACTCAATCTTATTTAAGACAAAGAATTAATGGATACAATAGCTGTTTGGATTAGTTTTTTATCAAATATTCTAATTTGGATCGTTGGTCTGATTCTTGTTTTTTTAAACAAGAATCAAATTACAGCCAAATCGTGGGTGTATTTTTTATTTTTTACAGCTCTTTCTTCGGGAGTTGCCGCCTTTGGTCATTTACCTTTATCTAATGTTAAGTTGTCAACTAATTTACTCATGATTTCTCGAGTATTGAGTCTATTTTCAGTCTTTGAATTCACAAAAGGTTGTATTTTATTTTCTCGTTTCAATGAAATTAGGGTGATTAAATATATCAATTCATTTTTGTTTGTCCTCTCATTGGTCTGGTTATTTTTTGGACATCATTTTTTGCCAATAATGATTTACGGAATGATTGGTATGTTAGGTATCGGTTCTAGTGCTTTACTAACTCATTTCACTCAAAATAAATCTGAGGTTATACCCATATTATGGGGGATTGCTTTGCTGTTTATTTCCGCAGTCATTTTTGCTATTTTCAAAAACAAATATCATTTTGAATCAACCAATATTAGTCACATTATAGTTGCCATAAGTCTGGTTTATTTTACAAAAGGTTTCCGTCAACTTAAATTAAACTAACTTCTATTCTTTAGTTTTCACTAAAAATAAGTCGACTGTCCGAGGACTAGCCATTCGTATTCTAAATTTCCCTTTACTTAATTTGGCTCCTTTCGTTTTAATGAGTTCATTAAATGTTTTATCCGTACTAGCTACATTAATTGCTCCCATATAGTAGTCGATATAAAACCAGTCATATTTGCTTGCTTCGATGTAAAGAGTGAATTTAACACTACTTCTTTTTTTGTTGATGGCCATTCGTGCTTTAAGTTCTTTGTTTACAGGAATTCCGTGGATAGTAGCAACATCAATAGATTCAGAACTGATAAATTGTTTCATCTGATTATTATAATGTAAGTTTACATTAGTTAATAAAAAATCAGGATTAAAATCATTGGGTAATTTTATTTCCTTGGTGGAAGATGTAAATTCCATTGCTTTTCTTAATTTATTATCTTCTAAAAATTCAGCCAAGGCTTTTTCTACCCTAGGCTGGTCAGTTTCTATCGATGAATTATTGTCCCCATTTTCATTAATTATCTCGGCCATTCGTTGATAGCACTCATCGGGTAGGGTCATTTTTAATGCCATTAAAGCTTCAATCATAAATACGGAATCTGAACCAAGTTTGGTGATATTCCCAGCAAGTTCCGCATTAAAATGGGGATCTGTATTTAATCCAAAATCAATTTTCCCTTCGCTATAAATGGTTCCATTGGATTCATTGAAACTTAGATAACTTCCTCGTAATGCACCTTCTTTGAGTTTCATTGAATCTCCCACAAAAAATGTAGTTTTATTTTCATCATAGAAAAAAATACCGGTATCTGAGGTGAGTTCTAGATCGGCATAACTGCGTTTGAAATTGAATAAACTGGGGTAAATATGTGTGCTATCATTGGCAATACTGATGGCAGCATACATGGTTCTTCGATCTTGGTTAAGAATTTCAGTAGCAGGGATAATTACTTCTTTTGGGTCGGGTTGTCCGTTGTATCTAAACCAGCTACTGGGGTATTGAGTTATCGTATGTAAAGGTTTCACGTAGCCATTGAAGGATATATCAGGATGATGGCTATACAATTCAGTCACACCTTTATACCCAATCATAGGACTTAGTATAAAATTGGATGAATCTTGTACCGATCCCGATGCAATGATGGAGGTATCTCCTTTGCCTCTCATGCGTATGGTTTTAAAATGGATAACTTGACCCGTATTGTATTTGTCTTTATAGACATAATTAGCAGATCCACTTATGGCATATCGACCCTCAATTTTAATGGAGCCATCATATAATTCGTGATATTTTTTGTTTCTTGAGACTAAAATTTTAGCCTTTTCTAGTCTTTGGATATCTGCACTTTCATGAATTTCAATGGATTTATTGAATGGGAATATACGACTGTCAGCCACATCTACATAGGGAACTTCTTCGGCATATATAATTCCTTTTTCAATATCAAATAGAGCCTTTGTACTTTCAAAACGCAACCCTTCTTGGTCATATTTAGTGCTCATAAAATAGGATTTATTTTTAGCGAGTTGTGGTCCTTTATTGAATGCAATGGTATGGTTTTTCATATCCCATGTATATTCATCCATAGAGCACGAAAACTGATTGTAAGGAAGGTGGGTCAGCCTACCCAATTCATTTGCCTTAAAGTCTCCAATTTGACGATTGAAGTCTACATGAGCATTAAGATTGTCGGATGAAAATGCAATTTTATCCGAAGACAATCTCACAATTTCAACAGCGGATATTTTGGCTAAAACCTCATTGGGTTTAAATTTCATATCCTTGGATTGAAGTGTAGCTTTATCCCATTCTAAAATTCCGTTGCCCGATAGTTGTTGGCTTGTTTGTACTAGATTTCCGTTAAATTTTTGCTGATTTCTCAATACATTTACGGAATGGTTATTGGTATTGATGTACATGGAGTCTTGATTAGGCAGCCATTTGGTTTGTACATTTTCTGCAACTAAATTTGGATATCTTTCATTTTCTGAAATGGAGTAGGATTCTGCGTTGGCGAGGGTGTAGTCTGGAGTCAGTAAAATATCATTGGATTTCATCGTAGCTCCTTCATAGGTTACTTCTCCTTTTGCTGTAAATCCCTCCTCACTCAGTCGTATATCCATATTTGCATGGCCTTTACCTTCATACATCGGGTAACCGCCTGGAGGGTTTGTTCGTTCACCCCCAAGAGAATAATCATCCATTATTTTTGCTTCAAATGCGAAGTCCGGAATAATACCACCTGCAACAAAAGTGCCTGGGAAGCTCAAATCTTCGGTAGTGAAATTATCTAAATTTTCAATCGTGAACGGATCTACTTCAAATCGAAATCGCTCTTTGTCATAGGCCCCATTATGAATTTCGGATTTATCATAAGCGATGACCGACCCTTTTTTACTGGTAAATCGAGGGTATTCTGGAAAATTTTCTAAGCCCGACTTATTGGTTGACTTATCAATTTCTAGAGTTCCATTGATGTCACGAAGTACTGATTTTACGGCAACTAAACCCGGTTTTCCAGAAAGGTCTTTGGTGAAAATGACCATTTTGGAAATATTATCAGAGGAAATATCAAAATCAAAATAATCAAATTCAAATTTGTCGGAATAAAAATCAAATTTACCAGCAGTTAATTTACCCCCAAATTCCATTCTGCGTTTATTTTTTAAGATGACGGTCTGTTCATGTGGGAATGCGTATACACTTTGACTGTCGCTAAACTTAAAAGCACGAACACCTTCAATAACAAATGTGTTGTTTATTAAGTTCAAGAATGCATTTGATCGAGCAGAAATTACAGAGGAAAATCGAATAACATCATAATCCATGAGTTTTTTATGTGCCAAAACAGCATGATCTAATTTTCTTCTAATTTTAATACTATCGGTTGCTGGATTATAGAAGAGATATCCTAAGTCAGCCAATTCAATAATCTGAGATTTTAAATAGAGCGGTTTACTACCCATCCAATTGGCATATTCATTCAACGTAAAATTACGAGTTCTATAGGTGACCACATAATCCCTCATTTTGGATAGGGGATGATATTTTAAGATACCTCGAGGTATCTTTTCATAGCGAACATCTTTATAAAAACTTTGTGATTCTATGAATGCTTTTTTCTCTTCACCATCTACGTCAAACTCAATTTTTGGTAGGGTTAAATTCCAGATGATTTTATCTACATAGATATCAATTTGATGGTCGTCATCATAAAAAGGAGCTTGTTGTAAGCCTTCTTTTCCTCGAAGCAAAAGAAGAATTTTTTTATCAAGGTTTAGGTTGAATTTTAAATTTGGATGAAAAATAGTACCACTATCGGTGAGCATGGTAACCTCACTTTGTTGAGCACTAATTTTTCCCTCTTTCAAACTGAAGTAGGGGGATTTGGCGATTACTCTTTTTTGATTTTTGTAATATATTTCGATGACAGATGGATTGTCTGGATCTCCAGTAGAAATAGTCTCAGATCCTTTCATGGCAAATCCACCTTTAAAAAGAACGGTATTGTCTAGATAAGAGCCCAAATCAACCTGCTTATCATAAGAAAAAAACTGAGGAAATTGTGACTTTTTGAGGGATTCCGTGTCTATATTGTCAGCACTTGATGCACGATCAGTTAATTTTCCAAGGAGGGGTTTGTCTAAGAAATCAGTGTTCGTAAATAATGCGGAATCAACGGCTAATTCAGCCTTATCAAATTTTAACTCATAGGAGCCTAGTATTTCAGCAAAAATATTGTCTTTACCAAAACCTACACGTTCCCATGTAATTTTACCTTTGTAGCCCTCCCATACATCGGTATCTAAATAATAGCTTCCTGAGGTATTATAAATATGGATTTGATCAACATGTGCTTGGCAGGTAAGATCAATACTTTTAAATTCAATTTTTACACGGTTATTTTCAAATATAAATCGGTAGTTGGCAGAATTACTATACCATTTCTTAGTTTGAGATTCATATATAGTATTGTCTCGAAATAAGTTCCGTGATGCCGTAAGTAATGTTTTAAATGTTTGATTACCAGACGACAAAGCAGGCGTCAGTGCTTTAGACCAGCTGATGTATTTGGGTTCGTCTACAGAATCCTTTGCATACAGCATGGTTTCTGTAAATAATATAAATGTTGCTTTATCCAAATCATTCATCAACATAGTATTTGCTACTGTAATAATGTTGCGTTGTTCGGGTTCTACAAATTTTCCAGAATCCCATTTAGTCGTAAATGATTCCAAAAGTTTCTTAATTGAACGGTCACTTTCGCTAGAAAGATAGGTGTTGTACTCAGTTATAAATAGTGCAGGTTTTCGAGAAAATGAACGTTGTCCATATCCAAGTAATTGGAGGAAAATACATGCGAGAAATAGATGTCGTTTAGTCAACATGGTGCTTGATAAATTGAGTTTGTAACCAAGATTTTTTTATGTTTTTATTGATTAGTTTGAACCCATATTCATGAGCTTTTTGAATCAAAATTGCCTCATCTTCGGCGATAAAACCGCACAAAATTAACGTGCCGTTTGTTTTTATTTTTTCAGCAAATTCTGGGAGTAAATGAAGGTTTATATTCTTTACAATATTACTGACAATGATGTCCAATTTTCCTTGAATCTGTTGCAATGAGTTGTCCTTTATGACTTCAACGTTTTTAACCTTATTTAATTGTATGTTCTCAAGGGTGTTCTGAATACAATTGTCATCATAGTCGATAGCAAAAATATGCTTGGCTCCTTTTTGTGAAGCCAATATCGCTAAAAGTCCACTTCCACATCCCATATCCAATACTGTTTTATCACTACAATCTATTTTTTCAAGTGCTATTGCCGATAATTGTGTAGTCTCATGATGACCCGTTCCAAAAGCCATTTTGGGTAAAATGATGATATCATGCTTTACCAACTTTGGAGGATGAAAAGGAGCTCTAGAATGAATGTGTTCCCCCAGATCGGCAGATTTGAAATTCTTTTCCCATAGCTTATTCCAGTTTTGCAATGGAACATCCGTAATTTTTATAGGAACAAGTTGGAATGGAATTAGTAGTTGATCCAATGCTGAACGATCCAATAAATTGGAATCACAATAGGCTATTAAGATGTCATTTTCATAGGAAGTGCCTTCATAGCCCATTTCTTGAAGTAGAAAGGAGATGGTCTCGGCAAGTTCATCATCGCATTGTATGTGGATTGCTTTATACTTCATTTTAACTACAATAGTATGAATTAGAAATGGCTATAATGAAATCAAACTTTTAAAATTATTAAGAGGGTGCTCACCCATGGATTTTTTGAACGTATTTATCTAAAGAGCCTAACCCTTAATGCAAATAATTCAATAATTTAGGTGTTATACAAATAGATGGTATAAAAATCATATCCAATGATGACTAATATCATATTTGAGATAGTTTGTCTATTGTTTTTTGTGACTTTTATTGTGATTTAAATACTCAACAGCTCAAATTAACTGGTAAAATTCTATGAAAAGAAACTATACATATATTGAAATGCTTTGCTCCATGCTAAAGGTAAAGGACATGATCATAAGAATGATACCAGAGGAGAGTATGAATTGAGTACAGGCGTATTTACCCCATCACAGGCGGGGTATTATGTAATCATGGCGACGGTAGATTGGGAGGATAACAATACTAATACAGGAGTGAGACGCATAGCGTTGGTGAATAACCTAAACACGATAGTCGAGGAGAGCAGTGAGGAAGGAGATACAGAGATGACCTCGAGCATCCATACGGTCATCTATAGTGATGGGACGGATAGCTATCGGATACAAGCATGGCAAGGGACGGGGTTTATACAGAATATAGGAGGGACAACTACCGCCCCGGGATGTGTATTTGCAGCGTATCGGTTGTAATCAATAGGAAATAGGAGTTTTGATTTTATCGTGGATAATAATCGCTTAATTCTCCATCAATTCCGAGTTAACTTTGCTTTGTGAATTTAGTATTAGATAAACCTTTAGTCGTTTTTGATTTAGAAACGACCGGTATTCAGGTATCCAAAGATCGTATAGTTGAGATATATTGTATTAAAATACATCCAGATGGTCAAGAGGAACACCTGCATCAGGTGTTTAACCCAACTATTCCGATACCCCCAGAAGTATCAGAAATTCATGGTATATGGGATAAAGATGTAATTGATAAACCCACGTTTAAAGAATTTTCTGGAAAATTAAATTCATTTTTAGGGGATTCAGATTTTGGAGGATTTAATAGCAATCGATTTGATTTTCCGATGTTAGCGGAGGAATTTTACAGAGCTGAAGTAGCCTTTGATACTCAAAGAAAATTTATTGATGCACAACGAATTTTTCACAAAATGGAGCCCCGGAATTTAGCTGCAGCATATAAAAAATATTGTGGAAAAGAGCTCATAGATGCTCATTCGGCTAAAGCAGACACGTTAGCTACATGGGAAGTGATCAAAGCACAAATAGATTTTTATGAAGAATTGGAAAATAATATAAACTTTCTACATGCTTTCAGTGGAGAAAATGAATTTTTTGACTTCGCTAGACGTATAAAAAGAGGATCGGATGGGGAAGCCTATTTTAATTTTGGTAAATATCAAAACAAGCGGGTTGTAGATGTATTTAGGGAAAATAGAGGGTATTATGATTGGATGATGAAAGGTGATTTTCCTGAAAATACAAAAGCCGTGATTTCTAAATTAGCCTTGGAAAGTAGAAATTCGTAATTTCGTCCATTCATGGATCTTACAGCGTACCACAGCATTAATGATGTAAAGGAAATTCTGTCAATGGACAAAACCATTGAGTTGTCTACTAAGGCAAAAGACTTGATAGGCAAATGCCATGCCTATTTATTGAAAAAAATAGACCATGCTGAAGTGCCTATTTATGGTGTGAATACAGGTTTTGGATCCTTATGCAATACACAAATCGCTCCTGAAGATTTGAATCAATTACAAATTAATTTAATCCGATCTCATGCTTGTGGAATGGGAGATTATGTTCCAAAGGACATCATCAAACTCATGCTATTATTAAAAGCAAAAAGTCTGAGTCAGGGACATAGTGGTGTGCAAGTTGGAACAGTTCAGAAATTATTGGATTTATACAATTCCAATACCCTTCCAGTCGTATATGAATTGGGAAGCTTGGGAGCCAGTGGAGATTTAGCTCCATTAAGTCATTTGTGTTTGCCCTTGATTGGTGAGGGAAAAGTATGGTCATCTAATCAAAATGAAATCACCTTTTCTCCACCAAGTAGTTTAGTTTTAGGCCCTAAAGAGGGTCTAGCACTTATTAATGGAACTCAATTTATGCAAGCCTATGGTTTGCAATGTCTATTCAAATCAAAAGAAATTTTAGATCGTGCAGATATACACGCAGCTTTGTGTATTGATGCCTATGATGGCAGAAAAGAACCCTTTTTAGCTTTCAGTCATATTATCAGGCCTCACCCTGGGCAATTAGAAACTGCAAAAGCAGTTTTAAATCATTTATCAGATAGTGAAATATTCAATCAAGAAAAAGAACATGTACAAGACCCTTATAGTTTTAGGTGTGTGCCGCAGGTTCATGGAGCGAGTAAGGATGTGTATCATCAAGTTTCGGCTGTTTTTGAGATTGAAATTAATGCAGTAACGGATAATCCAAATATTTTTCCTGATGAAGATTTAATTTTGAGTGCAGGTAATTTCCATGGACAGCCTCTGGCTATGCAGCTTGATTTTTTAGCGATTGCCATTGCCGAAATAGGAAGCATAGCAGAACGAAGAATTTATCGTCTTTTAGAGGGTAAAAGAGGCCTTCCTGCTTTCTTGACAAGTAATCCTGGTTTGGAGAGTGGGCTCATGATTGCTCAATATACTGCAGCCAGTATAGTAAGTCAAAACAAACAATTGTGTACTCCATCTTCGGTAGATACCATTGAGAGTAGCAATGGCCAAGAGGATCATGTGAGCATGGGAGCAAATGCTGCAACAAAATGCTTGAAAGTGATTGAAAATGTGGAACGTATCCAAGCTATAGAATTATTAACAGCATGCAAAGCTTTAGGTTACAGAAATCCCCTAAAAACATCACCCAAATTATCTTCCATTGTAAACGAAATAAAGGCGATAGCTAATCTATCAGACCAAGATAAAATATGGGCTGATGAAGTTCAAAAAATTTTGAATTTTATCAGAAAATCAAAATGAAAATATTTTCTAATCATGTTGAATGATTAACGGCTTTGTGATAAAAGTATGGTTGTTTTTCAGCCTCATGAAATAACATCCATTAGGGATTTCTTGAATAGATATAGGTGTGTTTTGATTCAGAATTCCTTCTTTGAGAATTGTGCCAAACACATCCTCAATCGTATAGTAAAGATCAGGTTGTGTCGCAAATACATAAATCTGCTTGGAAGCAGGATTTGGATAAAATTCAAATGCTATGGATTGTAGGTTTGATACTGAATTGGTTACGGTGATTTCTTTACATTCAGTTGTGTCAAGGCAACCATTCTGATTAACTTCAACAGCATACGAACCAGTTTTTGAAGGAATATAGAAATAAGATGATTCCTTATCTATAATTGAGAAATCTGGATTACAATTGAGCCATTGAAAGGTATAATCTCCATTTTCAGTATGCAAAGTATCCTTGGATCGAGTAACAGTTGGTGTATGGTTGTAGATTTTTAAATCAATGGATATAGTGCTATCACAACCCGATGAATTTTGAATAACATCAGAATAAATCCCCGATGAAATTATCCTCTTACCACTAGGAGTCGTATACATGTCACACGCCATAGGTTGAATACTGGAGCGTGTAGATGGATTTATAGTTAACTCGAAGTTCAAAACACTATCACAGCCATTATTACTCGTCAATGTTTCTCTATAATTTCCAGAAATGTACCAAGTGTATTGATTACTATTAGTTGTAAAACTATCACATGCGGAAGTTTTGATTAGAGTATCATGGGAGGGATTGATAGCAAGATCGAGATATATTATACTGTCGCAGCCAGTTTGATTTCGTATAGTATCTGTATAATACCCTGATTGATCATAAATATTGCCACGTGCACTTATATATCGATCGCAACTTGAAATTTTTAAAGAAGTATCCGAGGGTTGATTTATGGTTAGATTAACCCAGATTATACTATCACACCCTGCAATAGATTGCAAGGAGTCCCAATATAATCCCGATTGAAACACTTCAGTTCCAGCAGGTAGGGTATATGAGCTACAAGCCATTATATTAACAGTATCCCGTTGGGTAAAATTTACGATTAATTTGTTTTGAACAAAGCTATCGCATCCCGAAATATTTTTAAAAACATCAGTGTAAATAATTGATTTTTTATAAATAGAACCATCATAAGCTACAAAACTATCGCAAGCTTGTATATCAATTGGTGTGAACGAATTTTGATTAATGATTAGATCGATTGTGATAATACTATCACAACCCTGATTATTGACAAGGGTTTCCTTGATAGTGCCACTTTTATAATATATTTTTTTGAGTGGTGAAATATAGTTTCCACAAGAAGTATCCTTAAAAGTGGTATCTGAAAATGGTGCTGATGAGATGGTTGATCCATTAATCCAATTGGATTGACTCCCGGATAAACCAAAATTATTTAAGGAAGCGTTGTTATTACCTGAAGACTTATCATAGGAAGTTTTTACATTTGTATTTGTGCCACTGGCGGTGCCTTCATTAAAACGATAATAGGCTACTAATCCATTCTGCTTACATATTTCTTGGTTATAAAGGCTGTCTATTTGACGAGGAGTTCTTGCTGAGTTCCAAAACCGTACTTCATCAATATCACCATCAAAAAATTTACCATTATCGATTCGTTTACCAATAAGTAAATTATTGCTCAATTGAGTGTTGACCGTTGTTGAAATATTGCCAGCAGTATCCAGCTGACCATCAATATATAAGCTAAACTTATTTTTTGCATTAGGATCAAAAACAGCAGCTACATGATGCCACGATCCATCATTAATAGCTGAAGTGCTGCTAAGTCCACTTCCGCCTACCTCTATCCTTGGTGCATTACTCCACAAAAGATTTAACGTAAAACGACCTCCTGTTGTCATAGTACCATAGTCTGCAATAACTTGTTGTGCCCCTCCTGAACTGGGTGAAGTAGTGGCAGTTGTTCTAATCCAAGCTTCAACAGTTCTGGCCGATGAGCCAGAAATTCCTGCATATCCAGAAGAAACGAAATCGTCACTTCCATCAAAATTAAGGGCATGTTGGTTTTGAGCATTGGAAAAAAAAGGAATTAAAATTAGAAATAGACTAACGAGAAATTTTGGTAAATTAACATTCATGAAAATTAGACTTTGTAGCAAATTAACATATTTAAAATTAAAATTATGAAGCTACCTATATTTGCGCGATTTTATATATGAAAAAAATAGCAATCGTTCTTGTTTTTTTAAGTTTCTTTAAATTTATTTCTGCTCAGAATACCTATCCTATTGGAGGAAAGTTAAAACATGAAGCTACCGGAGAACCTATTGTCGGAGCAGCTATTTTTGCTATAAACTCAGATAGTGCTGTAGCTGCTGGAGTTATATCTGATGAAAAAGGCTCGTTCAGGCTTTCACTTTCAAGAGGAGAATACACTTTAAAGATCAATTATCTTGGTTTAGAACCCTACATCGAATTATTGCGTGTTTGGAGAGATGATTATTTGGGAACAATTATCATGAAAGTGAATACAGAAAATCTCACCGAGGTAAATGTTTCACAGAAGTCGTTAAGTGCAACAATTAATGGCGATACGGTATCCTATAATGCCAATGCATACAAAACCAATCAAAATGCAAGTGCAAAAGATTTAGTTGAAAAAATGCCCGGAGTGAGAGATAATAATGGTGAAATAGAAGCTCAAGGTGAAAAAGTCCAGCAAGTTCTGGTAGATGGAAAACAATTTTTTGGTCAAAACCCAAAAACTGCTTTGGCTACTCTTCCTGCCGAAGTAGTGGATAAAATTCAAATTTTTGATGATAAAAGTGAACAATCAAAAGCCAGTGGTGTAGACGATGGTTCTCGTATTAAAACCTTAAATATTGTGACAAAAATCAATATGCGAAATGGTGAATTTGGAAAAGCTTATGCTGGATATGGAAATGATCAACAATATAGTGCGGGAACTAATTTGAATTTATTTCGAGGGGATCGGCGTTTATCCATTTTAGGCCAGGTAAATAATATTAATCAACAGAATTTTAGTACGGAAGATTTATTAGGGGTAGTTGCTGATAATAGTAGTGGAAGAGGAAGTGGAGGAAAAGGACCAGGGGGAAAAAGACCTTCTTTTTTAAGTGGATTTTCTGCCAATGGGAGTGCAAATGATTTTATGGTAAATCCAACGGGTGGTATAACTGAAACAAAAGCATGGGGGGCGAATTATCAGGATAAATGGGGTGAAAAAATAGATATAAATGGGAGCTATTTTTTTAATGAAGGCGATAACACATCCCAGACTAATACATACCAGAATTATTACTTATTGAACAATACGGGACAACAGTATACGGAAGAAAGTTCGAGTTACAGTAACAATGTGAATCATAAGTTTAATGCTAAGATGGTTTATAAATTAAACCCTAAAGCCTCCTTCTTTTATCTTCCAAGTGTAAGTGTTCAAGATAACCGTGGTAATATGTTGGATACCAGTAATACAGTTCAGGAATCGATGATCACAAATACCCTAAATCAAGGATTTAATAGCGATCTGCTTGGCATGAAATTTTCTAATAATTTAATGTTCAGATTAAATGGCGAAAAAAGGGGACGAAGTTTGTTTCTTCAATTTAAAAATTCAATAGACAGAACTCAAGGAACAAATACATTAACAGGTCGATATACTGATGTCAACTCTAATCTTGATAATGTGAATCAAATGGGTGATTTAGATGAAAATATCGATGGGATAGATGCCAGTATAATGGTTAGTGAGCCATTAAATGAAAAAGGTTTAGGGATGTTTGTTACCTATGATTTCTCAAATAGTGTCAATGTTACTAATCAAAAAATGATGAGTGGAGTCACTTCTATATCGCCTGGAAATTATGATTCACTACTTTCTAATGAATACAATAATGATTGGTTAACCCATTCTGCTGGCATGGGAACTCGTCAATTTGGACGAAAAGGAGGATTCGTTGTACGACTGAAGTTTGAGATTGCTTCATTAAATAATAATCAATCTGTGCCTACACTTGAGACAAGATTACAAGATTTCAAAAATATTTTACCCTTTGCTTTGTATAGAGCTAAGTTGAAAAATAATGCCTCTTGGTTTTCCATGTATCGAACATATACCTCAAATCCCTCAGCTCAGCAACTTTCTGAAGTGTTGGATAATTCGAATCCACTACAACTAAGCAAAGGAAATACAGGGTTAAGACAACAATACGGACATTGGTTGATGTCTAAATATAATTTTGCAAGCACAGAAAAAGATGTAGTGTTTTATGCAATGATAAGTGGCGGATGGACAAATAACTTCATTGGACAAAGTACATTTACAGCCAGAAGAGATACCATATTCAGTGGTGTTGAGCTCAAGCAAGGAGGTCAGCTTACGCAACCAGTTAATTTAAATGGACAATACACCTATAATACTTTTATTACGTATGGTAAACCTATTTCTGTATTGAAAAGTAATTTAAATGTGGATCTTTCTTCGCGTACAACGAACATACCAAGCTTGATTAATACGATAAAATCCAATACGATTAACCAAAGTTATGAATTAGGGTTAGTCTTAAGCAGTAATATTAGTGAAAAGGTTGACTTCACACTATCAACGAGAGCTTCATATAACAGTTCTGAAAATACGCAGAACTCATCCTTAAATAATACCTATTGGGTTCATACGAATAAAATCAAATACGATTGGATAATGCCTTTCGGTTTTACATTTAGAACTCAATTGAATTACCAGAAGTATTATGGATTAGGAGCTGGACTCAATAATCAAGTATTACTCTGGACTGCAGGTCTTGGAAAACAAGTTTTTGAGAACAAACGAGGTGAAATCCAGTTGAGTGTTTTTGATATATTGAATCAGAACAACAACATAAGCCAAAATTTCTATGACAGTTATTATGAAGCAACGAATCAAAATGTATTAACTCGTTATATCATGCTTAATTTCAGTTATACATTTCGTAAGTTCAGAGAAGATAAAGCCGAATAATTTCAGTTTTAAAAATTGTTTTGAAAATTAAATAAGAAAAACGACATTTGCAGCCTTGCTGGAAAAAGGAGAACCAGCTTGATTTAAAAAATAATATATGGTAAAATTAAGACTTCGTAGACAAGGAAGAAAAGGAAAACCTTTCTACTACATTGTGGCGGCGGATGCAAGAGCTCCTAGGGATGGTCGATTTATTGAGAGAATTGGTTCGTATAATCCGAATACCAATCCAGCAACGATTGATTTAAACCTAGACGATGCAGTCCGCTGGTTAAGTAAAGGTGCAGTTCCAACTGACACTTGTAGGGCTATACTATCGTACAAAGGTGCGATGTATAAACATCACCTAAACAAAGGGGTGAAAAAAGGGGCATTAACTCAAGATCAAGCAGATGCAAAATTTGCAACTTGGTTGGTTGAAAAAGAAAATAAAGTTTCTGCAAAAGTTGAAGGTTTAAGTAAGTCTGCTGCTGAGCAGTCTGCAGCTGCACACAAACGTGAAGTGGAAATCAAATTAGAGCGAGAAAAAGCAATTGCGGAAAAATTGGCTCCTCCTGTGGAAGAGACTCCTGAGGAAGAAGCAGTAGAAGCACCGACAGAAGCAAGTGATGAAAATGCACCACTTGAAGCAGTTGAGACTGTTACAGAAGAAACTACGGAAGAAGTTGTTGCTGAGGCAGAAAAAACAGCAGAAGTAACGGAAGAATCTGCAACAGAAGCCGTTGTTGAAGAAGTAGTTCCAGAAGCCCCTGCAGCTGATACAGAAGCCCCTGCATCAGAAGAAGAAACTTCATCGGAAGAAAAGGCATAATTTCACTCCCAATGATTAATAAGGATAGACTGATATCTTTTGGATACATAAGTCGTCCTCATGGTTTCAAGGGAGAGCTAAATATACTATTAGAACGTGAAATCGTCTCACTCAAGCGAGACGATTTTATTTTTATACATCTCCAAGGTCAATACATTCCATACAAAATAGTCAGTCTCAAAGGCAGTCAAGATAATCCAGTAGTTAGTTTGTCTTTTATTGATTCCTTCGAAAAAGCTCAAAAATTAGTTGGCAGTGTTGTTTTTACCGACCAACATGCTTTGCCTCAAGAATCTAAATTATCTTTTATGGGGTATGAATTAATTGATAGCAAGCGTGGTTCCCTTGGAAAAATAATAGATGTTCGAGAATTGCCGCAACAATTGATGCTCATTATAAAATACAATGGGGTCGAAAAATATATTCCTTTTGTGGATGATTTTGTAGATTATATTTCGCAAGAAAACCAAGAAATTTGGCTACATCTTCCTGAGGGTCTGCTAGATTTGTAATTATGTCGTATCGAATCGATATTATTTCAGTTCAACCTAAATTAATGGAAAGTCCATTGAACCACAGTATTGTTCAACGGGCCAAAGACAAAGGAATTTTAGAAATTCATATCCATGATTTGAAATCCTATGGTTTGGGAAATTACAAACAGGTAGATGATACGGTTTATGGTGGTGGGGCAGGTATGGTCATTCGCTGTGAACCCGTTTTTGATTGTATTGAAAAATTACAATCTGAACGAGTTTATGATGAGATTATCTATGTGTGTCCAGATGGTGAGGTATACAATCAAGCGACTGCAAATCAATTATCGCTTAAAAAGAACATCATCATTCTTTGTGGTCATTATAAAGGCATAGACCAGCGTATTCGTGATCAAATTATTACCAAAGAAATTAGCATTGGTGATTATGTGTTGAGTGGGGGAGAGTTAGCTGCTGCTGTACTCGCTGATTCAATCTGTCGCTTAATACCAGGCGTGATTTCAGATGAGGAATCAGCATTAACGGATAGTTTTCAGGATAATATGCTAGCTCCACCGGTATATACTCGTCCAGCAGATTTTAGAGGGTTAAAAGTGCCTGAAGTTTTACAAAGTGGACATTTTGCTAAGATTGCAGCATGGCGTGATTCAGAAGCATTCAAAATTACACAAGATCGTAGACCGGATTTGTTAGAGGAGTAATATGTTTTTACTTTTGTGAGTAAGAAATTATTTATTATGAAAAATCTCATATTTACCATCGTCATTTTTTTATGTTCCTTTGATTTGTATTCACAAATCAAAATTGGGGGTAATCCTACTTCTATTCAAGCTGGTTCAATTCTAGAACTGGAATCTACAACTCAAGGTTTATCATTGCCAAGACTTACTTCTGTTCAACGTGACCAGCAATCGCATTGGAAAGAAGGACATCTGATTTAGAATGTTACAATTGGAGGGTTTCTGGAAGGAATTTGAGTAATTTGAGATGAATGATAAAATTTGTTAGAGGAGTAGAGAATCAAAACCCAATTGAGAAGCTTCCTCTAGCAACATTACTTTATCAACAGGCACTACCCCTACTTTTTCACAAACTAAGCCACCAGCTAAATTCGATAAATGGGCAATCAATGTATTGGATAATCCTGAAGCAACACATAAAGCAGCAACACTCAACACCGAGTCTCCAGCTCCACTAACATCTACAATTTTTCGAGGGTGAGCTTGGAAATGGTGTTTTGTATTGGCATCCAGAATGAGGACTCCATTTTCAGATAAGGTAGTCATAACTTTTTGAGCATTTAAGGTATTTCTTAGCTCTTCTGTTAATGACATAAAATCTAGGCTCTCGGTCTCTTTTTTATGATATGCTTCTGCAATTTCCTTTCTGTTGGGCTTGAAGAGGGTACAATTTTTAAATTCAAAAAATTGATCGTACTTGGGGTCAACGACGATGGGTATGGATAGTTCATTGCATAATTTAGTGATGTGCTTAATCACATGAGGCGTCAACAATCCTTTATTGTAATCTTGAAATATGAGTACATCGATGTCAGCAAGAAGGGATGATGCCTTTGTAATGATTTCGGTCTCGATCTCTTTAGATATAAATGTAGTGCTTTCTTCATCAATACGAAGGAAATGCTTATTGTTTCCGATAACTCGGGTTTTAACCGTAGTATTTCTTGTTTTGTCTATAATTACCCCATGAGAAGATAGGGATTCTTTATTTAATAGCGATAGGAGTTGTTGGCCATCCCAATCATCACCTACAATACTACACAAAATAGGAGTAGCTCCTAGTGCTTTAATATTGAGAGCTACATTAGCAGCTCCACCCAATCGTTTTTCTTTTTTTTCAAGATTGATAATGGGCACAGGTGCTTCTGGGCTATTTCTAGTATGGGTGCCATAAAAATAGGCATCGATCATGCAATCTCCCAAAATAAGCACTTTTGAAGTATTCCATTGTGTAAATATAGATGATAGACTGGTCAAGTTAACGCTTTTTTGATTCTACTTATCGCTTCTTTTAACTCTTCTTCACTGCTAGCATAACTAATCCGAATATGATCGTCCATGCCGAAAGCGATACCTGGAACGATACTCACGAGTGCTTCATTGAGTATGTAATCACAAAAATCTAAACTATTGTTGATGATAGTCTGGCCTAATTTTTTTCCATAAAACGAACTTACCCTTGGAAATAAATAAAATGCTCCTTTGGGAATATCTGTCTCAATACCTGGTATCTCTCTTAATAAATTAACCATCATGTCTCTTCTTTTTTTGAAGGTAGATACCATTTCAATTGATGGTTTCATATCTCCATTGATGGCCTCTACGGCAGCCCATTGAGCTATACTGTTTGCCCCAGAAGTAAACTGACCTTGTAGTTTATCACAAGCAGCGATAATCGATTGAGGTCCTACCATATAACCTATTCTCCAACCTGTCATAGCAAAACCTTTTGAAACGCCATTAATCACGATCAGTTGGTTTTTAATTTCTTTGAATTGCGAAATACTAGTATGGACTCCTTCAAATTTAATGTGCTCATATATCTCGTCTGAAATAATGGTGATTTGGGGATGCTTTTTGACCAAATTAGCAATTTGTTTGAGTTGCTCCAGAGAAAGTGAACTTCCAGCAGGATTACTCGGGCTAGAGAATAGTATCACTTTCGTTTTTTCATTGATAGAACGTTCCATTGCATCGATATCAAGAGCAAATCCATCTTCAAATTTGGCAGGTATGAAAACAGATTTCCCTCCTGCAAATGCCACCATTTCAGAATAGCTTACCCAATAAGGTAAGGGTATAATCACCTCATCGTTGTGATCGACTAAACTAAGTATCGCATTCATAATACATTGTTTAGCACCAGTACTAACCATCACTTCTTGGGGTGTAATATCCAAGTCATAATCTCTTGAAAATTTGGCACAAATGGCTTTTTTTAACTCTGGAATACCACCTACTGGGGTGTACTTTGTTTTTCCCAAATGAATGGCTTGTATAGCAGCTTCTTTAACATGATTGGGCGTGTCAAAATCGGGTTCACCTAGACTCAGACTGATAATATCTTTTCCTTCAGCTTTTAATTCTCTGGCTTTTTTAGCCATGCCAATGGTTAATGATTCTTTAATACGGTTTAGACGAGCAGTAAATTCCATGTTTTTCAAAACGAAGTTATAAATTTTAGTGGGGGTATATTCGATTATGTGAGTTTTTGTTCAAAAGTTTTTTTATAATAAAACACATGCTATTTCGCACATTAATTACTGAATCCAGTATTGTAATTTAATAACTAAACCACGATTTTTTGCGGTAAAATCAGTCGTTAAATAGTTGTCAGTGTATACAATATATAAGTCACTCATGGGTTTGAATCGCCACTGTAACCGACTATTAATGTTGAAATTTGTAATTTGAGTATTGTATTGAAAAAAGGTAGAGAAAAATATACTTTTTGTAAAGGCTAGTTCTATATTAGAACCTACAAGTAAAAGAGCTTTGTCTTCCGTAAGGGATGGCATATCAAATGTATTTTGATTGACATATATACTGAACTTACCTATGGGCTGCCAACGATAGTTTAAAGTAGCATTTATACTGGTTCTTTTGCCATTATAATAGTCTCCAATCATGTATGAAGTTTCCCAAGATAGTGGTTTTCTTACATTGGATTCGTATGATAGTTGTACATTTCTATACGAATAATTTCCCCTTGGTGTATAGGCATTGGTGTCGTTTGTGAAGGTTAAGTCTGTATTAAAATAGAGTTTCGTAAATCGATCATTTACATCAAATCGAAAACTACTGGTATTGTTCAATTTAAGCTTGTAGGTATTTCTAAATTGGTTGTCGGTTAATTGATAATTACCATCCGTATATCTATCCAAATAGGTCTCAATACGTTGTGAGATAAACCATGATTTTTTCTTTGGGTAAAAGGTGTAAGCAATCATAGGTTCTAATCTCCAGTAGGATTGTCTTCGTACAGCTTGAATATCTGGATCATATCTTTCTATTCGGGGTACAAAACCAAAATCAGCGGTATAGTTTTGACCTACAAATTCATGATTCCACATGATAAAAACGGACGGGGTGCTATATGCCAGCCATGATGCATGCGTAAAATTCTGAGTGGTTGTGGTTGGTGAAAAAGAGTGGTGATAAAAGGCTTTTCCAGTCCATTTTCGATCCAATGTCCCAAAATTAAAATCCGTACCGATGATTCGATTATAATCTGTTGTATTGAACTTGGAGGAAGAAAAGCTATTTCTATTCAGTCCAATGATACCTATCGTACTATTCTTGAGTATGCGTCGCTGGAGTGCAGCTACGGTATAGTTTTGTTGGAGGATATCATTTGATTGATCTGTTTGGATGTTCATCATACCAATACGCCAATCTTTATTTAATTTGCCACTCAAACGGGCACCACCCAATATGGGTACAATGCTACCATTTTGAAGGCCAATTTTTCTAGAAAAGAAGGGAAAGATTTGTCGAAAACCAAAGTCAGAAAATAAATCACTGTTTTCTATAAAAAAATTTCTTCGTTCGGGGAAGTATAAATTAAAACGACTCAAATTGGTTACCTGTCGGTCCACTTCTACTTGCGAAAAATCAGGATTAATTGTTAAATCTAGCTGAAGCGAATTGGTAACACTTATTCGGGCATCTCCTCCAACACCTTGAGTAAAGGTGTTAATTTCTTCCGAAACTTGAAACTTCTGCTGGACACCACCCGTTACATAAGGGATAAGTGCTGCACTTTTTTTTCGTTTTGTAAGGGGTTTGTCCCATATTAATTCGCCACAAAAAGGGAGGGATGCAATGTTGAAATTACGCGGTACAGCGGCCCATGATGAGCCCTCGTTTATCTTTAAATTATTTCTTGAAAAATTAACTCTCCATTTTTTTTCACCAGGCTTAAATCTCAATGAACTGAATGGGATAGCCATTTCTACAATCCACCGATCTGGATATACTTTAACCTCAGAATACCATAAAATATCCCAGGCAGTTGTGACGCCATAATTTCCTCCTACTTGAATCAATCCCTCGCGTTGAACACCTTTGGGATTAACGGCAAAACTAAATCCATTGGTGAGGTCATTGTATGGATCGATATAGATAGCAAAGGCATCACTTACTGGATATGAAAAATCTCTTTTTAATGACTGTATAATGAAAGGCTCTTTTAGGGTGTCATAGCAAATAGCAGCTATATATAGATATTTCTCGTCATAGGTCATCATGACTTCAGTAATGGATTTTGCGTAGGCAGTATCAACAGGAACACTTTGATAAAATTGATCTGCCACCGCACAGTTATTCCATGCTTCTTCCTTCAATTCACCATCAATTTTAATTTCATTTTCTGTGCTTGAAATATGTAAGCTAGGAGACATTTTTTGAGCATACAAAGAAGGGGTATTCCATAGAATTACGTTCAAGACAAGGATGGAAATTTTTAGGTACAAAATTTTAATTTTGAATGCGGTATTTATGAAGGAGCAATTGAATCGTAAATTTGTTTTTTAATCTTGGATTAATCCAGCTCTTTTAAGAAGAGCATCAGCCCTAGGTTTTCTTCCTCGGAATCGTTGGTATAAAATTTCTGGATGCTCACTCCCGCCACATTTTAATATTGTATCTCTAAATTTATGAGCTGTTTTTTCATCAAAAACACCCTGCTCTTTAAATGCCTCGAAAGCATCAGCATCCAATATTTCTGCCCATTTGTAACTATAATATCCACTGCTGTATCCGCCCTGAAAAATATGTGAAAATGCTGTACTCACACAACTCGAATTATGTTTTGGATACAAATCAATTTTTGCCAGTTGTTTTTGTTCCATTTCAGGTATTGAAAGTTGGGATAAGGCTGCATCCTGATGACTCAACGTATGCCATCCCATATCGATTTTTGCTAATCCAATTTGTCGAATGGTAGCAAGTCCGGCCATGAAGTTGGCAGACTGTTTAATTTTATTTATGTAGTCAGTTGGAATGTCATCCCCGTTCTTATAGTGTTTTGCAAATAGTTGTAAACATTCGGGTTCGTAGCACCAATTTTCCATAAGCTGACTGGGTAGTTCCACAAAATCCCAAAAAACATTAGTACCGCTTAAGCTAGCATAAGTACCTTGTGCAAAAATTCCATGCAAAGCATGCCCAAATTCATGGAATAAAGTGGTTACTTCCTGAAAACTAAGCAATGAGGGTCTTTGGTCAGTAGGTTGGGTGAAATTGCATACTATACTTACATGGGGACGTTGATCTTTTTCATGGATTATTTTTTGAGACCTGAAACTAGTCATCCATGCACCTTGTCTTTTCCCAGGTCTTGGAAAAAAATCAGCATAAAAAATCCCTAAGTGCTTACCTTTATCGTCTTTTACTTCATAGGTTATTACGTCAGGATGATAGGTTTCGATAGCATTTGTTGGGTGAAATGTAATTCCAAACAACTGTTGAGCCGTTAAAAATAAACCCTCTAATACACGTTCTAACTGAAAAAAGGGTCGAAGTAATTCATCATCTATATTGAAACGTTCTTTTCTCAATTTTTCAGTGTAATAACTGGCATCCCATTTTTGTAGTTCATCTATGTTGTCTATTTTTTTGGCAAATTGAGTTAATTCATCGAACTCTTTTTTTGCAAATGGCAATGCTTTTTCCTGTATAGCATGTAAAAAATCCAATACTTGTGAAGGCGATTGTGCCATGCGTTCTTCAAGTACATAATCGGCATGACTCACATATCCAAGAAGTTGAGCCCTTTCTGCACGAAGTTTAACCATTTCCTGAACAATTGAAGTGTTATTGTACGCATTATCTTGAAAACCTTTACGACTAAAAGCTTTGTACATTTTTTCTCTCAGGTTTCTTTGCGAACTATAGGTCATAAATGGGATGTAACTCGGATAATCCAATGTAAATACCCATTGTTTTTCTATACCCTTATTTGTTGCCGTGATCTTTGCGGCTTCTATACTACTTGGAGGAAGTCCAGATAAATCTTGCTCATTCGAGATCACAAGTTCAAATGCATTACTATCTTTTAACACATTTTCACCAAATGTAAGCAAAAGTTGAGCTAGTTTGGTATCAATATGACGCAGTTTTGCTTTTTGTTCTTCATTCAAGTTAGCCCCATTTCGAACAAAACTTTTATAGTTTTTAGTGAGTAATGTAGTTTGTTCAGAAGTGAGATGTTCAAAACCTTGATCATGTATTATTTTAATTCGGTGAAATAAGTCAATATTGGTAAATATATCGTTACTAAAATCCGATAACAATGGTGACATTTCTTGAGCAATAGTCTGCATTTCATCACTTGTTTCAGCAGCATTTAAATTGAAAAATGCAGAACTTACTTTATTGATAATTTCGCCTGAATGCTCGAGAGCTTCAATTGTGTTTTCAAAGGTAGGAGCATCAGTATTTTCAGTAATAGCCTGAATTTCGTATTTCGCTAATTCAATTCCTTTTTTGATGGCAGGTAAAAAATGAGAATTCTTAATGGATGCAAAAGGAATGGTTTCAAAAGGCGTAGAATAATCGACTAAAAATGGATTCATAAAATGGATTGCGAAATTAAATTTTCAGTTCTTTGTTCGAGTAATTTTAAAATAAACTTACCGACATATTTTCATTTTCTAAATCTATGAATAGCAACATAAAGACATAATGTCCTAAAAATCAACAAATTGTCTAAATTTAATGTCATTTTGACCATTTATAGTGTATGGTGTTGGTTTTGTGATTTAAGTGATTAAAACAAACAATTATGGATACTAAAAATTTTACGATTAAAAGTCAAGAAGCGATACAGAAGGCACAAGAATTGACTCTATCAGGACAACAACAGGCCATTGAAACGGGTCACTTATTAAAAGGGATTTTTATCGTTGATGAAGATGTAATTTCATACGCTTTGAAAAAAGTAAATGCTAATATTCAGCGTATTCATCAAGCATTAGAGAGTGTCATTCAGAGTTATCCGAAGGTATCAGGTGGAGGTAACCCATATTTAAGTTCTAAATCGCAACAAGTGTTAATTAATGCTAATACTTACCTCACCGAATTCGGGGATGAATTTGTGACGATTGAACATATTTTCATTGCTCTGTTGCAAGGTAATGATCAAATATCAAATCTATTGAAAGATGCCGGTGTAAAGCAGGCAGAAATAATTAAATCATTTAAAGTTCTTCGTGGAGGGTCGAAAGCAACCACGAATAGTGCAGAGGAACAATATAATTCACTTGGGAAGTATGCTCGAAATTTAAATCAATTAGCGAAGGCGGGTAAACTTGATCCTGTAATAGGTAGAGATGAAGAAATTAGACGTGTTCTTCAGATATTGAGTAGACGAACAAAAAATAATCCCATATTGGTAGGAGAACCCGGTGTGGGAAAAACAGCAATTGCTGAAGGTTTAGCTCATCGAGTGAATAGTGGTGATGTGCCAGAAAATTTAAAAACAAAACAAATTTATAGCTTGGACATGGGGAGTCTAATAGCGGGAGCTAAGTATAAAGGTGAATTCGAAGAACGATTGAAGTCTGTAGTTAAAGAAGTCACCCATGCAGCAGGTGAAATTGTTTTGTTTATTGATGAAATACATACGCTTGTAGGGGCTGGAGCAAGTGGAGAAGGTGCCATGGATGCGGCTAATATTTTGAAGCCGGCTTTGGCTCGAGGTGAGCTGAAAGCAATTGGTGCTACAACCCTTGCAGAATATCAAAAATATATTGAAAAGGATAAAGCATTGGAGCGAAGATTTCAAACGGTGTTGGTTGATGAACCCAATTCAGAAGATGCTATATCCATTCTTCGCGGAATCAAAGAAAAGTATGAAGTGCATCATAAAGTTCGAATTAAAGATGAGGCAGTCATTGCTGCTGTTGAGCTTTCTCAACGATATATTTCTGATCGATTTTTGCCAGACAAGGCCATTGATTTAATGGATGAATCTGCTGCAAAATTGCGGTTGGAAATTGATTCTGTCCCTGAAGAGTTGGATGAAATTGAACGAAAAATAATGCAACTTGAGATTGAACGAGAAGCAATTAAGCGAGAAAAAGATGATAAAAAATTATCCCATTTGAATGAAGAAATCGCCAATTTATTTGAAGATAGGAATCAATTAAAAGCTAAGTGGCAAGAAGAAAAATCAATTGTTGATGGAATTCAATCTAAGAAAAAAGAAGTGGAATCACTGCGTTTAGAAGCAGATCAAGCAGAACGTGCTGGCGATTTTGGAAAAGTAGCAGAGATCCGGTATGGGAGAATAAAATCCACAGAGGAAGAATTAGAAAAGTTGAAAACACAATTAATTGAGAAGCAAGCCCATAGCTCATTAGTAAAAGAAGAAGTAACCAGTGAAGATATAGCAGAAGTCGTAAGTAAATGGACGGGTATACCAGTTCAAAGTATGCTTCAAAGTGAACGTGAAAAATTATTGAATCTAGAAGCGGAATTGCATGAACGGGTAGTTGGTCAAAATGAGGCAATTGTTGCTATTTCAGATGCTATACGTAGAAGTAGAGCAGGACTATCTGACCCCAAAAAACCCATTGGCTCTTTTATATTTTTAGGCACTACTGGGGTAGGTAAAACAGAGTTAGCAAAGGCCCTTGCTACGTATTTATTTAATAAAGAAGATGCCTTAATCCGGATTGATATGAGTGAATATCAAGAGAAACATACCGTAAGTAGATTGGTGGGAGCCCCTCCAGGATATGTTGGGTATGATGAAGGGGGACAATTAACTGAAGCTGTAAAAAGAAAACCCTACTCGGTAGTTCTTTTGGATGAAATCGAAAAAGCTCATCCCGATGTATTCAACATCCTACTTCAAGTGCTAGATGATGGAAGATTAACAGATAATAAAGGGCGAACGGCTAATTTTAAGAACACCATTGTGATTATGACTAGTAATGTGGGTAGTGATATCATTCAGCAACGATTTAGTGAAATGACTTCAGTAAATCAGGATCAACTGGAAGCAAAAACAAAATTGGAAGTATTTGAATTGCTTAAAAAATCAGTTCGACCTGAATTTTTAAATCGTATCGATGAGATTATGATGTTTAAACCCTTGTCAAGACAAGATATTCGTGGTATAGTAGACATACAATTTGCATCATTGAGGGCTATGCTTGAAAAGCAAGGCATTGATATTGAGGCCACTGATGAGGCTTTAGATTGGTTGAGCGAGATAGGTTATGACCCTCAATTTGGTGCTAGGCCTCTCAAACGAGCTATTCAACGAGAAATACTCAATACACTTAGTGTTAAAATTTTGGATGCAACAATTATTAAAGATTCAAAAATAAAAATGGATGTCAATGACAAGAAAGAATTTATTTTTGAGAATTTAGAGACTTAGTGCTATTCCCAAATTTTATCTGGATTTAATATTCCATTGGGATCAAAAATATGTTTGATGCCTTTCATGAGATGAATGTGAGTAGGGGTTAAAACCTCATTCATATATTTTTTTTGAACAAAACCAATGCCGTGCTCACCGCTTATGGTTCCTCCTAATTCTTTACATAATCTAAATATTTTCCGTATGCCCTCTTCTAAATGAGTGCCATTCCATTGTTGGTCTGATAAATTTCCCTTCAAAATATTGATGTGTAAATTTCCATCGCCTGCATGACCGTAACAAACACTCTCAAAATTATATGCCTTACCTATGGCTTTTACACCAGACATTAACTTAGGAAGATTAGCACGTTTTACCACCGTATCCTCCTCTTTGAAAATATGGTGCATTTTTACCATTTCACCAATATTCCTTCGGATTTGCCAAAATTTTTCTTTTAATGCATCGCTATCAGCAAATTGGACTTCAGATGTATTATTGTTTTCCAGTACGGTATTCATTTTTTCACAATCATCGAAAAGTAAATCCAAATCATTTCCATCCACTTCAATCAAAAGAAAAGCGGCTGTATTATGGTCCGATAGCATAGCAGAAGTAACTGCTTTTTGAGATTCTGATCCATATCGATGTACAAATTCAATTGCATTACGCTCCATAAGTTCCAATGCACTTGGGCTTACACCTGAGGTAAATATTTGAGGTACAGTTTTACAAGCATCTTCGATGGTATTAAATTTTGCAAGCATCAATAGATTGTGTTTAGGATGGGGGAGTAGCTTAAACACAATTTTAGTCACAACTCCCAATGTTCCCTCACTACCGATCATTAATTGGGTTAAATTATAGCCCGTACTGTTCTTTAACGTATCCGATCCCGTCCAAATAATTTCTCCGTTGGGTAAAACTACTTCAAGATTGAGAACATAATCTTTAGTTGTGCCATATTTTAATGCTTTAGGGCCACCACTGCTATGAGCGATATTTCCTCCCAAAAAACAACTGCCTTTGCTTGCTGGGTCAGGGGGATAGAACAAGCCTTTTTCTCTTACGGCTAATTGAAAAGTATCATTAATCACCCCGCATTCTACTGTAGCTTGAAAATTTTCCTCATCAATTTCAATGATTTTATTAAAATGTTCCATACTCAAAGAGACCCCACCTCTCACAGGGATACTTCCTCCACTCAACCCCGTGCCAGCACCACGAGGTGTTACAGGTATTTTATGAGCACTACAAAAAGATAATATCGCCGCAACATCTGCTGAGGTCTTTGGCTTTACAACTGCATCAGGAAGAAAGTTTAAATCTTCAGTGTAATCGGATGAGTAATTAGATCGAATAGACTCATCTGTGTGAACTTGATCGCTACCTAATAATTTTTCAAGACTTTGTATCCAATTCATTTGAGATTCAATTATAATTGAAGAAATTTTATATTACACCATGAGATACCTATTCTTATCCCTACTTTTTTTTGCAACGCTATTCGCCAAAAGTCAAAATCTATCTATAGAATTGGCTGATATATGGGCAAGTGGTACCTTTTATCCCAAGACAGTCAATGGTTTTGTGAATATGAATGATGGGAAAAGCTATTGTATCCAAGAGGAGGATGAAGCGGGGTATGATGTTATTAACCAATATGATTATGTGACAGGCAAAAAAATCAAAGAATTATTAAATGCTAAACAAGTGTTTAATGGAAACAAAATAAGCATCGGCTCGTATGACTTTAATGGTGATCAAACTATTGCGTTAGTTTATTTTAACATACAACAGATATATAGACATTCTTCTAGGGGTGATTTTAAAATTATTCAAATATCAGATCAAACTATACTAGCAGAGGGAAAAGAGGTGAGATATCCTACCTTAAATTCCTCAGGAACTCAGTTAGCTTATGTAAAAGAAAACGATTTGTTTGTATTAAATGCACAGACAAATAAAATAAAACGATTGACCAAAGATGGCGAGTATAATAGAATCATAAATGGTGCTGTTGATTGGGTATATGAAGAGGAATTTGGGATGAGTCGTGGTTTTGAATGGAATAGTACAGGAACACACATCGCGTTTTATAAATTTGATGAAACTCACGTAAAGGAATGGCAAATGACAACTTACGGGAAGCTATACCCAGATTTATATAAATTTAAATATCCCAAAGCGGGAGAGGCAAATAGTAAAGTTGAAATATACATAGCAGATGTCAAGAAAGGAACATGTAAATCCATCTCATTAGGCTCAGAAAATGATCAATACTTACCTCGAATAAAATGGACAAAAAGCCCAAATTTATTGAGTGTGCAACGCCTAAATCGGTTGCAAAATAAATGGGAGCTTCTTTTAGTAGAAGATGCTAAAGTTTCTGTTTCATTGGAAGAATCACATCCCTATTATGTTGATATTACAGATGATATTTACTTCTTGAAGGATAAAAAACATATGATTATTTGCAGTGAAAAAGACGGGTATAAACATCTTTATTTCCATAAAGTTGATGGACCTCAAATATTTCAGGTTACCAAAGGAAATTGGGAAGTAGATGCCGTACTGGGAATAGATGAGGTCCATGAAAATATTTACTACACCAGTACAGAAGTAAATCCCACAGAACGCCATATTTATTGTATTAGTTTTGACGGACAGTACAAAAAAAGATTAACCCAAGAATCAGGTTGGCACACGGCTCAATTTAGTAAAGATTACTCATTAGTGCTACACAACTATCATTCGGCACAATTGCCTCATCAGTTTGCCATAAAGAATAGCAGTTGGGAAACTCAACGTGTGGTCGAGGATAATGCAAGTTTTATAGAGAGAAATAAGAAATTCACCATGGGTAGCATTGAATTTGATCAATTGAATGTTAATGAAACGAGTTTGAATTATTGGATGATTAAACCAGCTAATTTTAATGATACGATCCAGTATCCTCTGTTCATGTATGTCTATGGAGGTCCGGGTTCACAAACGGTTAAAAACAGTTTTGGATGGAGCAATTATTATTGGTATCAGATGTTAGCTAATAAACTGAATATGATAGTAGTATCTGTTGATAATCGCGGAACGGGTGCTCGCGGTGCAGACTTTAAAAAAATGACTTACCAACAATTGGGTAAATATGAAACAGAAGATCAAATTGCAGCAGCTCAGTGGATGAGTAAATTAAGTTTTATAGACTCTACGAGAATAGGCATTTGGGGTTGGAGTTACGGTGGGTATATGAGTAGTTTAGCATTAGCTAAAGGAAATAATATATTCAAAATGGCTATTGCTGTTGCACCCGTAACCAATTGGCGATATTACGATAATATTTACACAGAGCGATATATGGGATTGCCTCAAGAAAATGGAGCAGGATATGATGATAATTCACCTATTAACTTTGTTAAAGATATTCGAGGAAAATATTTAATTATCCATGGTACAGGTGATGATAATGTGCATTTTCAAAACAGCGTCATGATGGTGGACGAATTGATCAAAAATAATATCCCCTTTGATTCAGAATTTTATCCTAATAAAAACCATAGTATTTATGGTGGTGCGACGCGTTACCATTTGTATAACAAGATGACTAATTTCATTACAGAAAATTTATAATTCAATATTTAACTATATTTTTACCAAAATTTAATCATAAAAAAAATGAGCGAAGGAAAAACTTTAGACAACTCTATGAACATCAATCAAAATGAAGGACAACCCAGAGGATTAATGACGTTATTTTTCTCAGAAATGTGGGAAAGATTTTGCTATTATGGAATGAGGACATTATTGACGCTATTTTTAGTAAAATCGTTAATGATGGGAGATTCAGAAGCATCACTTATCTATGGTGCCTACACTGGATTGGTGTACGCTGCCCCAATTTTAGGAGGTAAAATGGCAGATCGTTTTTTGGGATACAGATATGCAGTATTATTAGGAGCTATACTCATGGCTATTGGAGAATTTATCATCATTGGCGGTTCAGAGCATCTCATGCTCATTGGTATGGGAGCATTAATCATCGGGAATGGTTATTTTAAAGCCAATATCTCTACCATCGTTGGAAAATTATATCGAGACAATGATCCAAGAAGAGATTCTGGATTCACTATATTTTACATTGGTATCAATATAGGTGCTTTGCTTGCAACCACAGTTGTTGCTTTTGTTGGAGAGACTTATGGTTTCAAATACGGCTTTGGTTTGGCTGGTATTGGTATGCTTGCAGGTTTACTCATTTTTTGGTTAGGTAGAGCTAACTACGCAGCAGCACCCGGACTTGAAATTACAGACGAAGGAAAACAAAAAATACTTGGACCTTTCAATTGGGTACAAGTTATTACGGTGGGTTCTTTAGCTTTAATTCCACTTTGTTATTTGTTGATACAAAACAATCAATGGATGGATTATATATTACTTACCTTATTTATTGGAATCTCTATTTCGATGATTATGGCAGGAATAAAAGAAGATAAACAAGAAGGCACTGTAATTTGGAAGGATAGAATGATTGCTCTAATCATTTTTATGATTATTAATATTGCTTTTTGGGCTTGTTTTGAACAAGCGGGTACCTCGTTAACCCTATTTGCTGATAGAAATGTAGATCGTTCCATATTTGGCTGGGAAATGCCCGCAAGTATGACCCAGTTTTTTAATCCATTTTTTATTATTGTTTTTGGATCTATATTCTCAGTTATGTGGGTGAAACTTTCTAAAATAGGTAAGAATCCGAGTATACCTATGAAATTTTCTTTAGGTATCATTCAGTTAGCTCTTGGTTTTTTGGTTACCCAAGTAGGATTCCAGTTTGTGAGTGAGTCTTTTCAAGTTCCACTTTTAACCTTAGTTTTTGTATACTTACTTCACACAACGGGTGAATTATTTTTGTCGCCTATTGGTTTATCCATGGTGACTAAATTATCGCCAAAGAAAATGGCAGGTACAGCTATGGGTGCATGGTTCCTAAGTTTTGCAATTGCTAATTATGTGGGTGGTAAAATTGCAGCATTCACAGGTGGTCATGGTGGAGAAAAAGCCTTATCAGTTGAGGCTGGTTTAAACAATTATTTATCTGTGTTCTCTACTATTGGATTTGTTTTAATTGGAATAGCTATTTTGATAGCTATTTTAAATAAACCCATCAAGAAGTTAATGCACGGCGTAGAATAGTATAAAAAAATAAATCATCGGTTTACTTGGGTAAACAGATTTCATAGGTATGAGTCAGGATTTGCAGTGGAAAGTGATCTATGTTGCCAGTCGGCAAGAAAAAAAGGTATTTGATAGATTAAATAAAGAAGGAATAGAGGTTTTTTTACCTTTAACCAAAAAACTAAGGCAATGGAGTGATCGAAAAAAATGGGTAGAGTTTCCCCTATTTAATGGGTATTTATTTGTTAAACCCACTTTAATTCAACGCGATCAAATACTAGAAATAATAGGTGTAGTTTCTTACCTTCGGTACAATGGTCAAGATGCTACTGTAAAAGAAAAAGAGATACAAGTGATTTATACAATTCTGGAATCAGGCTATTCTTTAGAGACCATCCATACTCCCGATGATTTTGAGGCAGGAAATCAAGTAATGGTGGATGAGGGACCACTAAAGGGGCAACTAGTAAATATACTAAGAAGGAATAATAAAAGTTGTTTTCTTGTTAGTTTTGAGACATTATCACAAAGTATAAAAGTGGAATTACCATATCATGTTTTTAAAAAACGAATAGCATAAGTTGCTATATTTTTTTACAATCAATGATTAAATTGTTTGATAAATTCTAAATTTGCACGATTATTAAATAGACTCTAGAAACATCATATTAGAAAAAAAAATTGAATTTATTAGAAAATCAAAATCGGTATCATTGGATTGGGTTATAAAGGAATTCCTCTTGCCGTTATATTTGGTAAAAAATACGTGACCATTTGTTAAGATATTAATATGTCTAGAATTGATTCAATCCGATCTGGTATAGATTCCACATTAGAGGTGGATGAGGCTAGATATCGTCGGCTACTCATTTGACCTACACGGACAATATTCTTGATTTGCTAGATTGTACTATTTACATTCTCACATTTCCGACACCCATAGATCAAAATAATAGATCAGATCTTGTTCCCCTTGAAAAATCAAGTCATGTAATCACTCAAATTCTAAAAAAAGAGGATATCGTTATCTACGAATCTACTTTTTTACCTGGATGTAAAGAAGAGGTTTGTGTTCCGGTCAGTGAACAAGGTAGTGGTTTAGCATTCAATACAGATTTCTTTTGTGGCTATTCTCCTGAACGTATTAATTCAGGTGATAAAGTGCATACGGTTACTAAAATAAAAAAAGTAACCAGCAGTTCAACCTTTGAGATTGCAGAATAGTAGATCAATTGTACCAGTCAATCATTACTGCAGGAACATTTAAAGCTTCCTCTATTAAGGTTGCTGAAGGATCTAAGGTGATAGAAAATTGTCAACGCGATCTGAATATTTCTTTTGTAAATGAGTTGGCTTTAATTTTTGATAGAATAGGAATAGATACCCTAGAAGTTCTTAAAGCAGCTGGTTCAAAATGGAATTTTTTATCATTCAGACCTTGACTAGATGGAGGGCATTGTATTTCTGTAGATCCCTATTACTTAACACACTAGGCTCAACAATTGGGATATTATCCTGAAGTAATTCTTTCTGGAAGAAGAATCAATGAAAATATGGTGACATTTGTAGCTAACAAAGTAGTTAAAATGCTAATCAATAAAAATCATGTGATTCGATCAGCACGATTACTTATACTTGGAATTACCTTTAAAGAAAACTGTCCCGATATTCGAAATTCTGGCGTTGTAGATATTTTTAATGAATTCAAAGAATTTGGAACTGAAGTATCCGTATACGATCCATGGGTGAGACATCTAGAAGTGATGCATGTGTATGGAATTGAGATGATTGAAAAGCCAGAAGGTATTTATTCTGTGGTTATTTTAGCTGTTTCCCATCATCAGTTTTTATCTATGGATATCAGAGGTTTAGTAGGTAATTCGGGTGTAGTCTTTGATGTTAAATCAGCATTAACTAAGGAAAATATTGATGGAAGATTATAAATTTTGCAAAAAATGAGTAATTTTGTTACTCATTATCTTATCACTAATGATTGAAGCACTAATTTCTTCGAAAACTAAAATTAAGCTGCTACTAAAGTTCTTTTTGAATAGCAATAACACCTCCTACTTACGGAGTCTAGAATCAGAATTTGGTGAGTCAACAAATGGTATCCGAGTAGAACTTAACAAATTTGAAGAAGCGGGCTTATTAAAGTCTAACATTATTGGAAATAAAAAGTATTTCCAAGCAGATTCAACCCATCCTTTGTTTATGGATATTCATAATATTCTCTTAAAGATTACAGGGTTAGATACCATTGTTGAAAAAATCATTGATAATTTGGGTGAACTCCAGCATGTATTTCTGGTTGGTCAACTTGCAAAAGGGTTAAATAGTGAGGTGATAGATCTCATTTTTGTGGGAGATATTGATAAAAATTATTTATACAATGTGGTCCAAAAAGTCGAAAAGACGATAAATAAAAAAATCAGGTTTGTGAATTACCAATCTTTCGAATATTCAGAAGAAAAATTCACGGAGGATTATCCAGATTATTTACTTTTATGGAGTAAATAATCCTATTTAAAGACAATTTTTTTAACAGCATTGTGACTGAAGTGGCGAAGCTGTATCTTTGTTCTATCAAAAACTAAATATGAAAAACATTTTAATTACAGGAGGTGCAGGATTTATTGGTTCTCACGTAATTCGATTATTTTTAGATACTTTTAAAGAGGATAAAATTATCAATTTAGATGCACTTACTTATGCAGGAAATTTAGAAAACCTAACCGACATTGAAAATCATCCTAATTATACATTTATACATCAAGATATTACTGATTTAGATAAGGTTAGGGGTGTCATTAAAGAAAATAATATTACTCATATTGTTCATTTAGCAGCAGAAAGCCATGTAGATCGAAGTATTAGGGATCCTTTGGCGTTTGTTCAAACCAATGTGATTGGTACGGTAAACCTCCTACAAGCTGCGAAAGAAAGTTGGGGTGATGATTTAAACGATAAATTATTCTATCATGTAAGTACCGATGAGGTATATGGCTCTTTAGGCGAAACAGGATTTTTTTACGAGGATACAGCTTATGACCCTAGAAGTCCATATTCTGCATCTAAAGCTAGCAGCGATCATTTTGTAAGAGCTTATTTCCACACCTATGGATTACCAGTAATAATAAGTAACTGTTCCAATAATTATGGTCCTAATCATTTTCCAGAAAAATTAATACCACTGATGATTAATAACATCATTCATCAAAAATCACTTCCTGTATATGGCGCAGGTTTGAATGTAAGAGATTGGCTGTTTGTAAAAGATCACGCACGAGCAATATCAACTATCTTTTCCAGAGGAAAAATAGGGGATACGTATAATATTGGTGGTCATAATGAATGGACGAATATTGATTTAGTAAAGTTATTGTGTAAGTTGGTGGATGAGAAGTTACATAACCCAGTTGGTCAATCTGAAAAATTAATCACGTATGTCCAAGATAGAGCAGGCCATGATTTGAGATATGCTATAGATTCTTCCAAGTTGAAGGAGGAGTTGGGTTGGATTCCAAGCTTGCAATTTGAAGAAGGACTTGCAAAAACCATAGATTGGTTTTTTTCAAATAAGAAATGGCTCGAAAATGTAACCAGTGGAGAATATCAAAAATATTATGATAAAATGTATGCGTAGTTTTGGTGTTAGAAAATCTATATCTTGAAAATTTATTGCTTAAAACGCTTCGTGATATCAATATCCAAATGATGCGTATTTATAAAAATGGCGATTTCTCTGTTTCTTTAAAATCAGATGAATCACCGGTTACTCGTGCTGATTTTTTATCGCATGATTTGATCACATCTGCATTAATTGATACAGGTATTCCTATACTTAGTGAAGAAGGAACTACAATTCATTATAATGAGCGAAAATCATGGATAAATTACTGGCTTATAGATCCATTGGATGGTACTCGCGAGTTTATAAATCAAAATGGAAATTTCACTATAAACATTGCCCTTATGGAGAACAACCAACCTGTTTTGGGAGTGATAAGTGTTCCTGTTGAAAATAAAATTTACATAGGAGGTTCTAAACTGGGTTATGCTAAATGTGTTATAGGTGATAACGAAACTTTTTTAAAACAAAATACAACATCTAGTTATCAATCTTTAGCTAAACAAAAATCTATCCGAATAATTGCATCAAAAAACAATAGAAATTCAAAATTTGATTTCTTTATTAATAAAATATCTATAGCACATATAAATAGGGTAGGTAGTGCCATTAAGTTTATGGCTTTAGTCGAAAATAAGGCAGATTTATATCCCCGATTCTCTCCTAGTATGGAGTGGGATACAGCAGCTGCAGATGCTATCCTTCGTTCGCTTGGGTATCAAATTCATGAAATTTCAGACACTTATCAACCTACAGTTCCTTTAAGCTACAACAAAGAAAATTTATATAATCCAGCATTTATTGCATATTAAAATGAGTGTTTCTAATAAAAATATAGCGATGGTAGACTTAAAGTCACAATACCTGAGACTTAAACCAGAAATTGATCAGGTTATAGCAGATGTTATTGATAATTCTAATTTTATTAAAGGACCTGCAGTTAAAAACTTTGAAAATCAACTTGCTAATTATCTTAGAGTAAAACATGTTATTGGTGTAGCAAATGGAACAGATGCATTACAAATTGCACTTATGGCTTTAGACCTTAAACCAGGAGATGAAGTTATTGTTCCGGGATTTACCTATGTAGCAACGGCTGAAGTAATTGGTTTATTAGGTCTAATTCCAATTATGGTTGATGTTGATATAGAAAATTTCAATATTTCCATTTCAAATTTAGAGGAGTTAATTACACCAAAAACAAAGGCTATTGTTCCTGTTCATTTATTTGGTCAATCGGCACCTATGGATGAAATTATGGATTTTGCATTTCAACATCATTTGTATGTAGTCGAGGATAATGCTCAAGCTATTGGAAGTGATTATTCTCATAAAAATGGAAAAACTTCAAAGACTGGAACTATAGGTGATATCGGCTGTACTTCATTTTTTCCTAGTAAAAATTTAGGTTGTTTTGGTGATGGTGGGGCTATTTTCACAAATAATGATAATTTGGCTCAAAAAATATCTATGATTGCTAATCATGGTCAAAGTAAAAAATATATACATGATAGAATTGGAGTAAATTCCAGATTGGATGGGATTCAGGCAGCGGTATTATCAGTAAAATTAAAAGAGTTAGACGATTTTGTGCATCGAAGAAATGTAGTTGCAACTGCCTACAATGAGTCATTTAAGGATATGATCGAATTAGTAATTCCAAAAACATGCATTTATTCGACACATGTATTCCATCAATATACCCTCCGGATTTTAAATTCAAAACGGGATAAACTTCAACAATTTTTAAAGGATGCTGATATTCCTTCGATGATATATTATCCAATACCTTTATATAAACAGGTCGCTTTTCAAGATTATTACCATGGAGAAGGATTAATAAACACAGCATTATTATGTGAACAGGTTTTATCCCTACCGATACACACTGAGATGGACAATGAATCACTAAAGTACATAATTAGTAAAGTAAAAGAATTTTTTCAATATGAATAAAGTAAAATTTGGTGTAATTGGCATGGGACATATTGGTAAAAGACATGCTTCTATGGTAAATCTAAATGAGGAGTGTGAGCTTATTGCTGTCTGCGATATATTGGATAAAAATGTACTAGAAATAGAGAATATAAATGTACCCTTTTATTCCTCTCCAGAACAAATGTTTGAGGCAGAGCCCAACATTGAAATTGTTTGTGTATGTACCCCTAATGGTTTACATTCGGAACATGCCAGTTTGGCTTTAGACTTTAACAAACATGTCGTGGTTGAAAATTTTATGAGTCTGTCAAAAGCAAATTGTGAGAAATTAATTTTTAAAGCCTTAAATGTCAATAAACAAATATTTTGTGTAATGCAAAATAGGTATTCGCCACCATCTAAGTGGTTAAAAGAGATGGTGTCCTCTGGTAAGCTTGGAAATATATATAATGTTCAAATCAATTGTTATTGGAACAGAGACGATCGCTATTATTTTAAAGATGGTCAGAAACATCCCTGGAAAGGAACCAAAGATTTAGACGGTGGTACGTTATTCACGCAGTTTTCTCATTTTATAGACTTAATGTATTGGATTTTTGGTGACATTGAAGATATTCAAGCCAAATTTGGTAATTTTTCACACCAACACAGTATAGAATTTGAAGATTCAGGAATAGTAAATTTTAGATTTCTTCAAGGTGGTATGGGAAGTATTAATTATTCTTCTTCAGTTTGGGATTCGAACTTAGAAAGCAGCGTCACGGTCATTGCTCAGAACGGATCAATTAAAGTAGGTGGTCAGTATATGAATGAAGTTGAATATTGTAATGTAAAAGAATACACATTTGAAACATTACCAGAAAGTAATCCTGCCAATGATTATGGTTCGTATAAAGGTTCAGCAAATAATCATCCTTATATTTTTGAAAATGTAGTAGATGTTATTAAAAACAGGAAATCCATTTCTACGAATGCATTAGAGGGCATGAAAGTGGTAGATATTATAGAACGTATATATAGTTTAAAATAGCATGAAAGGAATAATATTAGCAGGAGGGTCAGGCACCCGATTATATCCAATTACCAAAGGGATCAGTAAACAGTTGATGCCAATATATGATAAACCGATGATATACTATCCTTTATCAACTTTGATGCTTGCAGGTATATCAGACATTCTAATTATAACCACTCCTGAGGATAATAGCCAGTTTAAACGTTTATTAGGGGACGGTTCAGTAATTGGATGCAATATATCTTATGCGGTACAAGAAATACCTAATGGATTAGCTCAAGCTTTTGTTATTGGTGAGGATTTTATTGGTGATGATAATGTTGCATTAGTGCTTGGTGATAATATTTTTTATAGATCAGGGATTGAAGAATTATTAGTTGATTGTAAAAATCCTTCCGGCGGAATTGTTTTTGCCTACAGGGTAAATAACCCAAAATTATATGGTGTAGTTGATTTTGATGAAGATTTTAATGCGCTAAGTATAGAGGAAAAGCCAGAAAATCCCAAGTCAGATTATGCTGTTCCTGGATTATATTTTTACGAAAACAGTGTGATTGATGTAGCAAAGGGTCTAAAGCCTTCAAGTAGGGGAGAATATGAAATCACAGACATTAATAAGTATTACCTAGAAAAAGGTGAATTAAAGGTTAAGGTATTTGATAGGGGGACTGCTTGGCTGGATACAGGTAACTTTGAATCATTACATGATGCTACTGATTTTGTAAGAGTCATTGAAAAAAGACAAGGTTATAAGGTGGGTTGCATTGAAGAAATTGCCTACAGAAATGGACTTATTAACAAGCAGCAGCTTCTTTCAATAGCTAATGAAAACGAAAAAAGTGGTTATGGTAAGTATCTTAAAAAAATCTTAAATGAGTAGTAAAACTTCTAATCCATCTATCGAAAATAAAGTTAGTTTAATCAATTACGAGGTAAAAATCCTAATTGTCTTTTCATTAATAACATAGATTTGCCAGAAATAATCATATTATGAAAAAGTTAGTTTTTCTCCTTACTGTATTACTAGTTAATATTAGCCTACATGCTCAATTACCAATTGGCAAGACAAAAGCAAGTGATTTTTCGGATACAGAGATTAAAAATCTTATTCAAAAAGCTGAGCAAACCGGAATGTCCGAAAGTCAGATGCTTCAATTAGCCAAAGCACGTGGGATGTCACAAAGTGATATTGATGCTTTTAGAAAAAGAGCTGAGAATGTTCAAAATAAACAACTCCCCAATGACGAAATTAAAGTCGAATCAAAAGATTTATCTAAGAAGAAGAGTGAATTTACAAATACAAAAACTACTATAAAAGAAGCTCAAAAACCAATAACGCCAGACGTTATAAAGCCTAATATAACTGATTCTTGGAATAAAGAAGAATTATTCAATGAAAAACGCTTTCCATCATTTGAAAATGGTAGATCATTAAGGGCTCCAGATAATTACATAATTGGTGTTGGTGATGATATAAGTGTGACAGTTTTTGGAAATGATTACTTTAACCAGGTAAGTAAGGTAGATAGTAGAGGTAGAATAGATTTAGGAACTGCACTTGGTAAGATTTATGTCAAAGGAATTGAGTATAGAAAGCTAGATAAGCTAATTACTTCGGTCTTAAGAAATAAAATTAATCTAAGAGGAAATCAAGTAGAGGTTGATTTAGCTTTTTCGCGTCAGCAAAGCATAAGTGTAACAGGTGAGGTGAAAAGACCGGGTACATACCAAATCCCAGCAGCAAATACAATTTTTAATCTTTTAGTTTTATCAGGGGGCCCAACAAACAATGGATCACTTAGGATTATTGATGTTATAAGAGGTGGTAAAGTGGTATATACTTTTGATACGTATCAATATTTACTTGATCCTAAAAACAATATTTTTCTTGAAGACGGAGATTTTGTTGTAATCAAACCCGTTCAAAGTAAAGTTAAATTAAATGGAGGTGTTAACAGGCCTGGCCTAATAGAGTTAACTAATGGTGAAACATTAAACGACGCTGTTAAATATGCCGGAGGATTTTCAACTAAATCTGATCCAAGCAGGATCACACTTTCAAGACTTAATGGAACTGAAAGATTAGTGATGCCTGTAAATAGTGAAAACAATACTGAATTATACGATGGGGACGAACTATTTGTTTTTCAGCAAAAGGAAGATGTCTTTAACAGTATTGAAATAGAGGGTGAAGTGAATTTTCCTGGTAAATATTCCCTTGGAAACAATGAAAGCATTAATGATTTTATTGAAAAATCTGGTGGATTGTCAAGAAAAGCAAATAATGATTTTGGGTTTGTAATCAGGACTTATTTAGACGGAAGTGTTGATTATTTAAAAATTACTTTAGACAGTTTATCTCTTTCAAGTTTCAAGCTAAAAGATAAAGATAAGATTGTGATATTTGACAAGCAGTACTTTAAAGATGCTCAGTTTGTAGAAATTACTGGATCAGTCAGAAATCCTAAAAAGTTCCCATTTAAAGAGGGCTTAAAGATTTCAACTATGATTGATTACTGTGGAGGTTTTAAACCCCAGGCTGATCGTGAGTTAGGATTTGTAATTAGGTCTTATTTAGATGGAAGCTCAGATTATTTAAAATTAAGTTTAGATTCTGAGACACTTTCTAGTTTTAAGCTTCAGGATAAAGACAAGATTGTGATTTTTGACAAAGAGTACTTTAAAGATAATTTTACTGTAGAAATTAAAGGTGAAGTCAGAAACCCCCAATCTATTCCCTACAGAAAGGGACTAACCTTACAATCCTTGATTGATTATGTAGGAGGTTTCAAGTATAGTGCAGACCAAACACAAATTAAGATACTCAGAAGCGAGGTATTTGATAGTACATTTACTAAAGGAAATTTAAATAGAACGAAGAAAATTTATGTTAAATTTTCAAAAATTGGTGGAACCTATAAAGTAGAAAATCTATTTCTTCAACCCACTGATATTGTAACAGTTGGTAGGGTAAGTAATTTAGAAGATAGAATTAGTGTGTCTATAACTGGTGAGGTTCTTCACCCTGGAATTCATGTATTTCCAAAAGGATTAAATTCTGTAAATGATTTATTAAAAGAAGTTGGAGGGTTTACTGAGTTTGCATACCCCGAAGGGGCCACTCTAATAAGAGCAAACGGAGATCAGGTAGTGTTTAATTTAAACAAGGGTAAAAGAAAATTCAGTGAGTATAATTTAAAATTAATTACTGGCGATTCAATTGTAGTTCCAACTAGGCCAGATGTAGTAAAGTTATACAATACAGACTCGCTATTAAATAAAAAATATGTTGTTGCCCCTCACATTGGTGGAAGAGCTGGAAAATATTACAGACAATTTTCACTCGGGTTTAATAAAGACTTTAGAAAAAGAGATTTGTATTCACTTGAATTAGGCGGTAAGATATCTAGATCCAAAAATTTTGGAGTATTTGTATTAACACCCAAAGTAAAACCTGGGTCAGAGCTGTTTTTCAAAGCACCAAAACCTAAAAAACAAAAGCAAAAAATTAAGACAGACTTGACTAAAGTATACAATGATGTAATCGCAAAAATTACAGAACTAGGTACACTTTGGTTATTAATAACTCGACTTTAACATGGAAAACCAAAATTATATTCAAGAGGATGAGACCTCAATTAAAGAAATTATTCTGACTGCTAAAAAATGGATTAATTTTTTACTAAAAAGATGGGTCTTTATAGGTGTTGCTTGCTTTTTTGGAGGCGCTATTGGCTTTTATGTCCATTCATCTAAAGAAGTAACCTACAAAGCAAAATTGGTTTTTGTATCTAGTGAGGGAGAAGATGGCGGAGGATTATCTAAACTAAGCTCGCTGG